>Ga0208824_1000968_pt1 | contig 27860 bp, 5 predicted proteins | sample AD_JPNTR3_MetaG_FD_184447 | JGI IMG/M metagenome (GOLD analysis project Ga0208824, IMG submission 184447) | Active sludge microbial communities of municipal wastewater-treating anaerobic digesters from Japan - AD_JPNTR3_MetaG (SPAdes) (version 2) | ecosystem: Engineered > Bioreactor > Anaerobic >...
CCATGAATTTAAATCCGATACTTTTAAATATAATATAGATTATATATGCCCAGAAACCTATGTAAATAAAAATAATTACAAGGCATATGATAGAATTGATATGTATCCAGGATTCTTAACCTACAATACTAAAGTCCGTAATTCTGCAAACATTTCTAGAAATGATTATTCACTTTTAATAGCATATCCTTATAACACAACTAACAATTTTGATAGGTATAGGGTTAATGATAAAATAGCAAAAATTGATTATAATGAAAAAGTTAAGACTACTTCTTTATCAAATTTTGGAGCCCATGTAGGTAAAGGATTTTCAAATAGATTTATGAGTTGGAGAAGAGATCCTAGTGGGAATTTCAGTTATACTGGAGAAAATCATAATATATCTCTTGCTGGAACCACCATGATATTAGATTTAAAAGACGCATGGTATGGTAATTATTTAGGTAAAACTGCCTACATAAGAAGAAGAAGCTACTCTTATCCATATGGGGGATATACAAAACAAGCTATACATAGTACCACTTATTATCCCGTAACAGGCATTCAAGTTATTTATGATATTGATCCAATATCCTTTACATGTGGAAATGGGGATTGTTTTATTGAATGGTTTGAATATCTAAGAGGAGTGTGGACCATAGAAAAAGATGCTTTAGGACCAAGAGAAGGTGATCACTACAGAAAAGGAGGGCAGACTTTTCTTGGATTAGTAGAAAGTAAAATAAATCCAAGATTTATGGTAAATCCAACAATTAGTATCCTTGAAGATGGGGCTGTAATAGAAAGTTCTGATAGAACATCTTTAATAAAGTCTGAGTATAAATATTTAGCAATGAGAGAACAGAAGGGTGCATATCCTTTAGATAGTGATAAAACAATCATATTTGAACAGGATTTTGATTTATATACATACAATCCTGTATACTCTCAGATGGATAAATCTAAAGTGTATTTTATGCGTCCTGATGGATTACAGGATATAAATACATTTCCCAGTAGAATTTATAGAACTAATAAAAAAATAAATGGAGAAAATACAGATAGTTGGTCTAAATTCTATGCCAATAATTTTCTGGATATAGACTCAAGATATGGTCCAATAACAAAGCTGATTAATTTTAATAATAAAATTTTTGCATTTCAACCTAAAGGAATAGCTTTTATTAACATAGAGGAAAGAGAAATGATTCCAAATACTGAGGGTAATAGTATAATGGTGGGTAGTGGTGGAGTTATGAATACATTTCAATACATTACAACCAGTAGTGGTGCTTCCCATCAAGATGGAATTCTTGTTACCCCATACAGCATTTACTATGTTGATGATAAAAATAAAAAATTGGCTACTTTAGAGGAACATCCAGTTTTTATTTCTGACTTAAAGGGAATAAAGTCTTTTTGTTCTAATAAGAATTTTGATACAGTTTATTTAGTTTATGATCCAAGATTTAATGAGGTATGGTGGAGAATAGATGATGAAACTTTACTATTTAATGCATACTTCAATACTTTTGTATCAAAAATAAATAATAACACATTTTCTTATCCTACCTACTTTGATGGTAATCTTTACATATTTGATAATAAAATGACTATGGTCAATGTAGAAGGTGATAATACCTTTTTACCATGTAGTTTATCTATCATAGTAAATCCAAATAGTGTTATTACAAATAGGTATGATAGTATAGTGGTAAGCAGTGAGGTAACAGATTTTAATGGTAAAGTATTTCCCGATATTTCTTTTGATGCTGTAGAGTTTAGTAATTCCTATCAGGAATTTGCTTCTACTCCTTTTACGAGCAGTTCAAGAATTAGATTTAGAAGATTTATACTAAATACAATAAGAGATATACGTAAACACAGAGTATATTCTCCCTATCTTAAGGCTACATTTAATTTTACTACAGGTGAAGCAGAAGAAAGAGGAAAGTATAAGATAAAAATTCATGATATTATAACGAATTATGAACCAATAAATGCAAGGTAGTTTAATAAAAATTTGGAAATTATAAAATACAGATTTAAATTTGTAAAATATATAAGTAGCTATGGCACAAAGAATTAATAGAAGAGCTAATAGAAAATCTGAGATTTCTTACCAAGAATTAATGAAAATAACAAAAGGTAAGAGATTAGAAGAATTAACAGAGCAGGAATGGAATGAGTATGGACTAGAGAAACTCGGATTTGGAAGTTGGCTCAAAAGAAATATAGGTAATGTAGCAATGGGAGTTGCTGGAGCAGGATTAATGCTTGTTCCTGGTGGTCAAACTGCTGGTGCAGGATTACTTACTAATAGTGTTTCTGGGATGGTAGCAGATGCTGCAGAGCAAAGGAGTATAAAGGATCAGAATGCTCAAACCCTTAAAATGCAGAGACAAGCTGAAGTTGATGCTTTAAATCAGCAGATAAGAAATAACCCAAACAATATTCCCACTATGCCAGCAGTTATGGCTACTGGGGGGACTATCAACTACTTTGGACAGACACATGAGGGACCTAATGGTGGGATACCAGTAGATGCCATTGGTAATCCTACCCCAATTAACCCTACAGCTTTAGTTGAGAATGGAGAAGTGGGATTTGATATGGGAGAATTAGGTTCCTATGTTTTTTCAAATAGACTTAAATATAATAAAAGAACCTTTGCAAATGAAGCAAAAAGAATTCAAAATAAGTACAAACTTTATGCCAAGCAGCAAGCTGGAACTTTTAAAATTACAGATCCAATAGCAGAAAAAGGCTATAAGGAAGAGATGATGGATTTAATGGAAAAGCAGGAAACTCTCAGAGAAAGTTTAGCTAGACAAGAAACATCTAAAGGTAAAATTGATAGATCTACTGAAGCACTAAAAGCAGTTCCTGAACCTAGTTCAGAAATTCCAATGGCTGCAAATGGTATTCACATTGACCCATCCAAACGTGGAACATTTAAAGCACAGGCTACTAAAATGGGAATGAGTGTTCAGGAAGCAGCCAATTATATCCTGAGTCATCCTGATAAGTATAGTCCTGCTATGCGTAGAAAGGCTAACTTTGCCAAGAACTTTGCACACCCTGATGGAAGTTTTCAGGGAATAGGTTGGGGTGAAGCTGGACTATCTGCTATTCCTGGAGTTGCTGCTGGAATAGTTAATCTTATAAGAGCCAGACAGAAAAATCCCTATACTAAAATTAGTTTACCCACTATACAAGCTCAAACTATAAATCTTGAAAATCAGCGTGCTGCTCTTCGGGAACAGGCTAACTTAGCTCAAGCTAATACTTCAAGATCATTACTTAATGCTGCTCCAACTGCTGGAGCATATATGGCAAATATGACCAATGCATCCACTAGTTTAAATAGAAATTTAGGAAATGCACTAACTCAAAGTTATCTATCTGAAGCTGAATTTAATGCTAAAGCCAGAATGCAGGCTGATGCTATGAATGCTGAAATGAAGGCTAAAGAAATGATGTATAATAGTCGACTTGATAATGCTTGGAGGAATAGAAACGATGCACTTATGACGGCTGGTATTAGTCAAATTGGTAGTTCTATTGTTGGGGCAGTACAACAGCATGAACAATCTAAACAGGATGCTCTTAAACTTAATATGATGAATCCAGACTTCTATGTAAGTGAAACTTATAAAAATAAAGCAGGCGAAGAAATAGCCAATCCCAGTTGGTTTAGAAGAAGTTTTGGTATTGGAAGAAGACTGGATATTAAAGTTAGACCTGAAGTACTCGAAAAATGGAACCAAGAAATAGAAAGTAGGAATAGTAAACAGGAACAACAGAGTGAAAGTACAGAGGAGAAATTTTCACTTGATGATGAACAAAACGATATAATATACTATAATTCAAAGTTTAAATCAAGAAGTTGTAAACTATATGGTAAAAAGAAGGTATAGACAATACTACGGAGAGGATGAAGAAAATTATGAATATTCACCAGAATATTCAGCTAGTTATGATTCATCTAGTCCTGCTATTATAGACTTTGGGCAACTTCAAATGTATAACCCAAAGGATTTTGAATTTATGGCTAATATTGCTGCACAAAGACAGCAAAGGTATGATATTGCACAGTCAGAAATATCAAAGTACTTAGAACAGGCAAGTCTTGCTGATTTTTCTGAATTACCAGAAGACTTACAAAATTCTATAAGAAAAGGTATAGATGAAGGAATAACTAATATTTATCAAAATGTAGTTACTAATTATGGAGGAGATTTTGGAAGAGCCCTTCCTGAGATATCTAGAAATTTAGCAGTTGATAAGGCCTTATTAGCTAGAGGGATGGAAGAAAGCAAGAGGTATGGAAAGGCACTTTCAGAGTATCAATCTCTTGCAGCACAAGGTAAGGCACCACGAAAAATTATTCTTGATAAGAATGGTCGCCCAACATATAAAACTATACCATTTAATGAATACCACCAACTTCCTAAATTTGATACAGAAAGAAAAACATTAATTCCTGGAAAATATAACCCTTTAATAGGAGCAGGAAACCACGAAGAATTTGTAAAAAATCATTTTACTGAAGTTATAAATAGGATTACTAACTCCATAGGACCTACAATTGTTGAAATTGGGGGAGAAAAATATTTAAAAACTGGTGCAATATCTGGACTAACTGAAGAAAAACTACGTGAGATGATGTTTAATGAAGATGGAACTCTTAATGAGAAGGGAAAGGCCATGATAGATGATTTCAGACATTCAACATTTTTAAGAGAAGAAGTTGGAGATGATGTATATGAGGATGATACTAAATTAGGTAAATATCTGTTTAATTTATTACATGGTCAAGTATTTAGAAGTGTTGTTAACGATTATAGCAGAGTACCTGAAGGAGGAAATGGAGGAAATGGGGGTAATGATCGTATAATACCTGTTCAAACCGAGTCGCATGAATATACTGATAAAAAGACAGCAAAAGAGATAAATGAATTAAAAGCAATTATAGAGGATTATAAAATGATAAAAAATAATATAAATTTTACAAATAGAGTAATAGATGAGAATTCACAAATTAGTAATGCAGGTAAGGGAGCTTTAGCATATAAAAATCGTTTAGCTGAAAAAAAAGTTAAAAAAGTGGATGACCTTGTAGAATTTATACAGAAAAATTGGAGTAATTTTTATACAAAAAAGGAAGAAGAGTACAGAGCCAAAGGATTGGAAGAGGAGGATATTAAGTTAGCTGTTGCTAGAGATTACCTAAATTTTATTGAGAAATTTACTGCACAAACTAATAAACTTTATGTGCCAAATGATCAGGAAGTTAATAACTTTATACAAGAAACTCTTGTTAAACCAAGTAGTGAGTTTGTTCGACTTAATGAAGACTATTCAAGAAATAAAGGATTATTTAATTATAGTACAGACATATTAGGCGAGGAGGATAAAAAGAAGTTTAAGTCAGTTAGGTTTGACTACTTAAATGGTAGAATAATTATTTTAGGTGGAAAAAATCCATACGCATTACCACTATTTAAAGAAGATGAGGCATACAAACATGAAAATCCCACTCCAAATCAAGATGCAAAACTTACAGACCAACAAAGATTAGTATTTAATAATGCCCATAAAATTTCAAAAGCAGTAATTTATCCTAAAAAAGAGGAAGAAATAATACCATTAGGGCCAGATATAATAGTAACAGTAGATAGCGAAGGAATTCCTGTTAGTCAAATAGTAGATAACTCTGTAGTAGTTGTTGAAACTGATCCAGAAACAGAAGAAAGAACTGTTACTAAAATATATTATAATAGTGATGGGAAGGAAATTGCCAAAGAGCAATATAACTCTGTAGATGCTTTATTAACACAGGCAACAAAAGATATTGTATTACTTGCTAATCCATTTTTTAAAAAAATGAATAACTAATTATGGAAGAGAATACTGCAGGCAACATAATTTATCCAAATACTAAACAGCTTCTTCGTGAAAGAGCACAGTTTTTAAGTGAAGTTCACGGAGTTCTATATCCCTATGGTAGAAGTGTTGCAGACTACTACAGGGATGAAGAGGGGAAAATAGATTACTCCAGATATGATAATGGTGCTATTCCAGTTGATGAATACCAATATGACATAAATAAGTACAGAGCTTATCAACAAAGTGGTTTAGCACAATTTGGAGCAGCTATAAATCAGCTAGCAATAGGTATTATTGTTGGACAAACAGTACAGGCTGTAGGAACTATTTTAGCAATGCCTGAAATAGTTTCAGGAGATTTTAAAATAGATAATCCTATTTATAAAATTGGTAAAGGAATAACAGAGTGGGCAGAAAAAGCTACTCCAATATATCAAACTGGAGAAAGGTGGAGTGATTTTGGACATTGGGCTCAAGGATTAGTTAGTATAGGTAGTGCTGCTAGTTTTCTAATTCCTGGATATGGTATATTCAAAGCAGTAAATTATTTAGGTAAACTATTGAGATTAAGTGAGTTTACTACTCTTGCATTAGCAACTGGAATTGGAGCATTAGCTAACAGACATATGGAAGGAGCTATGGAAGCAGATCAAAATTATCGAGTTTCTGAAAAAAAATTAACCAATATTTGGAGAACTGGAAGTTTTGATGATGATAGTGATAATTCTATTTTAGCAAATTTATATAAACAAAAATCTATTGATATTAGTAATATATTAAATAAGGGAGATTTAAAAAAAGGAGATAAAATTCGTGAAATAGAAAAAATTAGTAATTTATATGATAATGAAGCAAGTAAACTAATAAATGATGCAGCCAACATAGGAGCTAGAACTGACTATCTTTTAAACTATGCCAACTTAATATTTGATATAGTACAGTTTGGAGCACTTTCCAAATTCTGGCAAAAAACTTCCAGAAGAATGGCTGGAGCTGTGGAAAGAGAGCTTATAAAAGCTGAATCCAAAACTCTAGGTATGAAAGCTATATCAGAAGAAGCACTCCCTAAAACTAGGCTTGATAGGATAATAAGTGGAATGACTAGAGGGGTTAAAGCATACTTTCCAGAAACAACTGAAGGACTGGAAGAAGTATGGAATGAGATATCAGCACACGAGGGAGAAAGGGCTGCCATGATAGCTTCTGGAGTAAAAAAGGATGATAATTCTACCTTTGGTGAGCGGGTATTAGATTATTTGGGAATGGATCAAACTTTTGATGCCTTTGTGTTTGGAGCACTTGGTGGTGTTGCTTTTCAATGGTTGGGTGGTAAAATAGGATTTGGTGCAGATAGAGACTTACTCAATAAGAAGATTGCAGAAACAGCAGCAAGAGATAGATTACTAAAGGAAACTGCTCAGAAAATAAAAGAAATACAAACTGATGAAAAACTAACCGCAGACCAGAAGGCAGAAGAAATTAAACATCTTGCATATAAAACTGGATATCAAATAGGATTACAGGCTTCCATATATAATAATATGGATAGGGTAGATGCTCAGATGAAGTCCCCTGGACTTATATCTGATTTAGAAAAGCTAGAAATGGGAGATAAAAAAAGCATTACTGAAACTATCTCAACCATGCACCAAGCAGCCCTAGAAGCAGAAAAAAATTTTAATAGGTACTTTTCAATAGTAAGAAATAAAAATATATCACATAATGCAAAAATATTTTTTGCACAGGACGCAGCAGATTTACATAGTACAATAGTAGGGATTGGAAAAGAAATCAATGACTATAAAACTAAATTAGGAGAAGCAATTAAGCAGTATGAAGAAATAAGTGGTAAATCATTAAATGATATAGAAAAGAGTATACTGGAATTAACTGGGTTAAGTGTTGCTATTGATGAACTTAATAAGTATTCCACTAATACAGTTAATAGTAAAAATTCAAGAGAATTCTCTAAAAACATTATTAAAAAACTGGAACAAAGGAAACTGGAACTAGAAAAGCAGATAGGAAATACAAGGGTTCAGGGAAAAGATATTGGGGGAGTACATATAATGACTGTACTAAAGTACCCCAATCATTTAGCAAATATTTATACCTTAGAAGCAGCAAGGGAACTACATAGTGAAAAACTTCAAAAGTTAATGACTGAAGAAGGTCAAAAAGAGTATGAAAAACAAGTAAAAAAGGAAATAGAAGAAGAAAGGAAAAAGAAAACAGAAGAAAGACAAGCTAGGGAGTACAATAAGAACAAAGATAAAACAAAGTCTGAAAATCAACAAAATACTTCTCAACAATCCACTGAAACACCTTCTACTAGTAAATCAACTAATAATGAAACAGGTGAAACAGGTGAAGCAGAAGAAACAGGAAAAGCAGAAGAACCAGAAGAAACTAGTAAGAAAGATTTGCCAAATATTGTTCCAGGAAGACCTGGAGTAATACCAGAGGAAGAGGAAAAGAAAGAGGATGATGACAGTAAGAGTGGTGGAAAAGAAACAGGCCATGAGGTAGAATCAGGTGAAGCTGGGGTATCTACTGAACCATATGACCTACCTGATGGACGTATTGAGGGTACTCCGTATGAAGTAAAAGATAGAACCCTGTATTATAATGGACAACCTGTAGGAAATCCAAATAAAAAGGAACTAGGAGCATTAGCTATAGAACATGCTGCTTTTAATGTAGATCCAGCTCAACTACAGGATGTAGTGGATAAGATACAGAAAGCTATAGAGCAAAATAATAACAAAAGAAAGGTAGATAATCAGACTAATACCCTCAGAGAAGAAGATAAAAAGAGAAGTGAAACTAATGCCTATGCTGATGGGAAAGTAACTACTCCAATTTCTCTTGATGAAACAGTATTCGTAGAACCTATAGCTCCAGAAGCTGTAAGGTTAGCATATAGTGCTGTAAGATTTGCTAGAGAAGCTGCCCATAACTTTACTGTTGAAGGGGCTACTGCTAATAATACTGTTTATATAGATTTATCTGATTGGGAATCATTCCCTGTTGGAACTAAAGTTACTTTTGAGCTTGATACAGAATTTGCAGGAGAATCCTATGTATATGAAAATCGTAGGAGAGTTGTAGGAGAAAATAATGAATACGTTAAAACCCATAAAACCTATAATGACTTTGTTAGACAGGATGGAAGTATTGATACTGACAATGTTCCTATCAAAGTAGTAGTTAGAAAGTCTAATAAAAATATTGTTATTGGGTATCTCCCTTCTATTGATTTCATAGAGGAACTAGATGAGTATGGAAGAAGAAAAAACCTATTAGAAAATGGGAGAACTCAGGAAGAAATTGAAGCAGAAATAGATAAATTAAGAACTCTACGTAAAACTGTTGCAGAAAATAAAAAAGTTAAAAGTAGTATTGCACTTAAAACTGCTGGGTATGTTCAAGTAGAATATACAGTAAATAACCAGGGGAAAAGAGTCCCTAAAGCTGATACTGTTGCTGAGGCTATGCCCAACCTATTAAGTAAAGCAGTTCCTACCTACTATGAATACAATGGAACCAGGCTATCTCCATTTACTGTATTTATAGATGGTAAATTTATAATGACTGAAACTGATGGTAAACAAGAATTTCCTATTGATAGTGTTATTTTACATTCTAACCTTAAAGAAAAACTGAAGAATGGAGCTATAGTACTTATGGTTCCAAGTGCTATACCTAATAAATTCATCCCACTTGTTCTACATTCAACTAAATTGGGAACTGAATTTGCTAATATCCTAGCTGATATAATTAGAATAGGATTAGTTGCTTCACGGAATAATGGACAGGGGATACAGGATTTAAATGAAATAGATGGAAAATTATATAAAGAACTATTAAAGGCTGGATTTAATATTGCAAAGAGAAAGACTCTTAAAAAATTCTTAAAGCAGTTTGTGTATGTTGCTGATGATGATGCGGTATTAGATTTAAACACACATGGGTTACAGTTTAATCCCAAGACTAGTGAACTCAGTATTTATAGTGATGGTAAAGTAACTACCCTTAGATTAAATGACCATAAAAAACTTAATAGTAATATTAAAATCATAGCCAGTGCATTAGCTAACATGTATCATTCTGTTAATCTTAAGATTTCTGGGGACATAGTATTGCCAGTAAGAAATTCTAATGGCTTAATAAATATTACCACTGTACCCGTAAATAAATTTCTCAGCACTAAACTTCTTACATTAGGAAGGGAGTACCAAAATTCTAAGGACATTCCAGTATATGCAATTCAATCAAAGATACTATTTAGTGACCCTGAACTACCAAAAAGAAAATCCAATAAAACTATTAGTAACACATCTGAATCAATTAAACAAAAAGATTCTACAGGAATTAGCAAAAAATCTGTTTCAGAACTATTTGAATCCAATCCTGAATTAGCTAATAGTGTATATGAAGCTTTAGGGTTTACTGGAAATATTTCTGATGAACAAAAACAACAACAAAAAGCTGATATAGAAAGAAGAAGACAAGAAGAATTAGAACTAAGAAATTCAATTATTCCTCAAGTAACAGGTTCTAAAAGTTATAGAGAAAGTATAAATGACCCCAATTCTATAAATAAAGGTGTTTGGGCATCAGAGAAAGAAGCAGAAGATTCAATGTGGGTAGAAATGCAAGAAGTTTCCGATTGGATTGACTCTATGGTTGAAAACAATATTCCAGTTCAAAAAATAATAGATAAAGTAGGTAGATTAATAGGAATGCAAGGAAAAGCATCTTGGATGTTACTTGCAAATGAAAGAGAAAGGTTGTACCGATTTATTAAAGCAAAAAGTGATGGTAAAATATCAGATTCATTGATTGATATACTTAAAAATAGCAGAGAACAAATCAATGCTAAATATGATGCAGAATTAGAAAGTTTAAACAACCAAACAACTTCTGAACAACAAACTCAAGCAGAACAACAAAAAGCTGATATAAAAAGAAGAAGGCAAAAAGTAAGAGGAGACGCATTAGAAAGAATAGGTGTTGATAGAGTAGGTTTTGATGGAAAACAACGACAAGAATGGGAAGATGCTAAAAATCAAGATTTAAAAATAGCTACAAACCATGCAATAGAAAGATTATCAAAAAACCCTAATGTAAAAATTGCAAGTTTACCTTCCGTTTATGCAAATGCTATAAAAGCAGAATTGGAAATTCATGGAGTAAAAACTACAGATAAAACATCTATTTTTGAAATTATTGAAAAGTTAAAAGAAATCAATGCTAAATATGATGCAGAATTAGAAAGTTTAAACAACCAAATAACCCCACAACAAAAACAAAAAGCTCAAGAACTGTATGCGCAATACCTTGAACAAAATCCCAATGGTAGTGTAGAGCAATTTAAAAATTGGGTTGATAGTAATCAATCAAATTCATCAACAAAATCTCAAACTACTGTAAGTTCAAAAGATTCCAGTGAATCTACTTCTAGTGATCTCAAGAATAAGATAAATAATATTATTAATGAAACTTCTACTGATGCATTTGATGATCTATCAATAGAATCTGAAACAGATATATCAATTATTTCAAGTAATGAACAGGTAAATAAAGTAGAAGAACTGCTAAATAAACATGGTCTTACCAATGAAGAATATGTAAGCAGAAAGGGAGAATACCTGAATAATGATGGGAAAATGTGTAGTATAAAAGCAGCCAAAGGGCTTAAGTTAAACAACTTCACTACAGGAAGTAGGTGGGAAGTTGTTAAGGACCTTTCTGGATACCCTAGTCATGCGCAGGGTGGTGTTGATATTAAACTTGATAAAAATGGGGTTTTGTTTGCAAGAAGTGGTAAGTATATTAAAGCTGCTAATGGATTAGTTTTGTCTAGTAAAGCTGTAGATTCTAATAAAATAAATACTATACCTGTTTCAGAATTATATGAGCAAATAACAGGTAAACCATGGTCTACAGCAAAAGAAGAAGGATTAACAACAGGTAGTTATGAAGACAACATAAAACTCAAACAAAAATTACTATCTGGTGAATTTAATAATAAACAATCTTCAAATAAAATTATACAAAGTAAAGATTTTAATAAGGCAAGAACGTTTAAAGAAGCATTTAGAATTGCTAGACAACAATTAGGTCCAAATCAAATATTTGAGTATAAGGGAAGAAAGTACGGAACTAATTTGGCAGGAGAAGAATTTAATCCTTCTCCAGAAACACTTGCCAAGCATGGTATGAATAAACCTGAAATAATTGAAAGACTAAATGTTCAAAATAAAACGGTATCTTCAGTTTATTCTGATAAAACCACAACCAAATTAGAGCCTGAATATAAAGATTGGGATGAAATTAAGAAGAGAAAGCAAGAATTCAATTCAATGGAACAAGCTGATAGAATTATAACTTATAAATCTAAATATGAATCTTCTAATAATCGTCCTTATGCTATAATTGATAAGAAAAAGGGTAAATTACATATATATATACCTGGAAATAAAGAACCTATATTTTCTACTGATGAAATATCTTTAGGAGCAGTTATAAGTGATGCACAGACAGTTACAAAAGTTTCAGATCCTAATAAAGATGGAATAATTACAAAAGAAGAAGCTGCTGTAGCTAAGGCAGATTTTAATGCTGGTAATAAATCTACGGGTGCTGGAAAATATTATATATCTAATGTAGATAAAATAGGGTATAAAGAGTTACCAATAATAAACATGATGAATGAAAGACAGTATGACAAATATACTCAAACAGGAGAAGTTGAAAATGTAGCAACATCATTTCATATAGGATATAAGCCTGGATATAAACGTGTTAGTAATGGATGTATTCGGTGTAGTAAAAATACGCTGAATATCCTGAGTAAATACTTAACATCTGGATCTGAATTATATATTTTACCAGAGGAAGAAGGAAATGAGTTCATATTATCGAATGGGAAACTTATCTTTAAATCCAACAGTAAGAAAGACTACAATACTTATGTAGACTCTTATGGAAATGTTCAAAAAGGTCAAGGTATAAATACATCCGTAAATACTTTGAATTATAAACCAATAAAAATTGAAATAGATAAAGATAAATTTGTAAGGGATAAGCATAAATGGTATGACTTTGATGAGAATGAAGAATTTGAAACTGTTAAAAAATTTGTTAAAGCCTTAGAAGAGAATAAAAGAGATATTATGGAAATAGCTAAGATTGATGGGGATTTATACAATGATATTGCATTAGTTGCTCTTGGAATATTAGGAAATGAAACTAATTTTGGAGACACACATTCAGAAACAGGAAATATATTTAGATTGATTAATAAAGGAATATCAACTGTTAATAAAAAATATTTAGGATTTAACTTTTTACCTAGTGTAACATCATCACCAGATTACAAAGTAAAGTATAATATAAGTAAACTTTTATCTGTAGTGTCGGGTGATAATATTGATGATTATAGTGTAGGATTAACACAGTTAAGATTTAAAAATATAAAAGTAGAATCTGAAAAACAAAAAGAAGCTATTAAAGCAGGTAAACTTCCTAAAAATTATGTAACACTGGATAAACAATTAGAACAAGTTGGAGTAACATCTGCTAAAGATTTAATAGATCCAGAGAAAGCAGCTAAAGCTACTATTATATATTTGGCTTATATGGCTAAAAATAGAGCAGATGTTGATATAAATAATGTAATTGAAACACTACCAGGTAAATGGGGTGGATCGTCGTCTGATAATAAACAAACATATACTAATAATGCTATTAAAAATATGCAGTACTTTAAACTTAAGCAACTAGATTAATGCATGTATAAAACTGAGTGACAATAATTTATTAATAATGTATTTGTATGAATAAAAATATTAAAGTAGAAGCAGAAGGTGGGGAGTTAATACTCCGTAATGAACATGGGGATTATGCTATTATCCCCAGAAAGTATAGAAGAGAGGTTGAGGATATGATAAAGGAGGGGTGTCATGGATGTATTGATGCTCTTGTTGCAACTCTTCCAGGAGTTAATGACTATGCTGAGGATGGAAGTGTGATAAATGTAACTTCTAAAGAAGCTAGTGATCCAGATGATCCTAAACCCACAAGTCCCGTGGTAGAAACCTACAAGTTACCTAACGGATTTAATTTTGTAATATATGATGATACGATTTTAAAAGACTTTCCAGACTTCAAAATGTCCTCTGGAAACTTCTACATAGCTAAGGCTGCATACGATAAAATGAAAAGGTATGATTTGTCTCCTGAACAAATGTTTGCAGTAATAATGCATAATAGAAATGTTCAAGAGGATTTTCTATTGGCTAAACTTAAACATTATGAAAATAAATCAATTGGCAGGAGGGTTCAAGAAATTAATGACAAAAGAAGCAAGAATATTGAACTAAATGAGGATGAAAAGAAATTATTAAAGTTTGTAAATTACTACAACAGGGTAACTTCAACAGGTGATCCAAAAGAAAAACAAGCACTAATTGATAGGGCATTACAGGATGAAGATTTAAGAAAAACCTACTTTACAAAGGATAATAGATTTTTATTTCCAGATGAAGATACTGCTACTCAACTATATGCTACTAGAGATGCTCTAGAGGCATTCTACAGTAAAAATCAAACTTCTAAGTATATCAATACAACTGGAACTGGAATTCGTGATAAAGATGGTAATTTAATTACAACAAATTCTAGAGATTGGGGGATAAGGAGCACTGCTCTGATTTATCCAGAAAATGATGAGTTTGAATTAAACTACCCATATGTTGCTAGAGAGTATGTAGGTAATCCCACCATACTAGCCAAAGCAATAGAAGGAATATTACTAAACAAGTTTGATGAAACTAACAATGGATTATACTATGCAGTTAAGGCTATAAGGGTTGATCCTAGGTATTGGTATGAAAAGGAACGTTCTAAGGATCCTAGCCGTCTACGTGAAAGTTTGGATTTAAATATAGAATTTCCACATTACACTGGAGCAGCTAATGCCTTACGTAAAGTTATAAATACCTTTCAGGATAACATGACTAAAAACCCCGAAGTTTATACTTTAAAAGTAAAGTAGGTATAACAAAAAAGTTATGTCTATTCTACATAGTAAAATTTATTTCTTACTATATTTGCATACTACAACAAATTAATCTAATAACTATGTCTTGCAGACCTATAAGAGATAGAGTTAGAGAAGCTGGAGCACATCTTCTCTCCAATCCTAATTTTATAAAAAAAGCAGATCAGTTTTTTAATTCCCATGCTGCTCTCAAATATATGGGAGACCTTGAAATGTTCAGAGAGTATGCTGCAGGAGTATCTGTGGGATATTTAGAAGACAAAAATCATACAGTTAAAATAATTATAGATACTCAAGTAACTCCTGAGTTTATTGATGGTATTAATCTTGAAGATATAATAGACATCAACAAATATAGGCAGTATGCTAAAGTAATCATATCTAATTTCAGGGAAAGACCTCCTCTATTTCAAACATTTAATGGTGCTGGAGTTGGGGCTTTTACAGTGCAGGGCAATGAATGGCTATATAAGCACTACAATATTCTCAATGAGAAGGGCAAGTTAAAACAGCTTTCATATAAAGCTGCCTCTGCTTGGGGAAGTAGGTTAAATAAGGGACACTATACCTGGAAAGTAGTTAAATTGCCCTCAGGGTATTATTCTTTAGTTGTCACTGGTGTAAATGAAAATTATAAACCAGAAACAGATTTAGACATTTCAGACCATGATTTAACTAGGGAACAAATAATGTTCCTCATAAACTCTACAAGTGATTTTCTTATTAGGGATGGGGATTATATTTTTGAAGCTGATAAACAAAAGCAAATTGTTGACACTGTTTCAGCCCTAATATATAAACAACTTATTTCCTCTAAAGATGGTAAAAGAATTTCAGTATCTAAAGCATTTATCTCTGCTAAAAACAATTTAAAAAGTGTTGCAAATCTCTATGGAAAGTTTCTTGATATTATAAATAAAAGCCAAAATAGGGATAAAGCTTTAGAAGAAATTAAAACTACCCTACTTGAGACTAATCAAGAAAAAGTTTTTAAAGCCCTTAGTGCTTTTAATAGTGCAGCAGCTCTAGAACTTGCATATAACGATATTCAAAGAATCCTTATACCTGAAGTTTGGAATCAGGTTCAGGAACATGTAATTTCAAATCTTCAGAACCTTTCTATTTATATTAATAGGGAAGGTAACCTTGAAAATAGAGAACAGGAATTTGAAGATATAAGTGATGAAACTGTAGTAGATGAAAATGATTTTAGTAGTGAAAAAAACTACTCTAATGAGTCATTTCATCAAGATCCCAAGAAAACTACTACCACTAATGTAAAACTGTTCTTATCTCGCATACCTTCAGGAAAAACTTCCTATCTAGGATTAGCTACCTATATTCCATTTGATCAAGTATTTGATGAACTTAAAAGAATACTAAGCCCAATAACACCTGAAGATATAAGAACAGAAGATACTCCAACCCTAATTGATAAGTATATAAAGATTTTAACTGAGTTAGGTAATAAGGGGAAACCCTATCTACTGAATATTGCTAATGTACTAAGTGATCCTGAGGTTAGTGTGCAGCTTAAGAACCAATTCATCGCCACAATGCGGGTTCATGAGAATGAATTTAATATGGTTCTATGGGAACAAGATAAGAATGGAAATGTAAATATTAGGGTAATTAATTCAAATAGAAACAGTGCACATTTCAGGGTACTTGAACAATGGGCAGAAAGTTTAAAAAGTAGTTCTTTGGCTATTGAAAAGGATGGAAGAACCATATTAGACACTGCAAGAATAAAAAAGTTTAAAGATAGGGTTATTAATCTCAACTCAAAGAAGAATTCAACTGTTGCTGAGTATAGAGAGTTACTGAGTGAACTGTTTGATTTAGTTGGTATAGTTCCTAGTGTAACTCTAACAGAATTGCTTGGGGAGGATAACTACAATAAACTTATTCCTAATAGTAAATTAAATCCCAAATTAAGTGTAAATTTTGAATACAGCAAATCTGGATATCCCAAGGGAGTATATTCTGCTCTTATAAACTCACTTATCAAAGTGGGAGAGCAACTAGAAGTTAATCCAGATCTAACTTTGGATGATATCAATCCTTACAATAGTAAGGGATTTACAGATTCATCCATTATAACTTTAGCTAAAATATTTGCTAGGTATTCAGAAATACTCTCCACTTCTTCATATCGTGGTTCTGATGGTAAGACCCGATATGTGTTTGCATACCATGCTCCTGCTACTCAGCGTGTAGAAAGATTTAATGCAGAGAATGGATTACTGAGAAAAACTCTAGCTAAAATTCCATTCTCTCAAAGAGCCTTTTGGCTAAAATTTCCAAATACAAAGATTGAACTTATAGACTTTGAAGCTCTAAAAAATGCTAGGGATAGAGAAGTGGTGGTTATGCGTGAGGATATGGAGTATAGGGAACAGGACTTTACCTCTGCTTCCCTATTCTTTGCATCTAAGCACGACTCCCCTACTGCTATGTTTTTTGTTCCCACAATGTCTGATAAGAAAAGAACATTTATTGTAAAGGCTCCTAAAATACCCGTTAGTATTGATGAGTCTAAGGTTGGATTTGATGAAGATAGTGGAAATATTATAAGGAAGAAGGGAATACTTACAGGAGAAGCAAGAACTCTTATTGGGGATATTGTTGAATCTGAACTTGCTAGAATGAGAGCTCTTGCTGAGAAGAAAAGAGAGGTAATAGCAAATGCTGAAACAGAACAAGAAAAGGAGAGTGCTCTAAGAAAATTAAAAGAAGAAGTGGGGGCTTCATTTTATGAAGGAGCCAACTATTTCTACCTATTCCCTGCACTTAATAAGTTTATCTATGATAAGAATGGTGTTTTCTTAGAAGGAGTTATTAATGATCCTGAAAAAATAGTGTTGATTAAGGAAGCAGCCATTCTAGAAGTAGAACTAGAAATATCTTCCACAATAAGTAATTGGGTTAAACAAGGTTTCATAACATACAACAAAAAAACTAAGAACCTTGAGACTAAAATTGATGTAAACTATTTAAAGTCCTTACCTGCAAAAACACAGGCAGGTAAAATAGTACAAGCATTTGCTGATTTAACTGTTAATGATTACATAGCAAAGGCAAGTACAATGCAGGTAATTACTGGAGACCCTGCATTAGCATATAACCCGAAGAAATTTGGATCACTACCAGTAGAAGCTAGAGTTGTTGCAACACTTGATGAGTATCAAAAACGTGGTGCTAAGGATGTAGCAACTGGTGAATTAGGTAATACGGATTGGGTTATTAATGAAAAATATAGGGGATTTCCATTCTATAACTTAATAATTCTTGATGATGATTCTCATGGGACTGAGACAGAAGGATTTATTAAAAGTATAGAAGAATATAAAAAGAAAATAAATAGAACCGATGCTCAGGAACTTACCACTGTGCTAGAGCATATCAATGTTCTTATGAATCACGGTAGGATTTCTGATGAAATGTATATCCGTATTAGGGATAAAATTGAAAAGGCAGGACCAGAAGGCTACTATGAGTTGGATGATGAAGAACTTGCAGCTATTAATCAGCCTGTAATCCTGCAGCCTATTAAACCAGTTCAGGTTCACTTTAAAGAGCAGTCTGGTTTATATGAGAGAATTTACTACGTTAAAACCTCATCCTACCCTCTTATTCCTCAATTAACTGCTGGAATGGAAATTGATAAGTTGAGGCGGTTAATGGAAAAAAATAATGTTGATAGGGCTGTTTTTAGTTCAGGTGTAAAACTTGGAGCTGGAAATGTTGTTAGTGTATTTAATTCTGATGGAACTATTAAGGATAATATAAGCCTTAGTAAGGAAAACATTCATACACTAGATAGAAAAGATTTCTATATACAGCAAGATGTTCCATATAAGGAAGATAAAACAGAAATACGTATTTCCAGCCAAATGGATAGACTGGTAACAACAGCTTTAGTGGAACTTGCAGAAGAACAGTTTTCACTTCAAGTTCTTAACAACCCACAGTTTACTTCCTTAAGTGGCAAAGAGTTAGAAATCTTGAAGCAGAAGGTTAAAACTAACCTAATGATGTCTGCTAAGAGAGCTTTATATACCAGAATGGGTATTAAGTTAAGAAGAGATGAAACAGGTAGGGAGATACCCATTGTAGAAGATGTAGAGAAATTAGCAACTGCTCTTAGAAGTTCTGCAAAAAAGAATGGTTGGAGTACTAATGATTTAATGCATTTAAAAGTTGAAAATGGTAGGTTTGTACTATCCCCAGGGCTAGGAAATGCCTATGAGAAAATTGAGTCCTTGATAAATGCAGCTATTACTGATACTATTAAGTTACATATTAGGGGAGCTTCATTCGTTCAAGGTACTTCTTCTGGATTTAAGTCTCCTAAAGCAAAAACTTTAGATGAGCTTACAAGTCAGGAAAAGAGTGGAATAGTTTGGATAAAAGGTATAGATAATAGTTTTGACCCACAAAAGGGATTAACCTATATTACTAGAGACGAAGAGTCTGGAAAGATTACCTATGCACAAATTCTAGTACCCTGGAAATACCAAGCAGACATCAAACAATTCATAGACCCTGAAACCAATACCATAGATATTTCAAAAATAGATAAAGAACTTTTAAATATTATTGGTTTCCGTATTCCTAACCAAGGGTATAGTTCCCAAATGGTATTTCAAGTTGTAGGATTTCTACCAAAAAGTGTGGGAGATTTAGCAGTAGTTCCAGGAGAAGTAACTACTCAGATGGGTTCTGACTTTGACGTAGATAAACTATACAGTTACATTTATAACCATGTTGTTAATGATCAGGGTAGATTAGTTAAAGTTCCTGCATTCATTGATAAAGATGGAAACTTTGATAGGCAAGAAGCTATAAAATGGATTAATAAAAACTTTGCTACTAGAAGAAGAAATATTTTAACTTTAAAGGAAAAACTTCCATTAATCCAAGAAAGTTACAATGTAAGTACAACACTTATTAATCAGTTTATAAGTGAAGAGGAAGATAAAATAGAAGCAGAAGAATTAGATATAAGAAGTAAGGAAGTTCTGGAAGCTCTTGGATTTACCATTGAAGATATTACTATTCCTGGAATACGAAGAATAGAAACCATGTCATTAGAGAATGCTTATATTGGTATCCATGAAGCAATACTTGGGCATTCAAAGTTAATAGATAAGATACTAGAACCACTTGATGCAGATGATTTAAAAATTACTGCTAAGAATGTTGGAAGAAAAATAAGTCTAGACCCATATATTTCAAGAAACAGACAATTAAGAGATTACAGCAGACAGCAGGCTGGTAAAGTTGGAGTTTCTTATTTCTCTCGTGCAGTAGTTGGTACTGCTACGATTTTAAAACATAAATTACAGTTAGTTGCTGGAGAAGAAAAAAATCCAGTATATGTGACACTTTTTGCTAATGATAATGGAAAGGTAGTTCCACTAAATATGATTAGTGGCAATGCAGTTAGTTACTTTGATGGAGATAGGTCTAAACCTAGAACTCAATTAAAGAACCTTGTTATTATGCAAAGTGGGTCTGTAGATAATGCTAAAGACCCTGTAATGGATGACAATAACTTAAATATTAACACTTTCCCAGTAGCTGTAGCTATTACCCTTTTAAGCAGTGAAAGTGGGGAAGCGTTGGACCTAAGATATGTTTCCTACTTTTTAACACAACCCGCAGTAAAGAAAATAGTTAATTTAATACAATCATTTTCTGGTAGCCTTAGTGAGGACTTTATTGCAAAGAGTATGATAGTTTCAACAAGTGTTGGAGAAGTCTTGAATACCCTTAGCCAATTATACAAAGAAGCTACTGGAGAAGAACTAAAAGAAGAGTTGTATGATAAAGTAAAGCTGTCTCCTAAAGACATGCTTGAAATGATTCATGAATTTGACCAAAAAAATCCAGAACACATTATTAAACAATGTGCTATAGCAGTTCATTTTGATAAACTATATACTATTGGACAGGATATATTAAAGGTATTTAGAGCACTTTCTTATGAAAGTAAAGGACTACCAAAGAATTACTGGGAGATTGCTTCTTTCTTAGAACAAGTAAATTCTATAGGAAGCGTTACATTTCAAATTGATGGAGTTCTGGATGTGTTAATGCAGCCACAAGCTAAATATGTTTTGGATACAACTAGAGAAGCCAAAACTATAATAGAGCAAATTATGCCTGTGGGAAGTAAAGTGGTAACACAAACAATAGAAGCCATCTCAGAACTATATGGAAGAGAGTTAACTGCAGAACAAAAAAGAGAGATTTGGTTAGGCATTAGATCTTACATATTCTCTAATCCAGAGCTATTCGGAGTAGATGAAGCCAGTAACATTGATCTACTTGTTGGACCCAATAGTTTGGTTAAGAGAATTAAAAGGTTTTTAAATACTGAAGCAGGTAAAAACTTTAAACTACTAAGTTTACTAGAACTTAAAGAAGCAGCTAAAAAAGAAAATCCTGATATAATTATCTATAGAAGTTCAGCCTCTGAGCGAGTAGATGAGGCTATGATTACTACCTACTTTATTGACATGTTAGTAAGCAACAATCCTGAAGCAAGGACGATTGCTAAAGATTTAATACGGTATGCTTATGTAACAGGTGGAAATCAGGCTGCCCTTCAGTTTGTGAAGTATATTCCAGTAGCCTATCTTGAATTAATTGGTTTTGGAGATACAGTTCTTTCTGCTTTCAATAGTCTAGAGGCTGAAGATAGTTTAATTAAACAGATACTACAGCATACTCCAAAATTTGCATTTAGGGTATCCCTAGAAAAAGATAGCAGTAAGTATAATGAAAAGACTGGGGAACTTAGAATAAAAAGTGAGAATGTTGTAATTGGTTATGGTGAAAATACACATCCAGCTTCTTACGTGTCTTTCTACGATTCAAACAGTTATACATGGAGATTGTTTGAGTTAGATAGTTATAATGGAGATACCACCACTTATAAAGAAATTTCGTTACTAGGTGGTAAGGGGAAAGACTATGTTGCAATAGATGAGTACCAATATGGAAATCAACATGCAGTATCTGTATTTGAAAGTAATGTTCCATATAGTGTAAAGAAATTAATTTCAAAATCTACTAACAAAGAAGTTAGTAAACCAGTTTCTAGTGGAAGAAATGCTACAGAGAACAATGTAAATAAAGTTGTTTCAAGTATTGTTAATAAAGTTTCTAAAGAGGTTAATGATGCATTTGAAAGTTTAACTGCCAAAATTCAAGCCTTAACTAGTTTAACTGGCAATGAGTTGGTAGAATCCCTGTCGAAGAGTGTTTATTCCGAACACTTTAAAACTGTTTTAGAGGTTATAGCAAACAATAAAGAATTGCTAGAAGGATTGAAGATTAAACTTATAAATGATACTAAATCTGAAACTGTAGGTTCATATGATTCTAGTAATCATGTTTTAACAATTAACTTTTGGAGAATTAGACATTTATCCAATGAAAATTCTGCACTAGCAGTAAAAATTACGGAAAGAACTATTACACATGAACTAATTCATGCTGTAACCTCTAGACTAGTAAATGCATACATGGAGAATAGGAATAGTGTTCCAAAAGCTATTGCTGAAAAACTTGATAGGTTAGAAGAACTTAGGGCTTATGTAGAATCTACTTTGAGTGAACAAGAAAAAATTATATTACAAACTGCTAGAGAAAAAGGGGTAAAGGCAGTTTCTGCATCTGAACTAAAACCAATTTATGGATTAATTAACCTAAAAGAATTCTTAGCAGAAACACTTGTATATGATAAATTCCAGCAAAGACTAAATAATACTCCTTACAATGGACATAGTATTCTAATGGAAATATTCCAACAGATTATTGGCATATTCAAAGAGCTTGCTTCAAAATTAGGATTTGATGTTAAAAAGAATTCTGCACTTGAAGCTGGATTGATAGAAGCATTAGAATTAATGCAGGATATTAATAAATTTTTGACTATAACACCAGAGACTAAACAGGATGAAATTCAGCAAAATCAACAGAGTGAGAAGAAAGAACAAAAACAAGAAAAACAGGAACCTGTTAATGGTTTAGATGAAAATAAACCAGTAACTAATACAAATAATATTTTTGAATTTGATAATGGAGTTAGGGTTAACACTGGTCATATTATTCTGAATAAACAACAGGCTAAAGCTGTTAATCTTGCAGCAGCTGCAATTGATAATGGTCAGAGAAAATTTGTTATTAGAGGATATGCTGGTACTGGTAAGTCTACAGTAGTAGGAACTATACTTAATTATATTAAGGAAAAATACAAGCATCAGCCTAGAAATATTTATGGTATTGCCAATACCCATGCTGCAGTTCTCAATCTTGCAGCACTATGTCATAAGCAAAATGTACGAACAGTTACATTCAAAACCATAGCAAGTTTCCTTACTAAGATTAAGGTAGATGGAGAGTTTGTACCTATTGCGTTAAGTAGGGTTCAATATAACTCTATAATAATTGTTGACGAAGCAAGTATGATATCAACAAGTGACTACAATGATTTAATTGATATAGCTAATAAAAAGAATCTAACCCTGATATTTATAGGAGATAAAATTCAGTTACCCTCACCTGGAAATACTAAAATTAACAGCAATGGTGATGAATATACAGAAGCTAGCCCAGCACTTGAATTTCAAGGTGATAATCAGGGAATAGAACTAACTGAGGTTATGAGACAGTCCAATGAAAGTCCATTGGTTGAAGAATTACATGCAGTGAGAGAGAATATAGGAGAAGAGGAGCTTCCAATAGGGGAATCCACCAAAATAAATGAAAAGGGGGAAGGAATTTTAATATTCAATAATTATAGGGAAATGTTGGAGAAAGTAGTGGAAGCATTTAGAGAAAATCCACATGGAGTTAAATACATAGCCTATACTAATAAAGAGGTTCAAGCTATAAATGAATTTGTAGCTAGCAGGCTTGGAACTCTTGGATTTAAGAAAGGAGCCATACTTACTGGGTACATGACTCCAGCAGAAGCAGTTATTAAAAATTCTTCTAACTATGAAGTTATAGAAGACCCTGAATATGTAGATGAAGAGAGTGTTAGGTTATTTACTGGAGTACTTCCTGATGGAACCTACTATGATAAAACAGTTAAGGTTAGTGGCTATAATGTAACAGTAAGACTAATACTTCCAAAATCTATATCAGAAGTTTTACCTGTGGAATTAAAGAATACCCTATCAACTCCTATGTCTATTTTCATAGTAGATACAAAAAATCAAAAGAATATGGAATTCTTTAAGGAGTTTGCACATTTAAAGGAAATTGCTTCTGATAAAAAAGTTTCATGGACTCGTAGAAGAGATCTAAGTGAAAGTTTAGACAATTTCTATAATGAATTCCAAATACCTGATAACCTTATAAAATACAAAGGAAATATCTACACAATAGCATTACTACAACAGGCACATCCCGAACTGTTTGTATATGATAAGGAAAAAAGAAGTAGGCCTGTTGATGAGTTAATGAAGCAGGGGTACATAGAAAAGAGCATTGACTATGGGTATGCTATAACAGCTCATAAGTCTCAAGGTGCAACCTTTGATGTGGTATTCTCCTCTAAGAAGGATTTGGAAAATCCAAGGGCTAACAGAAAGGTTATGCTTGGTAAGGAAGTTGTAGGACTAGAAAAGAATATGGTAGCCTATGTTACATTCTCTAGACCCTCTAAGGTATTAGCACTGTTTAATCCTGATGCAAAGTCTACTGAGAACACATTTAGAGAAGATCAGAATAAGACTACTATTAATGGTGTAGGAGCTAAAGTACAGACTAATAAACAGCAACCTGCTACCAAACAGGAAAAACAACCATCTCCAGAAGTTAATAAAGCCTCTGACCTTAACAGGGTAGATGTATTTAATGCTGCACTGGAAGCCTTGGGAATAGAGACTATTGATCTTGGAGATATTACCTACACTGATGAAGAGGGTAATATATGTGCTGAAAAGGGATTAAGAGGTAAAGAATTTACTAAGGGTTCTAAGTGGACCATAGTTAAAGACTTAACAGGATATCCTTCGCATAAAGAAGGTGGGGTAGACCTAAAATTTGATACAGGTGGTGTTAAAATTTTAAGGGATGGTGGAGAGATAATTGCTAAAAATGGATTAATTTTGCCTAATGTCAAACGTTGTAAAAAATAAATAGTATGAGTTGTTTACCTACTTATAATGGAAAAAGATATAACAACATTGTGGAACTTCTTAAGGATAATGGAGTTCCCCAGGAACTTATACAGAAAGTGTCACAACTCTATAAGGACTATACTGCGTCCACAAAAAATCCATCAATGGATGAGTTTAAGAATATTCTTAAACAGAAACTGAGTGAATCCAAGCAGCAATCAGTTAGTATTAAACCTGTTCCTCCACTTAAATATTCTACCTATGTAGGTAACCTTAAGGATGGAAAGTTTACCAGCAGTGATATTCTACCTTTGGAGATGTTTTTTGCAGTAGATGCTGCTGGAAATTTATCCTATGTAGGTACTCTAGATGATATGAAGAGGCTTGGGGATATAAACTCTCCTGCAATAAAAGTAGTTGGTGGTAATGTAAACACAGCACGGGATGTTGTGGTGGTAAACTATGGAGAAGTAAAAAAGGTAGGTAATGCATGGCAGGTAGTTAAACCCGTAGAAGTGGTATTCACTAAAGATATTAATGAGGCAATAGCCGAAAGTATTCCTGATACTAGTACTACTAAAACTATTAGTAACACATCTAATCCTACTATTGATGGGTTTAAACAATGGAATAGTAAACAACAACAAATAAGTGAATTATTTGAATCCAATCCTGAATTAGCTAATGCTGTATATGAGGCTTTAGGGTTTGGTCAAGAAGTTGATTTATCTACTTTTACTAATCATTCTGGTGGCGCATTAGGTTCAGACACTCAATGGGATATTATAGGTAAAATGTTTGGAATGGTTAATAATAAACATTATTACTTTGAGGGCTATAAAACTCCTAATGGTAATACTGCTATACCTATAAATTTAAAAAATGAAGCTGATGAAAAATTAAAAGCTGCTAATAAAACATTGGGTAGAAGATTTCCAACTTCTAAAGAATATGTAAATAATCTACTCAGAAGAAATTGGTGGCAAGTTAAAAATAGTGATGCAATATTTGCTATATCCAGTATTACTGATAATAAGGTAGATGGGGGAACAGGATGGGCAGTACACATGGCTATTGCAGAAAATAAGCCAGTTTATGTATTTGACCAAAATAAAAATAAGTGGTTTACATGGAATAATAATAAATTTGTAGAGGTCGATACTCCTGTTCTTACTAAAAATTTTGCGGGCATTGGTACAAGAAAAATTAATGAAAATGGTAAACAAGCTATCAGAGATGTTTATGAAAAAACTACAAGTTCTCAAATAACCCCAGAACAAAAACAACAAGCTCAACAATTATATTCTCAATATTTAGATACTATATTTCCTAATAGTAAAGTAAAGGATATTGTTTATCATGGTGGTAAAACAAATAAAGATTCTTTTAAAAGATTTGTAGATAAAACTATATATGAAGGTAGAAATCCAAATTCTATTTTAGGGTTTTTCTTTTCTTCTTCTAAAATTGTTGCTGGTCAATATGCGGAAAAAGATTATGATGCTATAAAAGAACAACTAACAGAAGACGCTGAAACAGATGCTTTTATCAGAAGAAGTGCACCCTTAAAAAAAGGCAGTATATCAGAAGAATTACTTAACATAAAAAACCCATACATAATTCAAGCAGAAGAATGGGAAAATGAAACTTGGGTTGATAAATTAAATATATTAACAGAAAAAGACAAGGACAATAACTGGGTTTCTGACTATAAATGGACTGTTGATGCTTATGAAAAAGTAAAAAATCATTTACAATCTTTAGGGTATGATGGATTATATATTAATTCAAATAAAGAACTTTTTAATAAAACAGGAATTGTAGATTATATTACTGTACAAAAAGTAGTATTTGAACCAGAACAAATCCACATATTAGGTTCTAAACAAGATATACAAGGATTTAAAGAGTTTGTTCAAGGTAAACATAATAGTGTTAAACCAGGAGTTGAGGAATTATTTAGTGAAAATCCTGAATTAGCTAATGAAGTATATGAAGCTTTAGGGTTTGGTCAAGAATCTTACACCCATGTTGTTTTAGATGAATCTGGTGATGTACAAGAAGTATATAGAGGAACATTAATAGGAGCAGAAAAATATATTCAAAAAAATGACCCAAATCAATATGCTACACGAATAGTTACAAAACAAGAATCAGATAAATATTTAAAAGAACAATATCCTGAAATTGACAATGACATAAAAAATGAAACTTTAATAGAAAATTGGGAAGATATTATTAACAATAGTAAATTTAAAAAATTATATGAGTATATAAAACCATTTATTAAGAATAATATTAAAGTTTATGAAGCTGAATTAAATTCACAAGGTAGGTATACAAATGGAAATGTTTATATAAATAAGTATGCTAAAATAAGTAAAGCACAAATACTTCTACATGAGTTAATTCATTCTATAACTTTAGATAGTTTAAAAAATAATGAGAGTAAATATTATAAAGAAATATCTGATTTATATAACAAATACATCAGACCTTTAACAAAAACCTCTGCTTATGGGGAAGTAACTGGAGATTTTTATGGAGTTAAAAATATATTTGAATTTGTAGCAGAAGCATTTACTAATAGGGAATTTCAAGAAAAGTTAAATACCATAATAATAGATAGAAATGTTAGTGTTTGGAAAAAACTACTTGATATATTCATGGATTTATTGGGTATTCCTGTTAATAAAGGTAGCTTATTAAGTGAAGTAATAAATATAACAGATAATTATCTAAACTCAAATCAAATAACCCCACAACAAAAA
>Ga0208824_1000974_pt1 | contig 27694 bp, 27 predicted proteins | sample AD_JPNTR3_MetaG_FD_184447 | JGI IMG/M metagenome (GOLD analysis project Ga0208824, IMG submission 184447) | Active sludge microbial communities of municipal wastewater-treating anaerobic digesters from Japan - AD_JPNTR3_MetaG (SPAdes) (version 2) | ecosystem: Engineered > Bioreactor > Anaerobic...
GCAGGACAATTCAATGGTTACTATTTCGGCAATTTTGTGCTTATAGTATCAAAAAACCCAAATCCGTCAAACACGAACCGCTTTTTTGTTGTTTTTTTGTCTGCTATAATAAAAAATACTCCAGATTGTGCGAAAAGTTCCCCTTTTCGATGAAAAAACATAAAAAAACTATTCTTTCTAAAAGTATATTTCAGCATATTATGTTCGTTGGAAGCAGATGACAAAAGAAGAATTGCTGACAACAGTTTTTGGGCTTGGCAAGCTGCCTGCAGCGCCGGGAACGTTTGGTTCACTGGCGTCGGTATTGTTATACCTCCTTTTGGGATACGTGTATCCTTCCGCCAATTGGTATGTTATGGCATTACTGGCTGCATTGGGAACATGGGTATGCATAGAGTATGGGCCACAAATGACAGCAATAACAGGAAAAAAAGACCCGCCGGAAGTCGTAGCAGATGAGGCGGCCGGGCAAGCATTAGTGATGCTGGCAATTACTCTATTGAATCCGGCAAAAATCTGTAACGCAGGTGTTACAGGATTCGTTCTGTTTCGGCTGTTTGATATTTTCAAGCCCTTTCCTTGCAAACAGTTAGAAAAACTTAAAGGGGGGTATGGGATTTTGGCCGACGACCTGATGGCCGCAGTATATGCAGCGGCCGTGTTTATCGTTTTACGCCGTTTTCTGCCTGCCTTTTTCGGATAAACTATTGAAGCAAAATAAGTTATGTGTCGATAAAAAGCCCATGCAGACAATTTTACAGGCGGTTTAGGCCGCCTTTGTTTTAATATGGAGCACTCAATGGCTTGCGATTACTCGATTCAGGTTTGCCGTCAGCTTGAGGCCGACTTTCAAAAGTGCAGCTTATACCGTCCGATGCGGATCGCACATTACGATGCTGGGACGGTTTTATGCTATGACCTCAATCCAATTGAACCGGGACCGGTTATTCAAGTGCGCTTGTGTGTTGAAAGATTCGTCGGGGGCGGTTTTGCCGGTCAGGTTTATAAAGTCCATCTGGATGACATTTGTGCAGATGGAAAATCTGTGGATCGTGCCGCTGCACTGGTGCGGGGAAAAAGTTATGCGTTAAAAATATTAATTCCTCCTTCTGCAGGGTCGCGTTTTTTCAGGAATTTTTTATATGCTGTCGGTTTTCAAGGCCCATTTCAACTGCAGGTCAATCCCGCGGCAGCCCGAGCCGGGGCACTATGGCAGAAATTGATCCGTGCTGCTGCCCAGATTCGATTTAATGACCCCCTTTGCGTCAATGACATCCACGGCACCTTTGTTGATTCAGAATTAGGCAGCTGCGGCGAAATCAGCGATTGGATTGACGGCCGGACATGGCGGCTGGAAGTAGACGACCATCTGGACCAGCTGAATCGATGGAAAAAAGGCAAATCCGTCGATTTAACTGTTCTGGGCTCTCCTGAATACCGCTCTAAATATATGTTTATGACGGAGTTTGTTAAACTGCTGCACGAGATTGGCGCTTACGAGTTTGCCCGGCAGTACGAATGGACGACCTGTAAAAGCCAGCCCAATGTCCTGAAACGAATCGATACAAATGCCGAGCCCAGCAAGGGCTTGACCGCCGTTGATTTTCGGGCGGGATTGACGCTGCTTGCCGTTGGGCCAATGAGTCCGGGGGATTTCAAGCTGATTTGGCAGGGAATCAAACGCGGCTCGCTGGTTCAATTTGACAGGGGAAATATAAAAAAACTCGAGGATTATATTTCCCAGCATCCCGACCTGAAAAATGTTCTGCCGAATGCAGAAAAATTGCTTTGTGAATTAAAGCAATGCGAGTCAATTTATCGGGATTCAATTCCGGACATCACGCATAATCATTTTCGCCTGCTGTATGACAGGCGGCTTTGGGGACAGATATTAGACAGCGCGGTTACGGGGTGGAAAACGCAAAATCTTATTGATGCTGAAGATATTTTCAGAAACTCTCCTCTAAAAACCATTGTCTTTCTCCTGCTCGGCCTGATTCCTTTTATTGGCAAACTATGCCGCCGGCTTTGGGCAAAGGCAGACTGGCGAAAGCATTATAAGAGTTTGTTGACCGACTGCAGCTATTTTTATCGGTCTGTTAAAGGCCGCATGGCTGAAATGCTAATCCAGTGGCATAGAAGCGGGCGATTGGGTGAAGACAATGCGATTGCTGTTTTCAACTCCCCTGTTCTTTTTCTACTGCACCTGCCGCTGTCGGTCCTGCCGGCCGGTCTCCATCGGTTAATAACCGATCCAAAAGTACTTCAAAACAAACTGCATTTTGTATTTGTGCGGCCGATTCAGCTGTATTTCAATGCCTCTCTGCGTGAACAATGGCTGCGGGATATGGTTCGGCAGGGGCAGAAGAAGCATATTTTAAGCGATGAGGATGCTTCAACGATTCTCTCACAACTTAACGAACCTTTTATACAAAAATATCTGATCAGTTTAGTAGTCCATTTAATGACGCTGCCGGTTACCCAGATTGTCTCGGTTGCGGTAGCTGCCCTGTTTTACTGGACTCACCCCAATATGCCCGATGCTGAAAGAGCAGCCGCTGTTGCGGGAATTTTGGTCCTGTTCCAAGTGATTCCCATTTCACCCGGTTCATTCTGCCGCGGTCTTTATACAACGGTTATTGCAATACGGGACAGGAATTTCAAAGACTACAATATCGCTCTTTTTTTAAGCTATTTTAAGTATGTAGGATACTTGGCCTTCCCCATACAAATGACTTATCGCTATCCTGCGCTGGCCCGATTTATGGCAGCCCATTGGGCTACCGACGCGGTTCATATTGTCCCGGTTTTTGGAGAGCGCGGGGCCTTGCTGGAACACTGGATCTTTTGTCTTTTCTACAACTGGCCGCTGACCATACGCCGCCGGATGCGCTGCATCAGCGAAATACGCCGCTCGTTGCCGGTTCGGTTGTGGCATATCATTCCCTGTGTACTTTTGGCTGTTTATGTGTTGAGTGCTGCTCACTATGGATACTGCAAAACCGGCAGGGTACCTGAAAAAGACAATCTCTGGTTTATTAAGCCTCTTTTCTGCCTGATTGTTTTTATTCCGTTAGCAGTCGGATGGGCTGTAAGCCGTTTTGCCGGCGGATTGGCACGGGGCAAGCGTATTCTGTCGGCAGCATCGGCAGGCCTTCTAACCGGCATTGGCTATTCTATCGCTGCATGGGCACTGGAACAGAATTGGAATATCGAAACAGAGGTGCTTGTTCCGCTGATTTGGCGGGGATTTGCACTTTCGATTTTCAGCGTCATCGGGGCGATTTTGGCTGAAATCAGCCAGAAAGAAACCCAATAATCTCTTTCCGGCTGGGCTTTCTAATAGAGATATTATGGATAGCCATCTCCGGCAAGTTGATTTTCACCTGCTTTATAAGAAGTTTTCCTTCTTGTAATTGACTAATTTTTCTGCCATAATAGAGTTATTAGGTTTTTTAGGAGACTTTTTTATGGCAAACAGTTTCGGGTCGTTTTGTGACGGCCTGTTTTTGGAATTATGTGTGACAACCCAGCTGGAACTTCCTTCCAGCCGGGAGACCATTCTTGCGTTTTTTGAGCGGCTTCAGAGACTGCACCCAGAAATGAACAATTTTTCGCGTCGCGACGGCGGCGAATATGTTCTGGAGCAGGAGTCTCAAGGGCAGCGTATCCAGTGGGTTGGGCTGGAAGCAGACCGTATCACCGCCGGCTGTGCAGATCCGGATTCGCTCGAACAGGCCTATGCCCTGCACGCCCAAGTGCTGGAGCTGATTCCCTATATGCTGGGTGTCAGTCCGCTGGATATCGATTCACTGGACATTACATTCGGACTGGATTTTGATTATCAGGGCAACCATGATGAGGTTATCGCTGCAGCGCTGCTGAATACCTCCAGCTTCGGGACGCTGTTTGAAATGCCCCAGGTCCGGGCCATAAGCTGCTGTCCATCTGTTATCATTGCCCTGTCGGACGACTGCCGGCTGCAGGCCCGTGTGGCGATTGAATCCCGAACGACCGCCTACGATGTGCGCAGCGAGAAGTATAAATCCGATGAACCCATCAGCCTCTACTTTTCCGTGCGCCGGTATCCGCTTTCGTCGCCTCCGTTTGACACACTGGCGTCGTTTCGGGAACAGTGCCGGATTGCTGAAAACCTGATGTTTGACAAAATCATTCCGCATTTTGTTCAGCCGCTTAATAATGCAATTGCTCAACGACGCTGATTCTATGGAGGCAAAAAGCACAATGGCTGTAGAAGCACCTTTAAGCCGCTACAAAAAGAACAATCTGCTGATTATGGCTGTGCTGCTGATAGGACTGGGCATCTGGTTTTATTATGACGGATACCACAATGCTGCTTTTATCGCCAAGCATACCCAGCAGGACGGCTCGCCGGACAGCACGCTGAATTTCAACCGCAAAGCCCCGCCGTTTATAATTGGCGGAGGCATTGTGCTGGCCATTTATCTGGCAGCCATTCGAGGCAGAAAAATCATTGCCGATGACACCGCGCTTCGCTGCGGCCGTCTAAGCATCGCTTATGATGCAATAGAACAAATCAATAAAACCCATTTTTCTTCCAAAGGTTTTTTTGTGATAACCTACAACGACCAAGGTCAGCGTCGTCAGTTAAAACTCAGCGACCGCATGTACGACAATTTGCCTGCGGTATTGGATTATATTGCAGCCAAAATCCAATAAGCTCCGGTATTCGGCAAGGAGACGCTTTGTTGCGGGTTTTGCTGACCAATGCTTGTTCATCTTAAAAATCGGATCGAGGCCGAGCTTGTTTATAAAGGAGTACTATGAATTGCTGTGTGGTGGGGTTGCAGTGGGGCGATGAAGGCAAAGGCAAAGTCGTCGATATTCTGGCCCAAAATGCAGATATCGTCGTTCGCTATGGCGGCGGGGCCAATGCGGGGCATACTGTTATTATCGGGGATACCAAATTTGCCCTCCATCTGATGCCGTCCGGTGCCGTGCGGGAGAAAACCGCCTGTGTTATTGCCAACGGAGTTGTTGTTGACCCGGGGGTGCTTATCGATGAAATCAACGGGCTCAAAGCCCAGCACATTCATATGGAAGGACGGCTTTTTATCAGCGAAAATGCCCACATTGTTCTGGACTATCACAAGCTTGAAGACCAGCTTCGCGAAGCGGCTATGGGCAAAAATAAAATCGGTACAACCGCCCGGGGCATTGGTCCCTGCTATGCCGACAAAGTGGGACGCGTTTATGCGCTGCGGATGGCTGACCTGTGCCGGCCCGATACGGTATTGAAAAACAAACTGCAGACTATTATCGACCATAAAAACAAGCTGTTTGGAGCACTTTACGGGGCTGAACCGCTGGCGTTTGATGCCATTTATGAAAAATGTCTTCATTACAGCAGCGTTCTCAAACCGTTTATCTGCAACACCACACGCTATCTGCACGAGGCACTGGACGCCGGCCGGAATATTCTTTTTGAAGGCGCACAGGGAGCGCTGCTGGATTTGGACCACGGAACATTTCCCTTTGTTACCAGTTCCAATGCCAGCGCTCTGGGGCTGGGGCCGGGAAGCGGCGTTCCGGCTTCACGGGTAGACCGGTTTATCGGTGTGGTCAAGGCCTATGCTACACGCGTCGGGGCAGGGCCTTTCCCAACGGAGCAGGACAACGAAATCGGCAGCCGCATCCGTGAAAAAGGGCATGAATACGGCACGACCACCGGACGCCCGCGGCGCTGCGGATGGTTTGATGCAGTCTCCGTACGCTATACCGTCAAGCTGGGCGGCGTCAGCGAGATCGCAATGATGCATCTGGATACTTTGGCCGGAATGAGGGAAATCAAGCTGTGCAGAGCCTACAAAATCGGCGGAAAGGAAACCACTTTTTTCCCCGCCAGCGTCGAGGAACTGGCCGAAGCTGAATGCATCTACCAAACGCTGGACGGCTGGAATGAGGACTTGTCAACTATTCGTGAGTATGAAGCGCTGCCTCAGCCGGTCAAAGATTATATAAAAGCGGTTGAGTCCATTGTCGGTGTCCCCGTTACGATGGTGGGTGTGGGGCCCAAACGAAGTCAGGCCATCTTCAGAAATCCGGTATGAAGGATCATCAAACGGTTGAAGAGAAACGCAAGCAGACAGCACAGCGGCTGGGCATCCATCCGGATGCTGTACCCCGCCATATCGCCATCATCATGGACGGCAACGGGCGGTGGGCACTAGAACGGGGACTGCCGCGGTATCGCGGACACGAGAAAGGAGCCGAGACTGTAAAAGTCATTGCCCAGCATTGCGTAGATAGCGGCATTGAATATCTGACGCTGTATTCCTTCAGCATGCAGAACTGGAAGCGTCCTCGCGAGGAAGTGGACTTTTTGATGTATTTGTATGCGGCTTATCTTGAGGGGATACGGCCCAGTTTGATGGAAAACAATGTGCGTCTGGCGCATCTGGGCCGGCGGGAGCCCCTTCCGCCAACAGTATTGAAAGCATTGGATGACACCATTGCTGCCACCAGCGCCAATACCGGTATGATTCTGGGCTTGGCACTGAACTACGGCTCACAGGCAGAGATTGTCGATGCCGTCCGGTCCTTGGCCCGCAAGGTCAAAGACGGTTCCATTGAGCCGGACTCCATCAATGAACAGGATATCAGCAATCATCTTTACACCGCCGGATGGAAAGACCCGGATTTGGTAGTGCGTACAAGCGGCGAGCTTCGCATCAGCAATTTTCTGCTGTGGCAGGTCTCGTATGCAGAGTTCTATGTAACCAGCGCCTACTGGCCGGATTTTACACCTGAAGAGATGAATAAGGCCATCTTGGCTTATGCCGGCCGGCAGCGGCGCTTCGGCGACATCAAGCCGAATTTCTCGTCACAGGGCTGACTATGCTTAAATATCGACTTATCTTTGGAACAGTGATGACGGTATTTTTCGTGGGCCTGATCCTGTTTGACGGCTGGCTGGACGGTTCGCTGCTAGAAGCCGTACCAGACAAGCCGGTTCAAGCGCCCTTCTTTACGCTGTTAATTGCCCTCTTGACAATACCGGCACAATTCGAGTTTGGCAATTTGATAAAAAACACCGGCGCACACCTATTTAAAAGCGTTACAATACCGGCAACAATTCTGCTGGCTTCCGGCTGTTTGTGCTTTCAGTTTATATATTCTTTCTATGTGCTGGCATTTTCATTTCTGGCACTGTTTATCGTACAAGCGCTGAAATTCGGCACTGAAGGCACGATTCGAAATGTCGGGGCATCTCTTTTTTCGATTGCTTATTTAGGACTTCTGTGCTGGTTTATTTTAAGAGTTCGCATTTTATGGGGGCCGGTTGTTTTATTGTTCTTTATTTTTACCGTAAAAGCTTCTGATATAGGGGCTTACACGATTGGCCGGCTGTTTGGCAAGCATAAACTCTGTCCCCGCATCAGCCCCGGAAAAACATGGGAGGGCTTGGGCGGAGCAGTTCTGTTTGGGACCATTGTCTCTATTGGTATTTCTGCGTGTTGTGGTATAATGTCTGTTATGTCAGCGGCAATTTTCGGGGCCGTATTTGGAATTCTGGGCCAGATGGGCGATTTGGCCGAATCGATGCTGAAGCGGGATGCCGCCGTCAAGGATTCCTCAGCCAGCGTGCCGGGATTTGGAGGCCTGCTGGATGTCATTGATTCGCCTTTGGCGACTGCACCGGCGGCACTTTTAACATTCAGTCTTTTGCTTGCGAGCACAGGAAGTTAATTTTGGATTTAAAGATACAGATTGAACCAGACGCACAACGGCTGGAATTATTTGGTCCAGCAGATTCCCACCTGCGCCAATTGTGCCAGACGCTGGGAGTTAAAATTACTGCCAGAAACGGAACCGTACTGGTTTCAGGGGATGCATCCGCAGTTCACACCACCGCAGATTTGATTGGCCGGATGCAGAAACGGCTTATCCAGAGAGGCCAATTAAACAGTGACGATGTGGATGAATTGCTCAACCGATGCCGCCAGACCATCGACCGCGATAATCCCGATGTCATTGAAGTGTATTCGCGCAAAGGAATCATAGAGCCGTTTACCAAGGGGCAGATGGTCTATATACAAACGATGTATAAAAATGATTTGACCTTCTGTATAGGCCCTGCCGGGACAGGCAAGACCTATCTGGCGGTTGCTGTGGCAGTTTCGATGCTCAAACGCAAGCAAATCCGGAAAATCGTTCTGGCCCGGCCGGCTGTGGAAGCGGGCGAACGCCTGGGATTTTTGCCCGGCGACCTGCAGGCCAAGGTCAATCCTTATTTGCGCCCCTTGTTTGACAGCTTGGAAGATATGATGGACTTCGGGCAGATGCAGAAGTTCATGGAAATGGATATTATCGAAGTTATTCCTCTGGCTTTTATGAGAGGCCGTACGCTGAATGAAGCGGCGGTTATCTGTGACGAAGCGCAGAATACATCCCGCTCCCAGATGCTGATGTTTCTGACGCGGCTGGGACGCGGCTCTAAAATGATTATTACAGGTGATATTACCCAGACAGATTTGGCGCCGGGGGAAAAAAGCGGCATGGTAGAAGCCATCGAGACGCTCCGGCATATTCCCGGAATCGGATTTGTAACACTGGACAAATGCGATATTGTCCGGCATAAACTGGTTCATCAGATTGTTCAGGCCTATGACGAGAAAAAGCAGAAGGAGAACAATCTGAAATGACGCCGCTTCTGAAAAAGAAAGTCAGTTCCCGCCGCCAGCAGGTGCGCAATAATCTGGCAATGGAGCGTTTGGCTCGCCTTGCGTCCGCTGTCAACGGCCCTTATCCGAAAGCGATCGTCATTCTAATCCTGTTCATCGGAGCCGTCACAGCCGCATTGGGTGTGGAAATAAATCAGGAGACAATTTACCTTTATGGATTGACCCAATTCAAGCCGTGGCTGGAAATTATTTCGCTTCTGATTATTGTGGCCGCCGTCAGCATTGGAATGTCTTTGTATCTGATCCACTACCGGCCCAACATTCTGCACAAACCGGCCCGTCTGATTGCAATTGCCTGCCTGTTCTGGCTGCTGCTGGCCGTCACTCGTGCTTTTTCGCTCAAAGAGGAATGGAAACCTATGGCGGTAGGTGCCGCCGTGTGCGGGGCTATCATTTTAACTATTGCCTATGACCAGCGCTTCGCCATAGGAATGATGATGTTTTATATTATGCTGGCGGTCTTTGCAGCCGAACAAACAGCTTCGGTCGATCTGCTGCTGACCATGGCGGCCGGCGCCCTGAGCTGCTGCTTCAGTCTGCGGGAAATCCGTACCCGCAAAAAACTGATTGAAGTATCGCTGCTGGCTACCATTGCGGTCTTTCTGATGCGCACAGCACTGGGCATCATCCAAAACCAGCCGGTCAAGGAATACATTCTACAGGCCGGCATCGCTGCGGCGGCAGCTTTTGTGGTCGGCATCTTTATTCAGGCATTCCTGCCCATCATTGAACAGACATTTGGCATCGCTACAAGCATGACCCTGATGGATTACAGCGACGCCAATCAGCCCCTGCTGCGAAAACTGGCAATGGATGCTCCGGGGACTTTCAGTCACAGTCTGCTGATCGGCTCGATTGCAGAAGCAGCTGCCGAATCCATCGGCGCCAACGGACTGCTTTGCCGCGTGGGAGCCTATTACCACGACATTGGGAAAATTCACAAGCCGGCGTATTTTGTGGAAAACCAGATGGGTTCAAGCAGCCGGCATGAGCAGCTGTCCCCGGCCATGAGCCAGCTGGTTATCGCAGGTCATGTCAAAGACGGCATTGAAATTGCCAAAGAATTCGGATTGCCCTCCGTTCTGCGGGAATTCATAGAAACCCATCACGGCACTACCCTGATGGAATATTTCTACCATGAAGCCAAAAAACGACAGGATGAGCGGCAAAGTCCGGTTTGGGAATCCGAATTCCGCTATCCCGGCCCCAAGCCCCGCTCAAAAGAAGCTGCCATTGTAATGATGGCCGATGCCGCCGAAAGCGCTGCCCGCTCCCTGACTGACCATACGCTTGCCAAAGTCGAAACGCTGGTCCATACCATTGCGATGAAGCGGCTTCAGGACGGTCAATTTGACGAATGCGACCTGACCCTGCGGGAACTCAGTCTGATAGAGGCCAGTCTATCCAAATCGCTTACAGCGCATCATCATGGACGCATTGCTTACCCGAAAACAGAGGAAAAACCCAAAGCCAATGGGACTAACGGTACAGCAGCTCAATAGAAATAAGCAGGCACAGTCAGCGTAATTTCCTTAAAAAAAATCAGAAACAATGAAAAAAAATCCCAATAAACGTCTAAAAATCAACTTCCATCCCGATGTGCCGGCTGCCGATATTGACCTGTCCCGTCTGCGGGCGCTGATTGTCAATATCTGCAGGCAGTTTAAGATTTCACAGGCGGTCATCACTGTTCGGATTGTCAATGATGCTGGAATAATGGATATCCACCAGCAGTTTTTAGGGCAAACTGCCACAACGGATGTCATCAGTTTCGACCTTTCGGACGAGTTTGAGCCGGGACAGACATTTGAGCTGGCGGTGAATGCACAAATGGCCGCACGTCAGGCCGCCCGAAGAGGGCATTCTGCCGAAGCAGAACTGGCCTTGTATATCACCCATGGTCTTCTCCACAATCTCGGCTTCGATGACAGAACCCCTTCCGAAGCACGCAAGATGCACGCCATGGAAGATTCGATTTTACAACAGAATGGTTTTGGTGTAGTCTATTCTGACGATAAGCAGTCAAATGCATAGGAGACAAATTCATGGATGAAATCGGATGGTCAATTATCCTGCTTTGCCTCCTGACGCCGGCATCGCTGTTTTTTACTCTTAACAGCATGGCGCTGCGGTCGTTTTCCCGTGTAAAGCTGCAGGAGGCCTTTCGACAGCTGGGGCGAGAGCAATGGATTGATGAGCTGATTGCCAGCGTCGAACCGCTGGCAATTGCCTGCGGCTCTATCCGGCTGTTATGCAATGCCGGGATTATTTTCCTTATCGTATCCTTATTTGCCGACCATCACCGTTTGTCGGCCTTTGCGGCGGCATTTGTGATCTTGGAAATTTTCACGCTGATAATTCCCCATGCGTGGGCCAAGCATGCCGGCGAATACATCCTGCCTCGAACATATCGGCTGCTGCAGCTGTTTACGCTGCTGCTGAAGCCCCTGCTGGCAATAGTTGAGCTGCACGATCGGTTTGTCCAGCGTCTGGCCGGTGTTCCCAAAGCCGATTCGGAGCAAGCGCAGGAAGAAAGGCAGGAAGAAATCCTCAGTGTCGTCGAACAAGGCAGAATGGAGGGCATTGTGGACGAAGAAGAAGTGGAGATGATTGAAAATGTGCTTGAACTGGGCGGCACGACGGCTGAAGAGATTATGACTCCCCGTACTGACCTGATTGCCATTGAAATACACGATGACCTGCCCAAGATTCTGGAGACCATTCAAGACAAGGGGCATTCGCGGATACCGGTTTATGAGGGGACGATAGACAATATTGTCGGACTAATTTATGCAAAGGATTTGCTGACCGAAATCGGCAAAACGCCCGGCCAGTTCAATCTCAGGGATAAGATTCGGCCGGCGTACTTCGTGCCGGAAACCAAACCGCTTCGCGACTTGCTGCATGAGTTCAAAACCCAGAAGCTGCATATTGCCGTGGTATTGGACGAATATGGCGGAACCGCAGGTATTGTAACAATCGAGGACATCCTTGAAGAGCTGGTCGGAGAGATTGCCGATGAATATGAACAAGCCACCGTTCAGCCGTATCAAAAGATTGACGAGACGACATACGAGGTCGACGCCCGGATGTATATTGACGACGCCAACAGCGAACTGGAAATCGAACTGCCGGACGAGGAAGACTATGATACACTCGGCGGTTTTGTCTTCAGCCATCTGGGCTATATCCCCAAGGCAGGGGAACGGTTCGATTACGGTAATCTCACAATTACAGTTGTCAGTGCAGGACCGCGGGCTGTCAAGCGGCTGCGAATCAAGAAAAATTTCGTTGTCCAGCAATAATTATGCAAATCAAAGACCGGGCCATCTGTCTGCGTGCCGTGGACTTTTCCGAAACTTCGCAGGTTGTAACCCTGCTGACCCGCCAGCATGGCAAAATCGCCGCAATGGCAAAAGGTTCCCGACGGCCTAAAAATCGCTTCGACGGTCCCATCGAAATCTTCTCGCGGGGAGAAGCGGTTTTTATTGCCAAAGAGTCCGGCGGTTTAGCGGCCTTGACTGAGTTTAATCAAGAACCGCCTTTTACGGCTTTTGCACAAAATATTGAGATTCTTTATTCGGCCTTGTTCGGAGCCGAGCTGACAGAACATTTTCTTAAAGAACACGACCCGCATCCCGAATTATTTGATACCTTTACAGCATTTCTCGAAACCCTCCAAAAAGAAACCTCTGCTTGCCGAACCTTGGCATGGCTGATACTTTACCAGATTCGTCTGCTTGACAAAATCGGCTTGGCGCCGGTGTGGGATCGATGCACAAACTGTGCCGCTGCCCTGCCGGAAAAAACAGCAAAAAAACCGTCTGCTGTTTATTTTTCCAGTCGAAATAACGGCCTGCTGTGTGTAGCATGCGAGCAGGCGTTTGTGGAAAAAAGAGCTGTCCAGCCGGCCGTGGTCGGTGTACTTGCCGAGCCGTCTAAACTTCCCGTAACAGAAATCCATATCCTGCAGGAAATTGAGCGGCTGCTGATTTATCACATCACTGAACTGCTCGGCAAAGCCCCAAAGATGGCTGGCCATTTTACCTGAACGGCCGGACAGCAGCACTCCTTACTCCGATACAGCAACTCCTTTTTCTCGAAGATAAGATTTCAGGTCTTTAATGGAAATTATATTAAAATGAAACACGGAGGCGGCCAGCAGAATTGACGCTCCGGCCTCCACTGCTTCATAAAAGTGTTCCAGCCTGCCTGCACCGCCGGAGGCCACAACTTCTGCGGCAACGGCCTGTTTTATCGCTCGAATAACCGGCAGATCATAACCGGTTTTGGCTCCATCACCGGCCTTGCTGGTCGGCAGAATAACCGGCACGCCATATTCATCTACTTGTTTGGCCCACTCGACAGCGTCCTTTCCGGTAGACGTTCGGCCGCCGTCGATATACACTTCATAACCGCTGGGCAGCGATGCATTTTTATCAACATCAATGGCCACCGTAATCCGCTGGGGCCCAAACTCCTTGACCATTTCTTTTATCATTTCGGGTTTTCGGAATGCCGCACTGCTGGTGGAAATCTTGTCGGCTCCGGCATTCAGTACCGCTTCGGCGCTTTTGACATCGGCAATCCCCCCGCCGACAGTAAACGGCACCGTTACCACCTCTGCAACCCGGCGGACCACCTCCAGCATCGTCGGCCGGTTTTCAACGGTGGCTGTAATATCCAGCATCGCCAATTCATCGGCTCCTGCCTGACAGTAAGCCAGCGCACAATCTACCGGATCACCTGCATCCCGGATATTGACAAAATGAACACCCTTGACAACACGGCCGTTCTGCATATCCAGACACGGCATAATGCGAATCTTAACGCTCATTTTAGTCCTTTCCAATTTTGCTTCCATGCTCTCAACTTACCATCAGGAAGCATAGTTATGCATTCCTGAAAACAATTTTGAAAGATTGACCCACAGCAGGGTAATGATGATGCAAATCAGACCGACGACAGCAAGGACATGGTGAAGAGAATATCTCTTCGGCCAGACCAAACGGCTATGCAGGTAAATTGCATACACCAGCCAGCAGACCAGCGACCAAAGCTCCTTCGGATCCCAGCCCCACCAGTCCCCCCAAGCATATTTCCCCCAGATGGAGCCGAGAAACAGTCCCAGCGTCAGCAGAGGAAATCCTGCCGCAATGAGGCGATAGCTGTAATCTGCAATCGCTGCATTCTCTGGGCGGCCGGCGGGAATCCGCATCCCTTGCAATCCGAACACGGCCGCCTTAGTCATAAAAATATAAGCCAGCATATACGCCGCTACATGCGGCCCGAACAGCCAAAACTGCAATGCCGGCGGCAGATACTGGGGTTTGTGATGAAACACAAATCCCGCCGGAAACAGGACAATCAGCCCCACAGCAGCATCTATCATCAGCAAAACTGAATAATCTACCGAAAGTAATTTTTTTGAAACCTGATGAATCGGCCAGATGCAGAAGCCCAGAAAAACAAAAACCTCAAACATATTCTGCATCGGCAGATGCCCGACAGCAGCCCATCGGTAAATAAACGCTACTGCACTCAGCAAAAATGAGCACAAAAAGACCGCCTTTGCCTGTTTTGGATGCCGCCGTGCCAGGCATAAAACAGCCAGATATCCCAGCATCACCGCATATATCAGACAGCCCTGCAAATCCGTCTTAATTGCCATCATTCCCCCGTCGGCTGTCCGATTTTCTTCTTTGTGCAAAAAGCTTGGGCCACACATGCATTGCCAGCCCTGCCAAAATCATTCCGTAGCCCCCGAATACAAATCCTATCCCCCGTGCCGACACCACCATAATCCCGCTGACCGGCTCGGATTGATTGTATCCAAACGTATGCTGATAAAAATGATATCCGCCGTAATAGAGCGGTTTATTGACCTCAATAGCGGCTTCTTTTACAACCCGCCCATTCTGTATAATCTGCAGGGTACTTTTGTAATCCTTGACAGCGCGGGGAGCAATATATTCTGCCCGGCACGTTCTGTCGGACAGCGTATGCATTCCAAAGCGTTCAAACACATAAAATGTCTCCTGCTGGCCCGCTGCCGGCCGGTATACAAGCTGATAGGCCGGATTGGTTCCCGGCTCATCCGATTCATAAGGCACCATTTGTCCGTTTTCGCTTCTCAGCTTAAAATTCCTATAAACCGCACTGACCTCAATTGTTCCGCGGCCGTCCGGTATTGTTATGGGCTCCCCTTTTTCCGCTTTAATCACCCATCCCGCGCCGTCATTAAAATACAGTCCAATCGCCGGTTTGTCGTAATAGTCAATCGATGCATCTTTAAGCCGCACCTCAAAGGGCAGATGCCCCGGCTGGTCTTTGGTTTCCAGTTTCACATGACTGGCGGATTGCCCCGGTTGGAGCTGCATTTGTCCTTTGGTCCAGTCCGGACCGCCCAGACGGGCGGCTGCCCATTGATGTGCTTTCTGCGAACCGATCATCCCGCCGGCAAGCACAGCCAAACAGCCCCCGTGAATCAGCATAAGAGCCGATTTTCGCCGCAGGACCGAATACACCGCAAAACCTGCCGCTAATACAGCCATCAGAAGGCACCAGAATCCAATCATTACAGGAGAACTAAAAAATGCCTGGGCCTGCTGTGCTCCCAGAAAAGCCCCATAAACGGCACAGACTGCCAATATCCCCAGCAGTATCAGGACAAGTCCATTCATCAGCTGTTTGATGCGCATCAATATGATTCTTATAAGAATGCCGTGCCGCCGCTTTTCGGCAGCTGCTTTTTTTATTGACTGTTATCGGCCGCCGTACTATACATAGAGGCAATTATACAGAGTCCGGCTGAAAACAAAAGACCAAAAACTGCCGGACAAATGCATTTGACAGAAACCAGAGAGTCTTTGACATGCCGAAAACACAGGTTTACCTCATCGGCGCTGGTCCCGGCGAAAAGGACTTGATAACCCTCAAAGGGCTGCACATCCTGTCGACAGCGGATGTTATTCTCTATGACCACCTGATTGGCCCAGAGCTTCTCGAACTGGCCAAACCAGATGCGGAAAGAATTTCTGTCGGCAAATGCGCTTCCAGCCATACAATGCCGCAGGAGGAAATCAACGCCCTCATTATTCAAAAAGCCCGTGAAGGCAAAGTTGTTGCCCGTCTCAAGGGCGGTGATTGCTACCTTTTCGGCAGAGGCGGCGAAGAAGCCGAAGCCTGTTTTGAAGCGGGTTTGTCTTTTGAGGTTGTCCCGGGAATCACCAGTGCCTTGGCAGCCCCCTGCTATGCAGGCATTCCTCCGACCCACCGGGACTATGCATCCAGCGTCGCTATCATCACCGGGCACCGCAGAAAAGGCGATAACCGCCCCATTGATATACCCCACGCCGATACGCTGATTTTTCTGATGTCGGTCGGCACTATTGAAGCTATCATCCGCTCGCTTCGGGAGGCGGGCTATCCGGCGGATACACCCTTTGCCGCTGTCGAGCATGGCACCTGCTACAACCAGCGGCTCATCAAAGGGACCCTCGGCAATTTTCCCGATGTCATTAAAAACAATCCCCTGCGGACGCCGGCGGTATTCATTGCCGGCAGGGTTGTCCAGCTTCAGGACAAACTCGACTGGTTTTCCCAAAAACCCCGCATTCTCCATCTGGGCACACATCCCGAACGGTGCGCCCATCTGGGCACAATTGTCCACCGTCCGATTATTCAGTGCGTTGAAGCCGAGGATACCGAGCTAATCAGCCGCTGTCTGCGCGGGGCTGGTCAATACGACTGGATTGTCTTTACCAGTGCTCACGGGGTCAAATTCTTTTTTAAGAAGCTCTTAACCATCGGGCTTGACAGCCGCATCTTTTCCAAGACTCGCTTTGCTGTTATCGGCCGCACAACCGGTCAGTGCCTGCTTGAATTCGGCATCCGAGCCGACCTCTGCCCTGCTGATGAATCCAGCAAAGGCCTGCTGGATGAATTTGTACAAATAGAGACGGACGGGCTTTCCATTCTGCTGCCGCAGGCCGACATCAGTTCGCCCGAACTGCCCGAAGGTTTGATCAAAAGAGGGGCAAAATTGCAGCGGCTGGTCATCTATCAGACTATTGAGAAGGATATTGAGGATGTCGATTTGAATTACATCGACAAGATTCTTTTTACCAGCAGCTCGACGGTCCGCGCCTTTGTCAAAAAATTCGGTACCGTGCCCAAACATATTCAGGCATTGTGTCTGGGCATTCCTACCCAAATAACTGCAAGAGAATTTAATATTGATGCAGCAATAGTAAACCTGAATAATCCATAATAATTCTGGGAAAATTTAGAAATATGAAAAACCGCAGAAATGCCCTGTTGTATAAAAAAGCCCTGAAAGTGATTCCCGGGGGCGTCAACAGCCCTGTCCGTGCTTTCAAAAGCGTCGGCGGCTGGCCGATATTCATTCAAAAAGCCAAAGGCCCCTATCTATGGGATGAGGACGGCAGCTGCTACATTGACTATTGCCTGTCGTGGGGACCCTTGATTTTTGGCCATGCCGATAAAGAAATATTGTCCGAAGTAAAAAAAACAATGGTTAAGGGCACCAGTTACGGCATCTCGACGCGGCTTGAAATCCAGCTGGCGGAAATGATTGCTGCGGCTTTCGACTCCATCGACAAGGTTCGGCTGGTCAGTTCCGGCACCGAAGCCGTTATGACCGCTATCCGTCTGGCACGCGGCTTTACAGGACGGGATAAGATTATCAAATTCATCGGCTGCTACCACGGCCATGCCGATCCTCTTCTGGTCAGTGCCGGCTCGGGATTGACGACCTTCGGCACTCCTTCCAGCCCCGGTGTGCCTCGGGAATGTGCCAGAAACACGCTGCTGGCACCCTACAATGATGCCGATGCAGTCGAGCGGCTTCTGACAAAGTACGCCGGCAGAGTCGCTGCAGTAATCGTTGAGCCGGTGGCCGGCAATATGGGAGTCATTCTGCCCAAAACCGGATTTCTGCAGAAACTGCGGACACTGTGCACAAAAAACAGCTGCCTGCTCATCTTTGATGAGGTCATCACGGGCTTTCGGCTCTGCTACGGCGGCGCACAAACCTTGTACAAAGTCCGGCCCGACCTGACCACATTAGGAAAAATTATCGGCGGCGGCTTTCCTATTGGAGCTGTGGGCGGGAAAGCAGAGATTATGGATATGCTCTCTCCGCAGGGTGCTGTTTATCAGGCAGGCACACTTTCCGGAAATCCTGTCTGCGTTGCCGCCGGCATTGCTGCACTCAACAAACTCAAAATACAAAATCCGTACAGCAAGCTGGACTTGCTGACCCAATCTCTCTGCAGCGGCATCAGCCGCATACTCCAAGCTAAAGGTATTCTTCATACCATAAACCGCATCGGCTCCATGTTTACGCTTTTTTTCACCGAGGCCGAGGCAGCGGATTATGATACAGCATGTCTTTCGGACACGCACCGCTTCGCTGCATACTTCCGGCAGATGCTTTCTAACGGTGTCTATCTGCCGCCATCTCAATTTGAAGCAAACTTCTTATCTACCGCCCATGCTGACAAACACATTCATAAGACTTTGGAGGCCGTGGACAAGCTCGTCTTTTAAGGCTGACCAACAATAACTAAGATGAGAGGGCACTTGCCGACACTAAAATCCTGCGGGCATTCAGGACTGAACAGATCTGATGATAAAATTTATGCGTTGAAAATCCTGCAATAATTGGATAAATTGATTTTTGCCGACACAAACCTTTTCTTATGAAAGGAACATGCAAATGGGCTGGGGACGGACATTTTTACTGGGGGATGTAGGCAATCGGCTGGATATTGCCGATTGCGAAAAAGATATTCGGGTACTTAAAGAGTCGCTGATGGAGCTGCATCAGGAAGGACAGGAGATTGATTCAGAACTGTTGGCGCTTCAGCGAGAAAATGACCGGCTCAAACTGTATTTGGCTGCCCTTGTGCGTCTGCTTATAAATAAAAATGTACTCAGCCGGGATGAAATCGAGAAAATGATCAATATTATTGACGCTGAAGATGGGGCAATCGACGGAAAAGCCCGGGGCAAGGTCTTGTAACAATTCACCAAAGACTTAATAAGCTGACAGATATAAAAGCGGCTTGCTTCAGAGTAGAAGATATTTCTTCTCTTTATATACCAAAATAACATCTGCAAAAAACCAAAAAAAAGATTGCATTTTTATTTTCATTTGGTAAACTTCTTTCTTTTAATTTTAGGATATTTGGAGAGTTTATAATGAAAAAAGATATTCATCCAAAATACGATGTTGTAAAGGTTCATTGCGGCTGCGGGAATACCTTTGAAACACGCAGTACGGCCAAGGAAATCCACGCAGAAATCTGCTCCCTGTGCCATCCGTTTTTTACAGGCAAGCAAAAGTTTGTGGATACAGCCGGCCGTATAGACCGGTTTAACAAGAAATTCGCTGACGGGTATTCCTTCCAGAAAAAAGAAAAGAAGTAGCTGAGTTTGTACTTACACCATTGCGCTGTTAAGCTTAATCGAACAGATTAAGTATTGGCAGCGTAATTTTTTTGCCTTCAGAAGAATACGACTATTATAGTCGTATTTTTTGGAAAAAACCGGGAGTTATATATGTCTGACACCAATACCGCTGTTTTGAACAAGCTGGCCGAGCTGGACGCCAGATGTACGGATATCGAGCAGCAGCTCAGCAATCCGGCCGTGGTTTCAGATGTCACCCGATTGGTTTCCCTGACAAAAGAACAGGGCAAACTGATGCCGCTGGTAAGCCGGTATCGCGAGTATAAGAAGCTTTCGGCTCAACTGGAAGAAGCACAGGCAATTTTGGCAGACCCGCAGCAGGACGCCGAGATGCGGGAGCTTGCCGAATCGGAAGCTGAAACATTATCTGCCAAGCAGGCAGTCCTGCTGGAAGATATTAAAAATACGCTGGTGATGGCAGATGATGCTTCGGTTGATTCGGTCATCATGGAAATTCGTCCCGGTACAGGGGGGGAAGAAGCGGCCCTGTTTGCGCGTGATTTGTACCAAATGTACACCCGCTATGCGGATAAACAGGGCTGGAAGATTGAGGTGATGGATTTTTCTCCGACGGAGATGGGAGGCATTCGAGAAGTCATTATGAATATCAAGGGAGCAGGCGTGTGGTCGAAACTGGGATATGAAGGCGGGGGACATCGCGTCCAGCGTGTGCCGGAAACAGAATCGCAGGGCCGGATTCACACCTCGGCTGCCACAGTGGCCATTCTGCCCGAGCCGGAGGAAGTCGATGTACAGATTAATCCGGATGATGTGATAGAAAATGTCAGCTGTGCCGGCGGTCCCGGGGGGCAGAATGTCAACAAGGTTGCCAGCGCCATCCGGCTGGAGCATATCCCGACAGGGATTGTCGTCAGCATGCGGGATGAGCGCAGCCAGCACAAGAACCGGGCAAAGGCCTACCGCATTTTGCGCAGCCGGGTGTATGAGTATTACAAATCAAAAGCCGATGCTGAACGGTCCAGCGCCCGCAAGACAATGATCGGCTCGGGGGACCGTTCGCAGCGAATCCGGACGTATAATTTCCCGCAGAACCGCCTGACCGATCACCGCATCAATTTGTCGCTGTACAGCTTAGATAAGATTATGATGGGCGAACTGGATGAGCTGATTGCCGCATTGCAGGACTACGACAGACAGCAGCGTCTGCAGAACCTATAATAAAAGGATGTCTCAGCGATGATTATTGTCGTTACAGGCATGGTGGGTATCGACAAGAAGCAATACTTGTCCGAAGTCTGCGACTATGCCCGGCAGCGCGGCAGAAGCATCCATCTGTACAATGTAGGCAGCCGAATGTATGAAGAAGCCCCGGATATACCCGCCGGAAGAATACTGGATATCTCGCTGGGTCGGCTTCATTCACTGCGGCGAAGCGTTTTTAAAGATATTATTGCCAAAAGCCGCGAATACGAAAACGTCATTGTCAACACCCATGCGACATTTCGCTGGCGGCACGGCCTGTTTCCGGCGTTTGATTTTTATCAGATGCGCCAGCTCCATCCCGATTTGTTCATCTGCCTGATTGACGGTGTTGAGCCGCTGCATCTGCGGCTGACACGGGAGCATCCGATACACCATACCCTCAAAGATTTGATTGTATGGCGGGAGGAAGAGGTGCTGGCCACCCAGATGATGCAGCAGGGAACCAGCGAGAAAGCCCCCTGCTATATCTTGGCCAGAGGTCTTACCCAGCCTTCTGTTGAAACCTTTTACCGGCTGGCGTTTGAGCCGCGCCGCAAAAAAGCTTATTTGAGCTTTCCGATGACCCATGTCGCCGGCCTTGCGGATGTGCAGACGGCGATTGAGGCGTTTCGGAAGTCCATGAAAACACTGCTTACCTGTTTCGATCCGGCCGACTTGGAAGAAGCCTACCTTCCTCTCTACGCCGAACAGGCACAGAGAGAGGGCAGACACACAGTTAGCGTTACTGTCTTGGGACAGGCTATTGAACTGGATGCGGCGGAGGTTCGGCAGATCGAGCGGGATATCCGCAGTCAGATTTATGCGCGGGATTTTGCATTGATTGACCAGTCGGATATGATTGTCAGTTTTATCCCCGAACTGCCGGACGGCATGCCGGCGTTGTCCAGCGGGGTTGAGCGCGAACTGCAGCACGCCCACGAAGCAGCCAAACAGGTCTATGTCATCTGGATGCCGAAGAATAAAAAGCCATCGATCTTTATCACCCAGACAGCCAATCGCGTATTTCGCTGCCCTGATGAGGCGATGGATTATTTCGAAACCGCCTGCGGCTATAAAAGCGACATGCTGTTTGAGTAGAAGCCATAAATGTCCAGAAGGGATGAGATATAGCAGCCGGAGATGAAATCTCCGGCAAAGGAGCTATAATAGGAATTAAGCCCCAAAGGGGCCAAACAAAATGGAACATTAAAATGAAGATTAAAGAGATTGCACAGGCGATTGAGGAGATTGCCCCGCTGGGGCTGGCGCAGGAGTGGGATAATGTGGGTCTGCTTATCGGCGATCCGGCGAAATCCATCAAAACCATTCTGCTGACCATCGACACAACAAAAGCAGTCGTACAAGAGGCCAAAACACTGAAAGCGGATTTGATTTTGGCGTATCATCCGATTATCTGGGACGGCCTGAAGCGCATTACCGCCGACGGAGCTACCGCTAATATTTATGAACTGATTCGAGCGGGCATCAGCGTCTTCTGCATTCATACCGCGCTGGACACGGTCGCCGGCGGAGTCAATGACGCTTTAGCCGACATACTCGGTATGGATAATCCAAAGCCCATCGGCGACTATGTCGCCGATCCGGCCGGGCCGCAATATAAGGTGATTACATTTGTGCCTGATAATGCCGTAAATGAAGTAGCAGAAGCCCTGTATGCCGCCGGTGCAGGGGCTATCGGCAGCTACAGCCATTGCGGCTTTCAGACCGCAGGTGTTGGAACATTTAAGCCATTGACAGGAGCACATCCAGCCATCGGCAAAATCGGACAGATCGAAAGAGTGGACGAAATTCGTCTGGAAACGGTTGTTTCTGCCGAGAAAGTTTCAGCAGTAATTGCCGCCCTTCGAAAAAGCCACCCGTACGAGACACCAGCGTTTGATGTATTCAGACATTATAATGTCGAAAATAAGCTCGGATTAGGCCGAATGGGTACCCTTCGAACTCCCCTTTCGATTGAACAAATCATCACAAATGTTAAAAAAGCTACTGGCGCAGCAGCCGCCGGGATTGTAGGACAGCCAAAACGTATCATTCGGACGGCAGCCGTCTGTGCGGGAACCTGCGGCAAGCTGCTCAACACGGTCATTGCCGCCGGCTGCGATCTGTATCTGACCGGCGAACTCAAACACCATCAGGCACTGGCCGCACAGGAGGCGGGATTGACCTGCATCTGCCTGTCGCATACGGTTTCGGAGCGGTTTGCGCTGAAAAATCTGGCAAATCGCTTGAAAAAACGGCTCAAAACCTGCACAATACGGATCAGTAAAAAAGACAAAGACCCCTTTATCTGGAAAGAGATATAGTGCAGGACGAAACCCCTGATATTGCGAATACGCAGCCGGATGAAAACCTCCACGGCCAGGCATCCCCCTGCGCCAACGGTGCAGAGGATGAGCAGCTTGACCGGGCTATCCAACAATCCGAAACAGCTCAGCAGTCCGAAGCAGACTCGCAGGAATTGGAGCCTGCCCTGTCCAAAGAGCACGCAGCCGATCTGCCAGCTCCGGAATTGACAGATACTGCCGAGGAGACGGATGACGAGCCGGAGGATGTGGAAAATCCGATTGAGATTGAGGCCACACTTGAGGCAGTAATTGAGGCGATTTTGTTTGCAAGCGACGAGCCGCTCAGCATCAATCGTCTGGCAGAAATTGCTGAGGCCGGTTCGGTAAAGGATATCCGCTCGGCTGTCACGTCGCTTAATAAAAAATACCGCACCAGCAATTGCTCGTTCCGCATCGAAAAAATCTCCGGCGGCTACCAGATGATGACCCTCTCGGCCTTTAATCCGTGGATCAGCAAGCTGATTAAGGTGCGTTCGGACAATAAGCTTACGCCGGCTGCCTTGGAAACGCTGGCGATTGTGGCTTATAAGCAGCCGATTATCCGCGCTGATATCGAAGCCATCCGGGGCGTCGCCTGCGGCGAAGTGCTGCGCAACCTGATGTACAAAGGGCTTGTCAAAATTGTCGGGCGGGCTGAAATCTTAGGCCGTCCCATGCTGTACGGGACAACCAAAAAGTTCCTTGATGCCTTCGGCCTTAACTCCCTCAAAGACCTGCCTAAGGTCGATGAACTTAAAAATCCTGAACAGGGGTAACAATGGTAACTATCCAAGAAGGAGCGTATTATGGAAGAGTACGACACTCCAAAATTTGACGAAATTGGTTATTGGTCAGAGATTAAATTGGAAATTTTGAGCAAATATGCACCCGCATACACTTCTATAATGTCCAAACAGTCTTTCGTCAAAGGGTATTATTATATTGACGGATTTTCTGGCCATGGAATTCATAAGTCAAAAACACGCGATGATTTCATACAGGGAAGTCCTTCCATTGCACTCAACACCACACCACCCTTTACGGAGTATTTTCTGATCGATCTTAATAGCAGAAAAGTCGAGCATTTACGACAGTTAGCCGCCGGTCGATCCAATGTCCATGTCTATGAAGGAGATTGTAATGAAATTCTGCTTAAAAAGATTTTCCCCGTCATTAAATATGAACAGTACAAACGGGCTTTATGCTTGTTGGATCCTTATGGACTTCATTTGAATTGGGATGTAATCTTTACTGCCGGACAGTCAAAAGCAATTGAGATATTCCTTAATTTTCCAGTTATGGATATGAATAGGAATATATTGTGGATTAATCCAGATAAGGTTGATCCTCTCCAAGCAAACAGAATGACATCCTTTTGGGGAGATGAAAGCTGGAAAGATGCCGCATACAGAAAAATCGAAACTCTATTCGGCGACAATAAAGAAGAAAAAGTACCCAACACTAATAAAAAAATAGCATTTGCTTTTCGCAATAGATTAAAAGATGTTGCCGGTTTTGGGTATGTACCTGAACCGATACCGATGAGAAATACATGCGGAGCCACGCTTTATTATCTTTTCTTTGCAACTCCAAATAAAACAGCCAATCGGATAGTAGAAGACATAATGGATAAATACAGAGACAGGGGAGTCGTCTGATGGCAACTCAAACGGCTATTGAATGGACGGAATGTACATGGAATCCGGTCAGCGGTTGTACCAAAATCAGCTCTGGGTGTGCACATTGCTATGCCGAACGGATGGCTAAGCGGCTTCAGGCGATGGGACAATATCGGTATCGCAACGGATTTAGGGTAACACTACACCCAGAAGTAATCGAGGAGCCGTATCGTTGGAAAAAGCCGCGGATTGTATTTGTCAATTCAATGAGCGACCTGTTTCACGAAGATGTGCCGATTACATTCATTCAGGAAATTTTCACGGTAATGAATCACTGCCCGGAGCATACGTTTCAAATTTTAACAAAACGGTCGGAAAGGATGGCGGATATAGCCCCACTCTTGAACTGGACAGAAAATATCTGGATGGGCGTTACTGTAGAAAATAATGATTATCTTTATCGAATTGACCACTTGCGGCAGGTTGATGCACACGTGCGATTCCTGTCGCTTGAGCCGCTTCTTGGGCCACTGGACAATTTAACACTGGACAACATTGATTGGGTCATCGTCGGCGGTGAATCTGGCCCTCAAGCTCGCCCTATGAAAGAACAGTGGATTCTACCAATAAAATTTAAATGCAGTCAGACAAATATCCCTTTTTTCTTCAAACAATGGGGTGGTGTTCACAAAAAGAAGGCAGGGCGTCTGTTGAAAGGCCAAACCTGGGATGAACTGCCCAAGGTAATTGCTCATGCGGCTTGCTGAAACTAACAATGAAACAAACGCAAGCTAATGAGATTCAAAACTACTTATTACTATGGTTTTCCGCCCATGCACGGGATCTGCCGTGGCGGCGGGACCGTCGGCCGTACTCAGTCTGGATTTCAGAGATTATGCTCCAGCAGACGCAAGTCGCTGCGGTGATTGACTATTACAACCGCTTTATGAAGCGCTTTCCCACCCTCGAATCCCTTGCCGCTGCCAAGCTGGACAGCGTTCTCAAACTCTGGGAAGGGCTGGGCTATTACTCCCGCTGCCGCAACCTGCACAAGGCCGCCAAAACAATTGTCACCCATTACGGCGGCCGGCTGCCCGATACAGTCGCTGACTTGCAGAAACTTCCCGGCATCGGCCGCTACACCGCCGGCGCCATCGCCAGCATCGCCTTCAACCGTTCCGCCCCGATTCTGGACGGCAACGTCATCCGTGTCCTGTGCCGTGTCTTTCGCATCAACAGCAATCCAAAAGAAACCGCAACAAAAAAACGGCTTTGGCAGCTTGCCGATTCGCTGGTGCATACAAAAGAACCGGGGCGCTTTAATGAGGCAATGATGGAACTGGGTGCAACAGTTTGCACGCCTGCCAATCCCCAGTGCCCGGCCTGTCCGCTGCGGCAATACTGTGGTGCCTTTGCGCACAATGAACAAAATGAGCTGCCTATTAAACACAAGCAGCCCCCTTTGCCTCATTATACAATTGTCGCCGGCATCGTTTTTAAAGACACCCAAATCCTCATCGACAAGCGCAGGCCCGACGGCTTCTTGGGCGGTCTATGGGAATTCCCCGGCGGTAAAAAACAGAAAAACGAATCCTTCAAATCCGCTGTGGCCCGCGAGGTTAAAGAGGAAACCGGCATTGACATTGAAGTCGGCACTCGACTGTGCATCGTCCGGCACGCCTACTCACACTTCAAAATTACACTGCACACTTATCTGTGCCGGTACAAATCCGGCACTGCCCGGCCGCTGGCCTGCGACGCCGTGAAATGGATAGCCCCCAAAGACCTGAAAAAATATGCTCTGCCTGCCGCCAATCAGAAAATAATCAGCTGCCTGAAATCTGCCGGCATTCTTTAACAGCTCGGTGCTTGCCAACAGCCGGCATATCGTCTATAATGATTATCCAAAACAACTGAAATCCAATATAAGAAAATTTAGGAGCGGGCAATGAAACCAGCACTGGCCATAAACGGCGCCGCCGGACGGATGGGCAAACGGCTCATCGCTCTTGCGGCCGAACAGGGCATCTTTGATATCACCGGTGCTGCCGAATCTGATCAGCACCCTGATTTGGGCAAGGATGCGGGGCTTTTGGCAGGCATCAAACAGCTCAATGTGCCTCTGTCATCGTCCCTGCCGGACAGCGCTGATATCGTGATTGATTTTTCACAACCGCAGGCTGCAGAAAAGTCTATCGATTACTGTGTCAAAAATGGCACTGCACTGGTCATGGGCACTACGGGACTTTCGGCCGCACAGCTTGCCAGACTCAAAGAAGCCGCCCAAAAAATCGCCGTCGTACAGGCGACCAATATGTCGCTGGGGATGAATCTCCTGTTTGCCATTGTTGGCAGAGTAGCCAAAGCGCTGGGGCAGGAATACGATATTGAAATCATCGAGAAGCACCACCGCTTCAAAAAGGATGCCCCCAGCGGCAGCGCTCTATCGCTGGCCGAGGCCATCTGCCGAGAAACCGGCTGTGCCTATCCGGATTGTCTGATTCATGGGCGTCAGGGCAAAGAGGCATTGCGGCAGAAAGGAACCATCGGGATGCATGCTGTTCGTGCCGGCGATATCATCGGCCAGCATACCGTCATTTACAGTACTTTGGGCGAAACCATCACAATCGAACATTGTGCCCATACCCGCGACACATTCGCACAGGGGGCTTTGCGAGCGGCTGTCTGGCTGATTAATCAAAAACCGGGCCTGTATACGATGCTCGATGTGCTGGGGCTGAACGATTAAACCAGCCCAACAGCTGCTGTACCGGCATAGGCATTCGTAAACCGACAAAAAGAAAGGAACGCAGTCATGGTCAAGTTGGAGACATTAATTGCGGCTGGGGAAAAATACGAGGCATCGGATATCCATCTCACCACTGACCAGCCGCCGCGTCTGCGCATCAAAGGAGACCTTAAGACCATCGGAGGGGAAGGAGCTACCCTGACTGAAGAAAATATTATGCAGATTTTGGAGCAAACCCTGCACGTGCGTCAGAAAGAGCGATGCAGGCAGCTTCTGCAGGAAAACGGTTCGGTTGATTATTCCTATGAAGTCTCCCTTAACAGCAAACCCATTCGCTACCGTGTTCAGGCCTATTACTCGATGGGCAAACCGGCGGTTGCAATGCGTCGGATTCGCTATGAGATTCCCACTTTCGAACAGCTCCATCTGCCCCCCATCTACAAAACCGTAATGGAAAACCCCGAGCAGAAAGGGATTATTATTGTCGGCGGCGAGACCGGCAGCGGCAAGTCGTCGACTTTGGCAGCAATGATCGGCTATCTGAGCCGGCACACA
>Ga0208824_1000977_pt1 | contig 27627 bp, 28 predicted proteins | sample AD_JPNTR3_MetaG_FD_184447 | JGI IMG/M metagenome (GOLD analysis project Ga0208824, IMG submission 184447) | Active sludge microbial communities of municipal wastewater-treating anaerobic digesters from Japan - AD_JPNTR3_MetaG (SPAdes) (version 2) | ecosystem: Engineered > Bioreactor > Anaerobic...
ACGCCACCGCCGCGAAATTGAGCGCCGGTGGCACGAGCAGCAGCGGCGTCGTCTGCCACTGCTCAGGTGTGAGCTGCGCGGCGTCGGCCAGCGCCACGGCCTGCGGCGCGAACGGCGCCTCGAGGTCGAGCTGCGCGGGAATCTCGCGCACCTCGGCGATGGCAGCGCCGGTGAGGGCTTCTAGCTGGGAGAGCTGGTCGGGGGTCAGGGGGTGGGAGTAGTTGAGGATGAGCATGGTTACCTCTATGATTTTTTCAACGCAGAGAAAGCAGAATCAATCTCCCCATTGTGGGAACTGGGGCGCTTCCAGTTGTATCTTTAATGCGCTTAACCCGTTTTGGATGAGCGCCGTGACTATTTCCCACATCTCATTCCACTGCGTTTGCGCAATAGGTTTCTGTCCATGCGCCAAAATGGACTCGTTGCGATGAAGCAATGCTTGCAGCAAGCGTTTGGCACATTCCTGATAGATGCTACCCAATGGGTCGGCCAGTTCCACCAGCAATTCATAATCCTGCCGCAACCCTAATTTGATTTTTCCCTTTTCCCCTGGCTCACGCAAAGCTTCATATTTCAGGCGCAAGGGCTCCGGCAACAAAGTCACATCCAGGTCGCCGCTTTTCAGGGCGGGGTCTCGCTGCTCCAGCCGCAGCTGCGCCAGCATTTCCAGGGCGCGATACAATCGCGCTACGGCATCATCATAACGCCCACGCGCGGCGCGGCGTTCGGCGTTACGCCACAAATCCAACACTGGCGCATAACCCGGCCTGGCACTGCTCAGCAATTTCAAGAAACGCCATAAGCTCTCATACGATGCGTGTTGAGTCTCCAATAATGCGCGGGCCTGTGCGTGGTCAAAGCGGTCCCAGGCATCGAACGCGCGACAGAGCGTTACTCGCTCACCAATTTCACGTTGTAATTCAGGCGGAAGCGGCGCGGCGCGCAATATGCTTTGTAGAATATCCGCAGCCGAGGCATAAGCATAGCGGTTAAACAAGCGTTGCGCTTCAGCCATTTGCTGGCGGGCGCGCACCTCGCCCACATTAACCAGAGCAGCCATTTCTGTACCATTACGCACCTTCACAAGATCAGCCCGCGTACCTTTGACCAACGAGAGTTCATAGCCATTCTCTAACGCAGCCAGCGTCAGAGCGGCGGTCATCGTCTTGGTCCCACCGGTGTAATCGGCCAGAAAACGCCACCCGCTGCGCTCCGCTCGCAATTGCGTCAATGTTGCGCGTATTTGTGCGTAGCAACTTGATAAATCATCTGGCTCCGGCAATTCCAGAATTTCATATCGGTTATCAGGTAAGCCCGTTTGGACAAGGATATTGGCGCCTTTTGGATCACCTAACGGCACATCTTTGCCACACTCGCATTTGACTTTGCGCGGGTCGCCGCAAGGATTGCCTGGACCATCCACTGTTTTGCGACTCCCCTTGTCACCACCACTAACGACGAAGCAGACAAAATCCGGTTGGTAATCACGGATAGCCGTTATCACCGGAGCGCACGAGCTACCAACCGTTAAAACCAACAAAGTTCCCATTGTTTGCTCCTCTGTGCCTCTGCGTTAAATTGTCTTCCGACACGGCAGGCGTTCGGCCAGAGCCTGACGCAATACCATGACTTCTTCCGGACGCAACGTCCGTCGCCCGGCGCGATAAGTGGGGAACTCCACTACGCCGATTCGCAAGGCGCGGGCCAGCGCTTTGAACCGGTCATCCACGCGGCCGCCAATGACCGCGATGCGCGTGGTGTATGTTCCCAGATACTCGCGGGCTGCCGCTGTCGTCAGCTGGTCAATCGCTTCCTTGCCGCCGCCGTAGCTTTTCAGTTCCAGCGCCGCCACTTGATTGCCACAGCGCACCAGCAAGTCAATTTCCACTTGCGCTTTGACCCCTTCCGGCTTGGCCCTGGCCAGCACCTCATCCGCCCAACCGTTGAGCGCATCATATACCGCCCGCTCAAAAATCCAGCCGTTGGTGGGTTTGGGCTGCTCCATATGGGGATCGTCGGCCTGATACCCGGCCAGGTGCGCCCGCAGATAGTCATCTATCGTGAGCAGACCGGTAGGCAACTCCTCCCGCTTGTCCAGCACGGGCTGGTCGGCCTCCCAGCGATAACGGTAGAGCAAGCTGCGCTGATCGCGTCCGCGCGGGCCTTCAGTCTGGAAGTACAGAAAGGGTGCGCCGCGCTCAGCGGCCAGCGCATAGGCTGCGAAGTTCATCGGTTTTGTCCCGCCGGTGAGATTGAACAGCAGGTCGCGCTCGTCGGCCAGTTTCGTCTCCAGCGCCGCGCGAATTTTGCCCAGCGCGTAGGGGTCCACAGGCGCGTAATCCGCCACACCGGGCGGCAACAGGGCGGCCACCCGGCGGGCCACGGTTTCCGTGCCACTATTGCCGGTCGTGTGGACGAAAATCACCCGCTCCGGCTGAAGGTAACGGATGGGCAGCAGGTTGGGAATCGGCTGCTCGCCGACAAGGGTCACGAGGGTGGGCACAGTTTATCTTTCTTTGATGATATTACAACATAATGTTATTATAATTTTACTTGTAGGAAATCACTTTGCGCACCAGAACTGATGGATGCCCTCCTTGTTCTACTACAACGTATTCCACTGTCATTTTCAACCCTGGCGACCATCCCTTAGGTTCAATGTTTTGCTGATAAAAACGGAAAACTTCCTGAGTTTCCTCATCCACCAATTCGCCCCGTGAGGATTGAAATTTGCGCACCTTGCCACGCCGCCATTTTAGTGGTGTAACTGGCAACTCTGTCATCGAATCCCCTGTTGATGAAGATGCTTGAACTGTCTGATCTGTCTTTGTACCTTTTACATTGAACGTCCCATACCCCGCCGTCGTTTTACCACCTGCACCTAACTCGACCAGCGCCTCGTACAACCATTCTTGCACTTTTTTTATAAGCTCTTTATCTCGCCCAGCTAAAGCAAAATAGAATTCACTTTGCTTACCAATAGTGAGGAAGTAAATGGGTGTAGGGGTGAGATAATCTGCAGGAGGGCTGTCACCTTGATAGTATTTGGCAACGTGTGGATTCATAATATCCAGTTCCATAGATATCTTTAGAGGAATGGCATCAAAGAAAATGACTCGCCCGGCCTGTGTCGTATTTCCAAAAATCGCCGCAATTTCTGTGTCTTGGGCTTTTGCGACTAATTTGGCATATGCACGCGCTAACCCTTTAACGCTGCTGCCTGGCAGGTAAGGGAACCCATAAACGCGATGTGTGGTCAGCCCTGTCTCAAGCACACTTGCCCCCCCCAATCCAATAACCACCCGCCAATCTGGACTTGCCTGAAACTCAGCCACCTCATAGCCTTGCGCCCGATAATCTGCCAAAATGGCCCGGTGGCGCTCAGTAAAGGCTTTTAATGTATCCTTATCCGGCTCAGGGCAATTCTTTCGCTTTTTGCTATCTTGAGTGATATCAATTCCACCTTCCTTTTTCTCCTCGTAAGCAACATAGCGGTCTAACCACAGTCCCAGGTTCTTGCAGCGCCCAGATTGTGCAAGCCCTGCCATATCTTGGGGCAATGGATAGGGAGTTTGCCATCCTGGAGGATTAGCCATAACTCACCTCCTAATCCGTTTCTTCGGACTTCAAAGAAGCTTCGGCAAACCGCTTGAGCCAATTCAGGTAGGCCAGAGTTTCCGTTGTAGCACGGCGGTAAGTGGCGCTATCTTGCGTCAACAACCATTCCAGCAGGGATGTGTTTTGGATGCCAATCTGCGCCCCGACCCAGCGGCTCAAGTGTTGATAGAAAACCTCATGTTCGTTGTTCTTCTCTCCTTTGCCTTTTGCTTTGAGAAAAGCCAGGGTTTGCCCCAGACCATTGGTCAGGATGTACATCGGGGCTTTTCTGACCAGACTGCTATACTTTTTCTCAAACTCCTCACTTTGACGCGCTTTCACAGCCGAAACATTTTCCCAAGCAGATTTGGCGCGTTCCTGGTCTAAGGTTTTTTGCAGGCTAGGCATCTTGACCTCCTCCATTTCCCAACATCTGCACTCGCGTAGCCACCAATCCCCGTCCAACGGTCTCATCGCCGCCTAATTGCAGTCGCGGCGGCATTTCATTTTTCACATAAGTTAGAATCTTATCGGCATCGGTTACATCAGAAGGCGCATTTTCGGCACGGGCGCGGCTCGCATAAAGCGGCGCGTAAAGAATAGTATCGGTGGGTAAATGTTCTTCTGTCCATAGCGCGCCTCTGTCAACCACTTTCTTTTCAGAAATCAACTGGATGCGGCTGATCACCTCGGTGCTGAATTGCGTAAAATCGCGGAAGGCATCTGAGGGTAAAATCACCAGCCGTTTGGGTAACCATGTACGCCAGGGAGCATATTCTCTGCCAGTTGGCAAAATATTCTTAACCAGCCATTGTGCCAAAGTTGTAACCTCTGGCTTGCTCTTTGCAGTAAAGGCAAACTCTTCCAGCGCGATTTTTTCGCTGGCGCTCACTTCACTCTCAGATGTTACAAAGGCGGTTCGCTCATCGGGTGGATTCAGGGGCTCCCAATCAAAAGTGATACCTGCCGTTTTTAGGTCTCGCGCAAAGCGCGCCAGAACTTCGTAAGAAGTCGTCCAGGCAAAGACACCCACAAGCGAGCGGACCGGAAAGAGCAAAAGGCGCGCATCGCCAAAAGCCAAAGCGCCAGCATGTTTATCAGCGTCGCCAGTATCAGGCCCAAACACAGCGCATACTCTGCCATCTTTGTTGCCTGTGTCGTAATTGCCCATACCGGCCTTGCGCGCAAATTCGGCGCGCACTTTTCCTTTAATGCCGCTTCCCTGTACCATTGGGAAGCCGGTAGTCCGCTCACGCTGAATGGGCAAATCCACCACACCCAACCCTGTACCGCTACCCGCATGGAGCGGCGTTTCCACTGTCAGGTATAACATCGCGCTTTTTTCAAACATAGCTCCACTCCTTACTTGAAATGCAGATTTGACCATAACCAATCTCCGCGCCATATTCGGTCAGCGGAATGTTTTTGTAAGCAACAGAACCCTGTGCTTCAAAATAGAAGACACTACCGGCCGGCACAAAACGCTGCAAAGGTTTGGGCCAGCGTTTCACCAGATCCCAACCACCAATGGACGCCGGACGACCTAACGCCGCAGCTACCAGGCCGACTTGCCCGTCAAAGTAGTGAGACCAATCCGCCGGTCGCCAACCTTGCTCAAAATAGGCCGGCGTCATAAAGTATACTTTGAAACGCGCACCGGGAATAGAGGTCGGTAAAGGCTGAGGCAACACCACCTGACGGTAACCGGCAACGCGCGCATCCCCGCCCAAAGCCAGGCTCCCTTGTTCAGGCCAATCATTCAAGCCATCCACTAAAACACTTAAACCCACGCCGGGACAGGGACGCACGTATTCAATCTGAAACAACTGGCCTTCCCGATAACGCTGCTTCTGACTGTCAATCGCCACACCAAAACGCGATTCGCGCACAAAGAGGCATTGCTGGCTGGTCGGTCGGATGTTTTCGATTTCCCCTGCCAGATAGGCTCGCAGGCTGCCTTCTTCGAGGAGCCACGCCGTCTTATCCTGTTTTTCAGAAACCGGCGGACCACTGCGCCAGAGTAGCTGGACCGGCACAGGGGCATTGGTAATAAAAGGGGATTGCTCCATCGGCATTAGCAAACGATACGACGATTGCCTGACCAAATCGGCCGGAAATGGGAAAAACCGCTCTACGCCTCCCGCTTGCTGTTCACGAGCAAGCCACGGCCCGTTTAGCCGCAATTGCCCGTACTCCCCTGGCCACCCAACAACCTCCGCCGCCAGGCGCGTTCCAGGCTCAACGCATTGGCGCGCGCCGCGCGCGTAGTCGCTCAGCGAAACACCCCGCCGCATCAACTCCGCGCTGCGCAGCGCCCCTTGAATGGTCTCCGGGTTCGGCGGGAAAATACTCCGCGCGCGATTGTCTGCACCGACATCAAAAGGTTTACCATCGCGGAATAGCCAAACGTCAGGGGCCTCCAAAAACAGATGCATGGTCATTCTTCACCTCCGCCAGAGGCCAGGAAACGCGCCAGAATCAACCAATCGGCCACCATTTCCGCTCCCTTGCACTCGTAAACATTAAGTTCTTTAACCCAATCGGCCAAGACCCTCGCCAATTTTTCTTGTTCTGTGGCATCAAGATTACTTTGTCGCTTGAGCAACCGGCCAATCTCAACGCGGATCGCTTCGCGGTCCAAATGGCTTAACGTGGAGGCTTCAGCGCGCAACGTGTAGGGCATTTTTCCGCTAATTCCATTATCCTGCTCACGCCGGTCACGGTCAAAGGCCCGTTGCGCTTGAATGAGCGTGGCCAAAGGATCAAAAGCCTCGTAAAACCATTTCGTTCCTACATGACGCGGCTCGCCAGAACGCTTGAGAAAACGCACCGCTAAAGCATTGCGCCCGTATGAATTTTTGGCCTCTTTTTCCACCTCGCGGACCGCGCGCAACACATCACCCAAAGGGGCTTGATAGTGAGCAATCACCATACCCGCACTGGCCGTAGCCGTCGGTCCCATTGTGGCAAGCCACTCGCCATCCAGCGCGATAAAACCGCTGGCGCGCCCATCATCATCAAGAATTTCTTCCACTCCTGGATGAGAGGTGAGCCGCCCAACTTCGCCGCTGAACAGAAAACGCAAACTGCGCGCAATCTGTAATGCCTCGGCTACAGGCAAAAGCGCCAGTACGTCATCTCCACCAGCGTAAACCACCCGACCAGGATACCATTCCTCCACGGCCAACCGCACCAAGCGCTGTGCAAAGGTCGCCAGGGCCTGGGTAATGGCCGCATGATGTGCTGGGCTGACCAATCGCTTTTGTTCCAGGAGACCTTTCCATCCACTTTCTGGCAGCGCAGCAATTTGGCGATGGGCTTCAGGATGCAGAACGTCCTGAAGTTTTGGTCCCAATTCCCCACTGACCCACTTCCCCATCTCATCACCATCAAAAAACAGCACAGCAAAGTAACGCGCAGGCGGCATAATACCGGCCTTGCGTGCCGTCTTGAGCATCACCTGACTCAAGCGGCGCAGTTCGGCTAGTTTTTGTGGTTCAAGGTCAACCCCCCAATCCTTAAAAAAAGTATCACGGTCTTGATAAGCATCGGGAGTGAGTAATTCAGCATCATAACGGAGCAATTGCGCTGCCGTCCTTTGTCTATCCTGTTGTTGAATCTTTCTAAGTTGGGAGGTCAAAAACGGAATGGCATCCTCGGCCGTGGTTTTAGGAATTTGGGAAGCATAAAGCGCTGCATTGAGAACTGTCAAAGATTGCCAAAGGTCATCATCCTCGGATTGCAAAACCTCGCACCAGAAGGTTGCGGCCGCAATGTGACGTGTGGAAGGAAACGGACGCTTGAGACCAAGTTTGACCTCAAAGTAGTCGTGTTGCGCAAAGCGTTTCATCGCACACAACGCACACAAACGTTCTGCTCCTTCAGGACGGATTACAGCATAGCGGCCTTGTTTTTGTAAATCTTTAGCAACACTGCCCCAATAGGCTCGTAATCCATCCCGCGAGCCATCCCGTAAATGTAGCGCCTCACGCTCGCCACAAACCGTGCATTTTTCGCCAGGCTCGGCCACCTGTGCAAAATCGCGAGTGGCTTTGCGCGCAGCCAGTCCACGGCGCGCCAGGTCGTGGAGCAGGACATACGTTGTTCCACTGTTTAAGTTGTGACGTCGTGCTTGCCAGTAAAAATCAAATCGTTTTCCCCAAAATTCATCCCACCAATCGTTGCCAGCCCCGGTCAGTTCTTTATAAGTATCAACAATAATTTGCGCGTGTGCGGCATCCAGTGAAGTTCCTTTGTCAGCCGGTTCGTATGGACTTCCCACAACCGCGTCTTTTAAGGGCCACGGGTATACAGACCAATAGATGGCAGGCCAGTCGCGCAATTGCCGCTCCCAGATTTCACACCAGGTAGCATCCTGTTGGAGACCAGCAAATCCTTGACGCACAGCCTGCGCGATTTCATCCCTAGCCTGCTTTATTGCGGCTTCGGCCCGTTGCGCCAGGGTTTGCGCATGTTCTGCCGGCACCAGCGCTGTAAACGAATCGGGAAAACTGGCTTGCTGGCGTGCTTCAAGAGGAGGTTTATCCAAAGTAACACCCTGGTCTTTTAGCCATAAATCCACCAGTGGATGTCCACGCAAAGAGGGATACAGGATAGCGTCTGGTCCCACGGATTCTATCACCGCCTGAATACCGCGCCATACCAGATAAGAGAGCAGATAACTACCCATCCACAAATCTTGCGTGCGGCGTGAGGCTTCAATAAACGGCTGAACTGAACCGGTGGAAAGCATCAAGAATGCGGGATTGGGCAATGCTGTCGCCAGAGCCGCCGTCACATCCAAATGAGTGACCAATGAATGATCCGGTTGGCGCGTCTCGGCCGGCACCAATGCCCAGCCCTTACCCAATCCTTCCTGGTCTTCCCGCGCAATTTGCTCCCACAGTCGCCGCCATAAAGTCAGATATTTGATCTTGGAATCGGAAATACTAGATACCAATGTTGTCACTGCGCTCGTTTGCGCGTCACCATTTGCCCTCTCAACGTGAGGCAGTGTAACCCGACGCCCAGAGAGCATATGCGTTAGGGTGGGATGCGTCACAATGTCAACACGAATGCTGCGCAACATTTCCTGGCGGTCGGCAGCAGAGGTAATTTTGTCTGCCTGCTGTGCACGCTGCCAAAGTGCGTCTTCGGCATCGTATCCTAACGCGATTTTCAACAATTCGCCCCCACGCTTTTCGTGGCCTGGGCGCCCTAATTGCTTATCTGGCGGGTCATGAAAGAGAGCAGTGAGTTTGCAGTTCCAATAATTATTCATTGTTCACCCCCAATGCAGGAATCAGAGGCAAACTCGAAAGAAATTCCTTAATCACGTCGTAATCAGGTGCTCGCACCAAGACAGGTTTGACATTACGATCTCGAGGTTTAATTAGTATTCGTTGCTCATCCTTTAAGAGCCGTGATTCAAAAAATACTATCACCACCGTGAATTGTCCCCCCGCAATGGGAGCAACCTTAAACAGAAGGGGAGAAGCGCGCCGATCAGCATCTTTTTCTTTTCCACCGACAGTTACATCAGCTGTGGCCTTGAATCGTGTTTTTCCCTGAGCCTCTTTCCAATATGTACCAGAACGCACTTGCTCTTCACGGGTGCATTGTTCATGATAAGCGCGATAATAAAACTGCATTGGCAGTCCAAATGCGGCCCGCGTTACAGTTTTAGGTCGTCCTTGTCCTTTGATTACAGCAAGAACTCCATCGTGATCAGGAGGTTTGCTGCCACGGAACGACCTGAGTAAATCTCCAATGCCGTTTAATGTGCTGTCACAATTTGGCCAAAGCGGGCTTCTTAAAACGTAAACCTTAGAGGTATCATAGTTTAGGATGTCGAAATCTGTTGGGGTATTTAATGAAACGAGCATTTGCCAATTCAACGCTTTGCAAAGTCCTCGTATGCCAGTCTTGATATAATTCGCTAATTCATTAGGAGTCCCAAATACAGAGTATAACTGAGGAAAATTAACGGGCCATCCTACAGGTTCCTGAGTTACAGTAAGGCTTCCTAACCCTCGTCTTGCTCGCGTACCTATACCACCCAAATTAATCAATAACCATAATGCGGCTGCTGTTTCGTTGAAAGCATGTAAAGCCGTTGACCCTGGACGCAAGGAGATTTCTATTTGGAATTTGGCCTTTTGGGCAGGGTAAGCTTCCCGCTCTGAATCTCTTCTGCTTGTTGTCCACAGCAAATATCCTTTTCCCGAATCCAATGAAAACTCCAAGGGTTTTGGGGGTGATATTTCTAAAGGTTTTAGACGTATTACGATTGGTGATGCCTGTGTTGTGTCCCCAAATATCTGCGCTTCAGCCTTGCGCATATCCTGCCAATTATCCCCATGCGTTCCCCCCCATAACGCGCGCCACCAAAAACGCAGCGCGCCGCGAAACTCAGCCGGGCGCAATTCCGCTTGTTGATTTGCCCCGCCCATAAAGAGCGGTGTCACGGTTTCCAATGTTACGGTCAATTTACTCATGGGTGCCTCCCTGTGGTTTCAACAACCCCGCCAGCGCGGCCAGATACACCTGCTCTCTTTCGTCCATCTGCGCCTCCTGATTCGCGAATCGTAAGCCCGCATCCCGCATCCAGTATCCAGTATACCCTGTTTCCTCTTTCCGCGCATCAGAGAAACCTCTGAATTTTTCTCAGAAGTACCTCTGATGCATGCCCGCGCATTCTGTGTTACAATCCCCAAAAGTGAAGCTGTTGGGGGCCGTCGCCTCGCCGCTGAGGACTCCATCCCCAGCCGATGGGCCGCAGCCGATCTTCAGCCCGGGACCGAATTTCTCGACGTTAGCGTGTGCAGGGTTAGGGACTTCATCCCCGGCCCGCGCATCGCCACCGATCATTTCAGCCAGGGACCGAATTTCTCATGAATAAAACGATACGTCAACCAGGTATCTTCCGGCAGCGCCCAGGCCGCGCGACATTCCGCCAGAATTTTGGTCTTGTACGTGTCCAGCGTCTTGAGCGTGATCCCCAGTGCCTCGGCGGCCTCCTGCGGCAGCGCGCCTTCCGCCAGCACCTTGAGCGCGACGCGCTCACGCTCCGTCAGCCGCGCCCAGACGGCGGTGCAGCGCGCCGTGTCACTCTGCGGCGGCGGCGTGGGGGGCAGCGTGGCCTGCGCCAGCTCGCGCAGAGCGGGAAAATACGCGCCCCACGGGACAAGGGGCACGGGGACCAGATGCACGTCCACCCCCGGCGGCGCGTGGAGGATGGCCCCCTCGCGGGCCTGCGCCAGGAACTCGCGCGGCGTGTAGAGATGCCACAGCCGGTCGTGATGGTCGCCGTGAAGCATGACCGCGCTCGCCAGCGTCAGCGCGAGCAGCCGCGGCCCGCCGGCGATGCACAGCTGCAGCCGCTGCCCCGCGCGTTTGAGACCGCTCAGCAGATCGCGCGCCTGCTCCCACACGGCCTCGGCCTCCCGCCCATCGCGGATGGCGTCGAGCGGCGTCCCCTGCGCGTACAGCGTCTGGGCCTGCCAGCGCACCGGCCGTCCCTGATACCCGTCCGCAAACTCCGCTTCCAACTGCGCCAGCGCGCGTTGGACTCGCGGCTCTTGGGGGTCAAGGTGCAAGATGACCACCGTGTCGAAAGTCTCGCCCAAGGCCAGCAGAGCATCCAAAGCCAGGGTGACGACTTGAGCCTGGCCCCCCATCGTGATCACGGCCGTTGTTGTGAATAGAGAGGTGGGATGTGGTTCCATACAGTGACAAGTATACGAACGCTTCGGGAATAAGTCAAACAAGTTTTGCAACTTTGCCGGCCGTGGCGCTCGGTGGCCCGCCGCACAGCGGGAAATCCGTCCTCGCCTACAGCCTCACCCAGGCGTTGCGCGCGCGCGACGTGCCGCATTACCTCCTCCGCGCTTACCCGCCGGATTATGAAGGGGATTGGTTCTTCGTTGCCGAGCCGGAGACCGTGCGGCATCTGCGGCTCAAAGGGGCGTCCAGCGCGGCCTGGCTCCCGTTGCTGCAGCGTGATATTGCCGCGCGGCACCTGCCGCTGCTCGTGGACGTCGGGGGCCTGCCGACGCCGGAACAGGAGACGCTGCTGGATGCCTGCACCCACGGGGTCCTGCTGACCCCCGATGCAGCCAGCCGCGAGCTCTGGCGGGAGCGCTTCGAGCGGCACGGACTGGCGCTGTTGGCCGACCTGCGCTCCGACCTGCACGGCGCCAATGCACTCGCGGGAAGCGGCGCGCCCCTGGAGGGGACGCTCGCCGGATTGGAGCGGGGGCGCATGGCGGAAGGGCCGGCTTTCGAGGCCCTGGTTGAACGCCTGGCGGCGCTTTTCAACGCCGCGATGCCGGGATTGTTGCGGCAGCACCTCCTCACCGCGCCGGCAGAATTAGCAGTGGACGTGACCTCCCTGGCGCGGCAGCTGGGGCAGGATCCGCGCGGGTGGCTGCCCGAAGCCCTCCCCGCGGTGTTGGAGTATTTACCGGAGCACACCCCGCTTGCCCTCTACGGACGGGGTCCCAACTGGCTCTACGCCGCCGTCGCCGCGCACGCCTGGCCTGCCGCCTTCTATCTGTTTGACGTGCGGTGCGGTTGGGTACAGGCGCCGGCCTTGCCCTGGGGGACGCCGACGGAAGCGTTGCGGGTCGCCGTGCAGCGCGGGGAGACCGCCGTGCAATTGGACTTTCGCCTGCCGGAGTCCTACCTCGACCTGGCGGCGGCGGCAACCCTGCCGATCCCCCCGGTCACCGCGCCGGGGCTGATCCTGAACGGCAAATTGCCGCATTGGCTGTGGAGCGCCTTGGTTCGCCAATATCAACACTGCGCGTGGCTCGCCGTCGCCCATCCGCAAATGGGGGGCGCGGTGGTCGTGCGTAGCGCGATCGAGGAACGGCCCGTGGGCGCGTGCGTCGCGCTCCTTCAAAAATAAACACGTGCCCACGTGTCCACGTTCGCACGTTCGCACGTGTGCACGTTTCCACGTCTTCACCCGCCGCGTTTTCATTGACAGACGCTTTCTTCATGGTATGATTGAGGCTGATTTAGCACTCACGTCCATAGAATGCTAAACCGAGCCCGTGAAGGGTCACAGTTGGGGAGGAAAAACGTCATGGAAACGCCGGAGCTCACGCCCAGGCAAGCGCAGCTGCTCGGATACATCGTCAAAGAGCATATCCGCACCGCCGCGCCGGTCGCCTCGCGCGCCCTCGTCGAGTATTACCAGCTGGAGGTCAGCCCGGCAACCGTTCGCAACGAGATGGCGCGCCTGGAGGAACTCGGCTACCTCATGCAGCCGCATACTTCTGCCGGGCGCGTGCCGACGGAGAACGGCTTTCGCTACTTCGTCGAGCGGTTGATGGAAGAACCGCAGCTGCCGTTGGCGGAACAGCGCCGCATCGCGCACCAATTCTATCAGGCGCGGGACCACATGGATGAATGGCTCCCGCTGGCGGCGTCGGTGTTGGCGAGCACGACGCGGAACGCCGCGCTCGTGACGCCGCCCCTGGCCATCACGGCGAGCTATCGGCACGTCGAGCTCATCAGCACGCACGGACGCGCGGTGCTGCTCGTGCTGGCGCTCGAAGGCGGCGTCGTCAAACAGCAAGCCCTGGTCCTGCCTGCCTATCTGCCGCAGAACGTCTTGAGCGACATCGCCGACCGCCTGAACCAGCTCTGCAACGGGCTGACCGCGGCAGGGATCCTCAAGCGTCTTCAGGAACTGGCCCCGTTGGAACGGGATTTTGCGCAGCTGGTGCTCGGCCTCATGGACGAAGCGCAGGGACTGCCGTCCGACGCGGTGTACCGGCAGGGACTTTCGCAGCTCTTGCAGGAGCCTGAATTCGTGGAAGGCGAGGAACTCTCGCAAGGCGTGATTCAGGTGCTGGAAGAGCAAAGCCTGCTGCAGGCAGTCATCGCCGACGCGCTGAGTCCCACCCTGGGCATCGGCGGCATGCGCATCTTGATCGGCGGGGAGGGCCGCTGGGATTCCCTCCGCGCGTGCAGCGTGCTCCTGACGCGCTACGGCGTGGCGAATTACGCCACCGGCGCGCTGGGCGTTGTCGGCCCCGTGCGGATGGCTTACGGACGCGCGATCTCGGTGCTGCGCTTTGTCGCGGACGTGCTCAGCGAGCTCACCTGCGAGGCGTTCAACCCCGGCGAGCGCGAGCTGGCGACGTCGCGTTTCGCGGTTGACCTTGACGAGCCGTTGTGAGGCGCCGTGCGCTCTGGCGCGACCTGACGGAGCCCCCTCAAGCGCGTGATTCCTGAGCACCTTGCCCGCTTGACGAGCGGGCGATTATGAGTGGAGGTAGGTGAAAATGGCAGAGTCGAAAATACAACAACCGGAAGAGCTCCTGCCAGAGTCGGAGCCGGTGATCGAAACTGCGTCAGAAACTCCCGAAGCCGTCGCTCCGGGCGAAAACGAAATCGCGCGTCTGACCGAGGCGTTGGAAGCAGCGGAGGCCCAGGCCGCGCAGAACCTCGCCGGGTGGCAGCGCGCTCAGGCGTTGTATGAGAATTATCGCAAACGCACCGAGGCGGAACGGGTGGAGTGGACGGCGAATGCCAATGTCATCCTGCTGGCGCGGCTGTTGCCGGTGCTCGACGACTTCGAGCGGGCCTTCGCCAGCCTGCCCGCCGCCTTGCAGGAGGAACCCTGGGTCAATGGCGTGCGGCTGATCGAACAGAAACTGCGGCACATCCTGGCCCTCGAAGGCGTGGAGCCGATCGCTGTGCATCCCGGTGATCTCTTTGATCCGTATTATCACGAGGCGGTGCTGCACCAGGAAGTGCCGGGCTTCGCGGAAGGACAGATCATCGCCGAAGTGCAACGGGGATACCGGCAGGGGGAACGCCTGGTGCGTCCGGCGCAGGTGGTGGTGGCGAAAGCGGCCGCGCAGGCGGAACCTGCCCAGACCGCATAATCCCGTTGGAGGTATGTCGCAGTCGCGGCTAACAATTTATGGCAGAGAAGGACTATTACAGTGTGCTAGGGGTCTCCCGTGACGCCAGTCAGGAGGAGATCAAGAGGGCCTACCGCCAGCTGGCGCGCACCTATCACCCCGACGTCAACAGCGAACCTGACGCCGAGGAGCGCTTCAAAGAGATCAACGGCGCCTATGAAGTGCTTTCGGACCCGGAAAAACGCCAGATGTATGACCGCTTTGGCACGGTCTCGCCTTCCGGCAACGGCTATGGGGATTTCCGCGATCCTTTCGACATCTTTGCGGAAGTCTTCGGCGGCCTGGGCGGCTTCGGCTTTGGCCAGGGCCGCCAGAGCGTGTCGCGGGGACAGGACCTGCGGGTTTCCGTGGACATCACCTTCGAGGAAGCCGCCTTCGGCGTGGAAAAGACCCTCGAGGTGCAGCGCGCCGAAGCCTGTGACACCTGCAACGGCACCGGCGCCGAGCCGGGCACGCGCCCGGAGCGCTGCCCTACGTGCAACGGCGCCGGCAAAGTGCGCCGCACGCAGCAGACTTTCCTCGGCTCGTTTGTCAACATCACGCCCTGCCCGACTTGCAATGGCACCGGCACGGTCGTGCGTACCCCCTGCCATGCCTGTCATGGCTCCGGACGGGTACGGCGCACGCGCCGGGTTCCGGTGAACATCCCTGCCGGTGTGGACGATGGCATGAGTGTGCGGCTGCCCGGCGGCGGCGAGCCCGGCGAGCACAATGCGCCGCCCGGCGACCTCTACGTCGCCATTCACGTACAGCCGCACCCGCATTTCCGGCGGCGGGATAACGACGTCCTCGTGGAGCTCAAGGTCAACGTGGCGCAGGCGGCCCTGGGGACGGTCGTTTCCGTTCCCACACTGGAAGGCCCCCGCGACGTCACCCTGCAGCCGGGGACGCAGCCGAACACGGTGATTCGCCTGCGCGGGCTGGGCATCCCGCATCTGCGCGGCAACGGCCGCGGCGATCAGCTCGTCATCGTGCAGGTCGCCGTCCCCACGAAACTCAGCGATTCCCAACGCCAGCTCTTCGAGGACCTGGCCCAAAGCCTGGGCACCGCCGTCGTGGTCGAAGAAAAACAGAGCTTTGTGGACCGGCTCAAAGAGACGCTGGGGCTTTGAAGCCCGCCGCGACCATCATCTACGAAAATCACAAGGAGACGCCATGTGCCGGCGCACACCATCCAACGATGAAAATGTGCGGTGACTGTTCAGCCTGGCGTCAGGGTGCCAGACGGCGATGGCTGAACCTTTGTGGCCTGTAGCTTTTGCCCCACCCCCTGAGAAAAAATTGGGGCTTTGCAGGCGGGCATAGCCCGCCTGCAAAGCCCCACAAAAAAAGTTCCCCTTCCCCCCGCGCCGCGCGGGGGGAAGGGGCCAGGGGATAGGGGGTAGAAGTTGATGCTCAATCTTCAAGGGTCGCCAGGAAATTTTCCGTTTTTCAGTCAGTGGCAGTACCTTTGTCACGCAAGTGATTTTTCTCGCTTTCTCGCCTTTTCGCTGATTCGCTGACGGCTGACTCGCTGATCTCTATTTTCGAAGGAGCGTGGAGTGGAGTGGTTGGAAGTCAAAATTACCGTGGAAGCGGAAGCCGCTGAGGCCGTGGCTGAAGTGCTCAGCCGGTACGCGCCGCAGGGCGTCGCCGTTGACCTGGGCGCCGCATCCGCCGCCGAACAGGTGACGGTGCGGGCCTATCTGGCCTGCGACGAGACCCTCGCCGGGCGACAGCGGCAGGTGGAAGAGGGCCTCTGGCATTTGAGCCAGATCTGGCCCATGCCCGCGCCGGTCTTCACTCTCATCCCGGAGGAGGACTGGACGGCGGCATGGCGGGAAACTCTCTCCGTGCTGCACTTGGGGCGTCGGATCGTCATCAAACCTTCCTGGCGGACTTACGCCCCCGCTCCCGCTCGTCCCGACGAAGTGATTCTGGAGCTGGATCCGGGGCAGGCATTCGGCACGGGACTGCATCCTACCACGCAGCTGTGTGTGGAGGCCTTGGAGCGGTTGGTGCAACCGGGGATGCGCGTGCTGGATTTGGGCACCGGCACGGGGATTCTGGCTTTGGCAGCGGCGAAGCTGGTCTCCCCCGTTGAGGTTCTCGCCGTAGATAACGATCCCAACGCCATCGCGGTCGCGCGTCGTAACCTCGGCATGAACGACGCGAGCGCCGTCGTCCGTCTCTTGCACGGCTCGCTGGGCGATGTCAGCGGAACGTATGATCTGATTCTGGCGAACATCCTGGCGCCGGTCATCATCGAGATGGCGCAGCATGGCCTGGGCGCGCGCTTGCGCACCGGCGGACGGTTGATCGCCTCCGGCATTCTGGTCGAGCAGCAGGATGAGGTCGTCGCGGCCTTGCGCCAGAACGGCCTGGAATTGTTAGAGACGCAGCAAAGAGGGGATTGGGTCGCCCTGATTGCGAAGCGGGCGCGCCTTGCCTGATCGCCCTGATTAAAGAAAACACCGACGGCCTGCAAGACTCTTGCAGGCCGTCGAATTAAAATGTAAAAAATTCCCTTCCCCTCGCATAGAGCGGGGGGAAGGGAATAAGGGGCAAAGGTTGTACGTATTACAAATACCGACGTTCCTTACATCTCGGCGTCCTCGTCCCCGGAGCGACGTTTGTGCCGGTACACAATGCGCCCTCGCGTCAGGTCATAGGGAGAAAGCTCCAGGCGCACACGATCGCCCAGGAGAATCCGAATGTAGTATTTCCGCATCTTGCCGGAAAGGTAGGCCAGCACCTCGTGGCCGGTATCCAATCTGACCCTGAATTGCGTCGCCGGTAACGCCTCGACGATGGTCCCTTCGACCACGATTTTATCTTCCTTGGTGCTCATGCAGTAGGCCTCTCTCTCCTTTACTTGCTACGCTTCGGGAGTCTCCAGAACATCCTCGCTGAAGTCCTCAGACGTTTCGTCATCCAGGAGGATGTCACTGTCAAGAGTCTCTTCATCGAAGATTTCGTCTTCGGCGAGGAGGCTCTCCGCGCTCTCGGACTCTGGGACCGCCTGGGCCTCAGCCTCGCGCCGGGCCTGTTCCTGGGCCTCCGCGCGGGCCGCTGCTTCCGCGTACCACTGTTCCCATTCCTCGCGGCCCACCTTGCGGGCGCTCAGCCCGATGCGGCGACGGTCCGGCTCGATGCGGATCACCTTGACCAGGACGTTGGTGCCCACGGCGAGCTCCTCGCGTTGCTCGTCGGACAGCAGCTCGGAATTGTGCAGCAGGCCCTCGACGCCCGGCTCCAACTCCACGAAGACGCCGAAATCAGCCATCTGGCTGACCTTGCCTTCGACCAGTTTCCCGATGGTGTAACGCTGCTCTGCCGTCTCCCAGGGATCGGGGACCAACGCTTTGATGCTGAGGGCGATGCGCTGCCGTTCGCGGTCCACACTCAGCACTTTGACCTTGATCCGTTGCCCGACGTGATACACCTCGGCGGGATTCTCGATGCGTCCCCAGGACAGCTCCGAGACGTGCACGAGGCCGTCCAGGCCGCCCAGGTTGATAAAGAGGCCAAAGTTGGTGATCTGGCTGACCCGTCCGGTGCGTACCTGACCCGGCTGCAACTCTTCCAGCAGTTGCCGGCGCCGTTCCGCACGCCATTCCTTGGCCGCAGCCTGCTGCGACAGGATCAGCCGGCGGCGTCCGCGATTGACCTCGATGACCTTAAGCAACATCTTCTTGCCGACCAGGGCATTCAGCCGCCGATAGCGTTCCGTGGCCTGCCGGATCTGCCCGAAACCAATCAGTTGGGACATGGGGACGAAGCCGCGCAGCCGCCCGAATTCCACCGTCAGGCCGCCGCGGTTGGACTCCAACACGGTGGCTTCACAGACGGTTTCCTCATTCTTCATTTGCTCGGCCTTGAGCCAGTCTTCCTGCTGTTTGGCCTGCGCGATAGACAGCTCGACATTGCCATCGTTGTTGCGGGGTTGTACGACGATGACGGGGACGGTCTGACCGGGCTCGAAGGTTTCCTCGCCCAATTGCGCCAGATCGGCCAGGGGCACGATCCCATCGCGCTTGGCGCCGATGTCTACGACGAGTCCATCTTCCCGCCGTTGCATGATCGTGCCTTCCCGCAGTTGCCCGCGGTGCGGCTCATTGAAGCCCAGGGCGCCTTCTTCCAGGTTCTCCATCGAGAGGGGCTCCGTCTCCGTGACATTGTCCTTGTGTTCTTTGAATTCCAGTTCCACTTCCAGCTCCTCACACCGCTCGCGCTGCTGCTTTCTTCCGGCGGCGTTTTCCACAGACTAAGCCGTATTTTATCATACCAGGGAAGATTGTCAAACCTTGATTGCAGGATGTTTGGCGGGTGTTGCATTTCGAGAATGGCGGGTTGCAAAATCTTGTGCGACTGTCATGCGGCGATTGCCTGCACGCCGCACGGGGTTTGTGTCCATGACAGCGCCTGCGTGAACTGCCGTGTCTGGCCGGTGTTGACAGGCAAGAAGTCGTGTTTATACTTGTTATGATGCGCTGTGGAGTGGAGCTGTCAGGGCCCTTTGAGGGGGCGCGCTGGTCATGGAGAAGCAGCTACAGCAATCATTATAAGGAGGAGCTACGATGGGAGACATTCCTGGAAACGTTTCGAGGGGTTTGGCGTTGGGTGAGGCAACGGCGTTTTTCTTCTTTATCGCTAATCTTTACGTGATACTTCACCTCTTGCAGAAGCTCCTTTTTCCCCAGGCCGACGTCACATGGCTAAAGGCAATGGGCAAGAGGTGGCATTATGTCCATTATTTTGGCAACATCGCTGCCGCGGTCGCTGCTCTGGTCCATGGCCTGTCCCTCTTGCCTTATGCCAGTGTCTGGCATTGGGTGTTGATCGCTTTGCTGGTCTGGATGGTGGGCGCTGGGGTGACCATGCGATTCATCAAGGTCCCGCCTGCGGTTAAGAAGACACTGCGAAAATTTCACGCGAAATGGTACATGTTGGCCATCATCATCGTCGTTTTGTTACTGGCCCATGTCGTCTCCCTGCAAAACTTCCCGTACCCGGTAGGCTAGCATAGCCAGGCGCAGGACGAGCCCAGGCCCGCGAGGAATCCGGCAATAGACTCGAAAGGTCCCCTTTGAATTCGGAGGCGGTCTGCCCAGCAGGCCGCCTCCTTAATGTCTCAGAGCTGTTCCGATTGTCGGTGGCAGTCATGGGTGGGGGTAATGGGGGAAGGGTAATGGGGGATGGGTAATGGGGCCAGCATCCAGTATCCAGCTTCCAGTATCCAGCTTCCAGTTCACATCCCCATATCCAGCGCCGACCCTTCGTCGCCGAGGCCTTCTGCCAGCTCGGGGACTTCGCGTTCGATGTCCTCGGGGGATTGGCCGGCTTCCAGCCGATCCACGACCTCCTCGAACTCCGGCCCGAGCTCGCCGGCTTCGTCTCCCATCTCTGCCATCATCTTGCGCATGAAGCGCCCGACGCTCTTGGGATCGTCTTCATCAAAATCGCCGAGCGCCGCCGGATCTGCGAGGTTTTCCAACCGGCTCTCTTCCGAACGTACGACGCGCACGCGGGAGATCAGCCGCTGGGGATTCGCTGCCCCACAGTAGCGGCACGTCGGCTGCCCTTCTTCCGCGGCGCTGTAGGTGCGCCAGAAGATCGAGAAGCGCCGCCGGCACTGCGAACAACGATATTCATAGATAGGCATCTGTTCTCTCCTGTGCTGAATGTGGTATAGTTGCAGGTGGCGCCGTCGTCTGGACGCGGCGCGGGCTGCTTTTGGCGCTATTATACCAGAAATGGCGAGGAGTGAAGCATGGACGAACGACCGATTCGTGATCCCTATCACCCGCAGCGTTTCCCGATCGTCATCGTCATCTCCGGGCCTTCGGGCGTGGGCAAGGACAGTGTGATGCAAGCCCTGCGGGCGCGTCATTATCCCTTCCATTTTGTGGTGACCGCTACCTCGCGTTCTCCCCGTCCCAACGAGGTCCACGGCGTGGATTACTTCTTCGTCTCCGAGGCGGAATTCGAAGCCATGATCCGCGAGGAGGCGTTGCTGGAACACGCGCTCGTCTACGGGCAGCACAAGGGCATTCCCAAACAGCAGGTGCGGGAAGCGCTGGCGAGCGGTAAGGATGTGGTGATGCGTCTGGACGTGCAGGGCGCGGCGACGGTCAAGCGCCTGCTGCCCGACGCGGTCCTCATCTTTCTCAGCGCCGCTTCGGAGGAAGAGCTGTGCGCGCGGTTGCAGGCGCGCGCTGCCGATACCGACGTGCAAATCCAACGGCGTCTCGAGACGGCGCGTGAGGAGCTGCAGCGTTTGGGCGAGTTCGATTATGTGGTGGTGAACGCCGAAGGTGCCCTGGAACAGGCGGTAGATGCCATTCTGGCCATCATCCAGAGCGAGCATTGCCGGGTTCACCCCCGCATTGTGCAGCTGTGAGGTGAGGTATGCGTCCCCCCATGGATTTGCGACTCGGCGACGTCGTGGTGCTGCGGAAGCCCCATCCCTGCGGCGGCGTGACATGGCGCATTGAGCGCGTCGGCGCGGACATCGGCGCGGTGTGCCTCACCTGTCAGCGGTACGTGCTTGTGCCGCGAGTGCACTTTGAAGCGCGCATTAAACAGTTTGTGGAGCGTGGCCCGATCCCGGAGTCTTGAAGGTGATAGGCGCCTCCTCTCGCCGACGTTTCTTGTTCCTTTATTCAGAGACCGGCGCGGGACATCGCTCAGGCGCGCTGGCGGTGCGTGAGGCATTGCAACGGCGCCATGGCCCTGAGGTCGAAATCACCCTCTGCGACGGCCTGCAAACTCTCGACCAATGGCCCTTTGACCGCTTCCCCCGCTGGTGGCCGGCGATGACCCGGTTAGGCGGGGCGCCGTGGGGCGCTTTCTACGGGCTGACCAATCACCCGCCGGTTCCGCAAGTCCTGGCGCGCCTGCTGCTGCCGCTCACCGCCGGTCCCGTCGCGCGGTTGCTCGCCGCGCATCCCGCCGAGGTGGTCGTCAGCTTTCATCCGCTATTCACGCACACCTTTGGCCTGATCTTGCAGCGCCATTACCCCACGACGCCGTTGGTGAGTGTGGTGCTCGACCTGGTGAGCATTCATGCGGCGTGGTGCGCGCCCGTGTGCGCGCGGATTTTCGTCCCGACGGCGGAAGCGGCAGCGCGAGCATTGGCGTGGGGCATGGCCCCTGAGCGCGTCATCTGCGCCGGTCTGCCCGTGCAATCACGCTTTGTGACCGCCGCACGCCTGGATCCCGCCGTTGCGCGGGCCCGGCTGGGTTTGCCTGAACAGCCGCCCGTGGTCCTGGTGACCGGCGGCGGCGATGCCCCCGGGCCCCTCCTGCGCCTCGTGCGCGCCGTGCGGAGGGCAGCCCCGCAGGCGCAGCTGGTCGTCGTCACCGGGCACAATGCCGCGCTCCGTAAGACCCTCGCTGCCCGCGAGCCGGGGGTGCGCGTGGAAGGCTTCGTCGGCAATATGGAGCTGTGGTCGCGTGCGGCGGACGTATTGTTGACCAAGGCCGGTCCCAACACGCTGGCCGAGGCACTGATCATGGGGTTGCCCATGGTGTTGTACCAGGCCATTCCAGGGGAAGAGACGGGCAACGTGAAGTGGGTCGTTTCGCGGGGTACTGCGATGTGGGCCCCCCATCCGCAACGGGCGGCGGAGGCAGTCGCCGCGGTGCTCGCTGATTCCGACCGCCGCGCGGGAATGCAGGCCGCGGCATTGGCGCTGGCCCGACCTGCTGCAGCTGACGTCATCGCTGCCGCCCTCTGGCAGCTGGTGGCCTGAGCGCATTTGGTTTTCCTCTTTGTTATGTTATAATCTTTTTCAAGCCCGCCGGGTCGAGCATTCAGGAACGGTCCTTGCGGTAAACTACATGCAGACACGTCTCAAACAATTTCTTGACTATGTGCAATACGAGCGGGGGTACGCCGCGAACACCGTGGCCGCCTACCGGCGTGATTTGGCGCAATTGCTGGATTTCATGCAAGGGCAAGAAGTAACGTCGTGGAGCGCGCTCACGCCTGAACTGCTGGAGCGTTTCGTGGCCTCCTTGCAGGCGCAGGACTACAGCGACGCGACCGTAGCGCGCAAGATCGCCGCGGCGCGGTCCTTCTTGCACTTCCTCTTTACTGAGGGGGACCTGCCCCGCGAGCTCACCGAATGGTTGCCGCAACCCAAAATCGGACGGCGCCTGCCGCACGCCCTCACTGAAGAAGAGGTCGAGCGGCTTTTAGGCGCCGCTGCGGCCGCGGATACGCCCCTCAAATTGCGCGATCGCGCGCTGCTGGAAGTGCTCTACGCCACAGGCCTGCGCGCGACGGAGGCCGTCGCCCTTCGCGCGAGCGACGTGGACCTGACGGGCGGGGTGTTGCGCTGTGTGGGCAAGGGGAACAAGGAGCGCCTCATCCCCCTGCACCCGCGCGCGCAGCAGATTTTGGGACGCTACCTGTCAGAAGCGCGGCCCTTCCTGCTCACCAATGCCAGCGAGACGACCCTGTTTCTCAATCGGGTAGGACATCCCCTCACCCGGCAGGGGTTGTGGTTCATCATTCAGCAGTATGCCCGTGAGGCCGGCCTGGAAGAGCGGGTGACGCCTCACACGTTGCGCCACAGTTTCGCCACCCATTTGCTGGATGGCGGCGCCGAATTGAGCGAGGTGCAGCAATTCCTGGGACACGTCAGCATCACCACCACCCAAATCTACACCGAAGTCTCCAGTCAACGCAAACGCGCGGTCTATGATCAGGCCCATCCGCGCGCCTTCGATTCCGGGGAGGGGCCGGCCCATCACGAAGAGGAGCACACATGACGCAGTATTTCACCATGGAAGACTATTGGCAGGCGGCAGACGTCATTCGCCAGCGGAGCGGCATTCGCCCCACCGTGGGAATGATTCTCGGTTCGGGCTTGAATGCCCTGGCAGATTCCATCACCGGCGCGACCGTCATTCCCTTTGGCGAGGTTCCCCATTTCCCGGCGGCGCATGTGGAAGGGCATGTCGGGCGATTGGTCCTGGGGGAGCTGGAGGGGCGCGCTGTCATCGCCATGCAGGGACGGGGACACTTTTACGAGGGCAACACCATGGCGCAGGTCGGCCTGCCGGTGCGCGTGATGCGGCTCCTGGGGGTGGAAACCCTCATCGTGACCAATGCGGCGGGTGGACTCAACCTGGCCTATCAGCCCGGCGAGGTGATGATCTTGCGGGATCACATCAACCTGCTCGGCATGACGGGGCACAATCCGCTCTTCGGGCCGAATCTGGAAGAGTTCGGGCCGCGTTTCCCCAGCATGAACGACGCCTATACGCCGCGCCTGCGGGCGGTCGCCCACGAGATCGCGCTGCAGGCGGCGATCCCTCACCACCAGGGCGTCTACATCTGCCTGGCCGGGCCGGCTTTCGAGACGCCGGCGGACGTGCGTTTCTTGCGGTTGATCGGCGCCGATGCGGTCGGCATGTCCACCGTGCCAGAAGTCATCACCGCCCGGCATTGTGGGATGGAGGTGTTGGGCCTTTCGGGCATCTCCAACCGTCTCGTGGGCGAGGAGGGCAGTCCGCCCCCGAATCATGAGGAAGTCCTGGAAGCCGGACGGATTCTGGTACCGCGCCTGGAAACCATCATTCGTGGGGTATTGAGCTCACCGCTCCTCAGCCCGGCCTAGCTGTACCGATGGCGACGATTCTGGATTGGTTGGCGCGGCAAGCCGTGCTGTTTTACATCGCGTGTGGCATAGGCGCGGTCGTCTATGTCTTCCTGGCCTCGGCGACTCATCGCCGGCTGCGGGCGGCGCGTTTCTCACTGGAACGTGAGGTCACGCAGCGCCAGGAGCGTCGCGCCTGGGTGATGGTAGGATTGTTTGTGGCTTTGGGGCTGCTGGTCTTCGGGGTCTCGGTCTTGCGTCCGGCGGAGCAGGTCGCCCTGACCCCGGAGCCGACGCAGCTGGCAGCGGGGATCACCCCGGTCCCGACGGCCACTGCCACCCCGGCGCCAACGGCAACCCCCACTCTCACGGCGGAAAACACTGCGGTGGAGACTCCCGGCGCGCCTTCCCCGACTCCTACCGCAAGCGCTGTGACGGAGACGCCGACAGTCGCGCCGACGGCGACGCCGCTCCCGCCGTTGGAACCGCCGAATTGCCCCTCGCCGGACGTGCAGATCACGGCGCCGGTCGCCGGCAGCTCGGTCAAGGGCACGGTCGAAGTCTGGGGCACGGCGCAGATCAACTCGTTCGCCTATTACAAATTCGAAATCCAGTTCCAGGGCGCGAACACGCCCAACTTCATCGCGCAGTTCGATCGTCCGGTCAGCAGCGGCATTCTGGGGTATTGGACGATTACCGGCGATTACCCCGTGGGGGGACCGCATCGTTTCCGCCTGGTGGTGGTAGATGTGTACGGGAACACGACGGATTGTGTCATCCCGGTATTTATCAGCCCCTGAGCGGGATGAGGGAGGTAGCACGTGCGCATTCGTTCGGCTCGAAATGATGATTTGAAGGCGTGTCTGGAACTGGATGCGAGTTACGAGACGGAAATCGCATGGCAGGTGGAAGAGCTGCACGGCGAGAAGGAATGGGGAATGCGTTTCCGTGAAATTCGCCTGCCGCGCAAGCAGACCATCGCGCCGGCCTATACTCCGGAGGAACGCCTGGTCGCCTGGCAACGGCGGGATGCGTTCTGGGTGGCCGTTGAACGCAACAAAATTGTGGGCTACCTGGCCCTCGTCGTGGAGACGGAGCATCGGCAGGCGCGCATCGGCGATTTGGTGGTCGCACCTGATTTTCGCCGCAAAGGGATCGCCGGGAAGCTGCTGGAATACGCCATCACCTGGTGCCTGCGCCGCAACGTCGAACAGCTGCTCTTGGAATGCACCCTCAAAGCGCAGCCTGCCATTGCCTTTGCGCAGAAGCAGCGCTTTGTGGCGTGCGGCTTTCAGGAGGCCTACTGGCCGGGCCAGGAAATGGGCCTGTTTTTCCGCAGGCGGATTTGAGGACCGTGTTTCTACGGCAAGACCCGGCGTTGGAACGGGCAACGCTGGGGGAGAGAGTATGAACTGGCCAGAGCTGCTCATCGGAGCCAATGACGTTTTGAGTGTGGGGGTCGGCGCGACCGCCTTTGCCCTCCAGCTGTACCTGTTCTTTTACAATCGGGATAGCCGGGTGGCGCGCAGTTTCAGCGGCTTGCTGGCGTGCGTCGTGTTCGTGTATCTGACGGATTTGCTGATGGGAGATGCGCAGAATCCCCGCCTGACCGAATCGCTGTTGCGCTGGCAATGGCTGGGGATCGCCTTCACGCCCACGCTGTACCTTGAATTCACCCGCGCGATCCGTCAGGTCGTGCAGCAAGATCACTTCCCGCATTGGCTGCGCATCGGCAGCTACGTGTTGAGCGCCGTGATCGCCGCGCTGGCCGTGACGACCGACCTCGTGGTGCACAACGGCGTCAAGCAGGAGGGCGCGGCTTTTTTGCACCCGGGGCCGTTGTTCTACCCCTTTGCGCTGTTGTTTGCCCTGGCGTTATTTTGGGGCTTGCGTCAGACCCTGGCGGCGCGACGCCGGTGTTACACTCATGCCGCCCGGCGGCGCATGACCTATCTTTCCATCGGCTTCATTGCCCCGGCTTTGGGCGTCTTCCCCTACTTGTTGATTATGGGGTGGCCTGTCGCGCTGCCGGGGATCTTGCTGTGGGCGCTGCTGTTGCTGGGCAACGTTGCCGTCGGCGTGATGCTGGCGCTCATGGCCTACGCGGTGGCTTTCATCGGCGCGTTGACCCCGGACCGCGTCATCAAGCATCGGCTGGTGCGCTTCTTGCTGCGCGGACCGTTTGCGGCGCTGGTGGCCTTGATTGCTTTTGGCGTTGGGCGCACGGTGGAGCGCACTTTGGGGCTGGGGCAATACACCCTGTCGTTGCTCGCCGTGGCCGCTGCCGTCATCCTGGTACAGCTCGGGGTCGAGCTGGCCAAGCCGTTGTTGGATCTGGCGCTCTACCGCGAGGGGCGGGCAGAGGTCGTGCGCGCGCAGGAGCTCAGCCAAAGCCTGCTCACGACCGCTGACCTGCGGCAGTTCCTGGAAAACATCCTCGCGGCGTTGTGTGAGCTGGTGCAGAGCGACGCCGGCTTCATCGCGGCGCTGGAGGACGGCGTCCTGCAGCGGGACATCTGGTGCGGTTTCAACATCACGGCGGATGACATTGCCGGTTTTCCCCTCGCGGAAAGTGCGGCGGCGAAATCGCAGGACGGTTTGATCCTGTGGAATGACTACTGGATCGCGCCGCTCTATGATCGGGCCAATGTGGAGCTGCTGGGGCTGATGGGGATCTGCAGGCCGCAGTCGCCTTTGCCCCTGCCGGCGGAACGGCGCGAGCTCTTCGAGTGCTTGCTGCAGCAGGCGCAGGTGGCCCTGGAGGATCGTCGCCTGCAGCAGGTGGCTTTTGCCACCCTCACGCCGATCCTGGGAGAGCTGGGGGAAATTCAACGTCGGCAGGGATTGTTGCGTTACAATGGCGCTTCGGCGGAGAGCTTTGAGCTCACGGCGTCGGAGGAATTGCCGCAATGGGTGCATGATGCGCTAGCGCACTATTGGGGCGGGCCTCGCCTCACCGAGAATCCTCTGCTCAGCCTGCAGGTCGTGCAGCGCGCCGCCGCGAGCCATGACGGCAGCCCGATCAAGGGCTTGCGGGCGGTGCTCAGCGAGGCCTTGGAGCAGCTGCGCCCCGATGGCGAACGCAAGTTGACAGCGCCTGAATGGCTGCTATACAATATCCTGGAAATGAAGTTCATCCGCGGCGAGAAAGTGCGGGAAGTGGCCATGCGCCTGGCGTTGAGCGAGTCCGACTATTACCGCAAACAGCGCATTGCGATCGAGAGCCTCACCCACATCATCGTGGACATGGAAACTCGCCTGCGTGAGGATACCGCTGCCGGGAAGTGAGGCCAGGCGGTGGCGGACATGGGCCCCAATAGCGTGCGAAGGTGCAGAACGTGCAGAACGTGCAGAACGTGTCCACGTGAAAACGTGCAGAACGTGCCCACGTGTCCACGTGCAAACGTATGAACGTAGGTGATTCGCTGACTCGCTGATTCGCCGGTTTTCTGAGGAGATCACTTACGCATTACGCATCACGCATTACGCATTACGTA
>Ga0208824_1000987_pt1 | contig 27472 bp, 28 predicted proteins | sample AD_JPNTR3_MetaG_FD_184447 | JGI IMG/M metagenome (GOLD analysis project Ga0208824, IMG submission 184447) | Active sludge microbial communities of municipal wastewater-treating anaerobic digesters from Japan - AD_JPNTR3_MetaG (SPAdes) (version 2) | ecosystem: Engineered > Bioreactor > Anaerobic...
TCATTCAAACTGACGAACTACAGTTTCAATGATGAAGCTGTAGAGTTCAGAACAGCTTCAGACATCATTAGCGAGATCGAAAACGGCGGATTCACGCAGATGTGACAGAGATCAATGCTGCCTGTTGTCTCTGAAACTTAGCCGCCTGTACTGAAAAAGAATAAAAACGCTGCGGAGGTGAACTCCACCTCATGCAGTTTCGTGGGCTGCCGGAGCCGTGATCCATGATCACGGATCGGCAGCCTGCTTTTTTCCGCATACATTGTCCAAACTTGAGCCACTGGCCGGGACGTCGAGGACGCCGTCCCCTACAATTTGTTCCGGCGGATGTTGTCGGATCGGTCGGGAGGCCTCCCCTACATTGCGTTTCCGCATACATTGTCCAAACGGTAGGGGCGGATCCTTTCGGGCTGAAAATGAACCTTTTGGGTCATGACAGCATTCTTGAAATATCGTATAATGATAATGAGCACGTTGCTGTCTCAATTTGAAATCGGTCATCCTTTATGCTACCTCCGGCAGAGCGGATACCCTAAAGGAAGCCTTAAACGACTTCGAGGCGTACCAGAAAAACCTTCTGCTTGCAGCAAGCTTAAATCGCCCGCTTTCATAACTGAATATTTCAGCTCCACAAGAAAATCCCTCATAAGACGTCCAAACAGTCTTATGAGGGATAGTGCCTTTCGGGCTTTACGCTTCAGATATTAGTGGGTGCTGTATGGGTGCTGTACGGGTGCTACCGTCAGTTTTTGAGCAGTTTTCAGCACGTTTTTCAGGCAAAAAGAAAACCTCGCAAACGCAGTGTTTACGAGGTTTTTCGTTGTTTTTGATAAATAAACCCGTTCGGGATTGATTATCTCTTGCTGTTAACCCCGAATATTCGGCTAACCCGGAACGGGTATTCAGGCATCTTGCATTAAATTATTGTTTTCTTGAGTAAATGCCGTAAATACGGCGTTTCAATCGAGTTACAAGAACTGCGGTTCTGTTAAATTTCAAAGTTTCTGCCGTCCTCTTGTAACCAAGTTGACCACTACTTGACCTTAATTGACCACGCTATTGCATATCTCTGTACTAAATTTGAGAACTGTGGTGAGAGCCTTTGAGAACTCCGCCCACGAAAGGAAGATCATTATGACAATAGCAGAAAAACGTGAGATCGTAAACACAATCATTAACCTCTTGCTTCAACTGACCGCCGAGGAAGAAGTGCAGGAACAGCCTGCAACATCATCAAAGCCTGTCAAAGCTCCTGCACAGTCGGTCAAGATGTTGACTATCAAGGAGTGTACCGAGCTGATCGAAGGTATCTCCGAGCACTCTATCCGTATGCTGATAGCACAAGGCAAGATCAAAGCATTTCGCACAGGTGAGGGCATCCGTGGTAAATATCTCGTCAACAAGGAAAGCCTGCTGTCCTATTTCAGCGGAAATGAGGAGGTGTGAGCTATGAGCAGATACAAAAGCGAACAGACCGCATACAGCCCACTGAAAAAGAAATACGTTCCGCTGTGGGGCTTGGATACCAACACCGTGACTGTCACCCACTTCAATGCCGATACGCAGACCGAGGAGAGCAAGAACTACCATACCGACTTCATCAGGTATCATCTTCATTTCTCTGACAGCCATTGTCCCGACAGGCTTCGCAGACTCGTCAATGAGGGTAAAATCGTGCAATACCTCGATGATATGGAACGGAAAGTCAGTGACGCTATCTCCCGTCAGGTGGAGCTTTGGAAGCAGACTGACGGTTGTTATCAGAAAGCTGTACTCGCAGGTGATGCCGAGAAGATGCTCGGTCTGGAGAACTGCTTCGTCTACATGGCGAGAGAAGCAGTGTTTGAGTGTATGGTTTATATTTGATGTTCAACGGCTGTGCCTTCGGGTGCAGCCGTAATCTCTTGATTGCTTATATTTGAATTGTTTTCCTCATTACTAACAAAAGGTAGTATATATGAATAATCTACACTCACGTTATTTATAATTATTATTTCTGAAGAAATAAAGTCCACACTTGATTCGTCAAAAAGAAGTATGTTGTTTTCTTCCTTTTTCAGTGAGCTCTTATACATTATTCCATCATATCCCTGTTTTTGAAGAAGATGTGCCATAAATTGAGTGATGTGATAAAACTCGTCTTTATTATCAGCATTAGGTTCGCTAATTTTATTGGCTATAAAGGAAAGTGAAAGATTCCCTTTTACTGGTTCAAACTGTTTTCCTGTCAAATCCGCAAATTTCAATTCCTTATTTGTACGGAACTCTGCTATGCTATATTTTTGGCCTATCGATGGACGCATTTCGTGAATTGCAGTATCTTTGTCAAAAGCAAGGTATAGATAAGCATCTTTTTCAACATTTAGTCGACCAGGTTTTCTGAAAGCAATAGGAGGTACTCGACTATCCTTTTCTGGAAAGCCATAAACTTTTTTTATGCTATTCTCTTCAATTAGCTCATTCATCCTTTTTTGCTGTTCCTCTGTAAAGTTTTCCATTCCTTTTGCTTTCAGCATGAATAGATGTTGAAGCGTAAAATATAAGCCCCCCTCCTCATTCAATTCTTCTGTTTGTAATATTTCATCTTCAGATAGAATTATCTTACAATACGCATCTGTGATGTCGTGAATATTTACGGCAAGTTTATTAGTATCGTTACTTTTAATATGTCGAGCTCTAAATAAAGCCTGTCCGATTTTTATTGTATAAACAGGTATTCCAAGGCGAAATAATTCGTTAAAATAGATTTCATACTCCTCATTTGCCTTATCAGGATTAATAATATCCAGATCTCTAAGTTTATCCCATTCTTTTTGCAAATTCTCCCAGAATGCAAATATTATTATCCAGTAAATGAAGTCTTTGTCATTGCAATTTAAAAAATAGTCTTTTTCATTCATATGTTATTCTCCGGTTTATAATGGTTATATTCAATTTGCGAAATAAAAGCTTATTGTGTGGCTTTTATTTTAGTTCAATAAGTTCAGACTTTTGGTTTGGCCGTTAGGTATCCCAGTTCATATATAGCGCCTCATCTAACCAACATAATGCATATCTGAATTCAGGCTTGATTGACGAGAATGGTTGGCTGTTAAAATAGTTTGAGTAAATCTCATACATAATGTTAAGTATGTATTCTTTCTGTTTTTTGATTTGTGAAGGTTCGAGTCCTTTAATTGCAATTAGACAGTATTTCAACTCGGATTCATTGTTTGGAATAATCAGAGATTCTTCAAGTATAGAGTTTAAATATTCTCTTTTCTTTTTTGAAGCTGTAGAATTTAGATTTGTACATCTAACATACTTTACTTCCTTTTGTGATATTCTACGCTTAAGCAAATCCTTGGACATAGAATTAATAGGGATACTTTCTATAAAAGAAATGGCTTCATCTTCATTTTTGTTTGCAAGATGTAAGTAATAATATACAGGCATATTTCCAGTGTTTTGATAACAAATTTGTTTTACAAACTCAAGAGGATTGTTGACTTGTTCTTGTGTGATAAAACTAGTAATAATCTCATCGGCATTAATGGCTTTATTACGTTCCTGCTCAACTACAACTCTTTGTGCACCTACAACAGTTTGAACTTGACCTACTACTTTTAATGCGGGATTTCCACCTGTTTCGACAAAGGAACCCTCTTGCACAAACGATATATCATTTAACAATGATTCATCAATATAAAGAGAAGTATTTGCACCAGTCATCTTTCCGCTTTTCAAGTCCAGAAGAGCTGTTTTAGTAACTCCAGAATCACCTATCTGTCTAATGGTTTGCATCCAAAGAGAGTTTATTTTGTTTTTTTCTCCTTCTATTATATTATGTAATTCAGGAAAATCGATTTCTGAGTTCTGTGAGTTATATCGATAATAAATAGCGCCCTTTCTGAGTTCATCAGCATCTTTTTTTACATATCACAGGTTTTTCTTTTGCAGAATATGTATATAATACGCCATAATTATTTCCTTCAAAGTTAAAAATGATCTTTTCCCAGATAATCTCTGGTGAAAAATGCTCTCTTAAATGCGTTGACCACACCTGATTATCTATTTCTTCAAATCTTTTTAAGGCTTCTGCCATTAAGCCAAGTAATTCATGAGGTTTATCCTTGATACCAAAAATTATATATCCACCATCACGATTAGAAAAAGCGGCCATAGCTTTAAAATAATCACTCATGCTTCTCCAGCCAAATGATTCTTTATATTCAATGGTAATTCCTTCGTTAGTGCCAATAAGATTTGGGTTTTTCGAGGATTTCTTAAAGATCTTCAGCAAAGCAATTTCAGATAAGGGGTTAATCATTTATTTCTCCTTTCACGTATTAGGAGTCTCTCGCATTTGTCTCCTCCAGATCATGCAACGTCTTTCCGTTCTTAGTTTTCCAAGACACCCAGCCGTTACAGCTTTTCCCCGTAACAAATTCGGCTGCACTGGAGGGGCTTGTAAAAAGCACATCTTCCTGTAAGATATTGTCAATGATCTTGCATTCCTCACGCTTTTTACGATTACCGGATGATATAGTATCATCTGTACCGCTGCTGGGAGCGATCTTGCTGCCTTTCAGAACGACAAAACCTTCTGTAGTCTGCTTGGCAGATGCTTCAACGGTAAAGTTGAGCTTCTTGATAGTGCGAGTGAAGAAAAGCTCTATCTCCTCAGATGCAGTATCTGTGGTATCTTCGGTAACAGGAGCGGTCTTATTAAGCGGAACGAATATCTTATGTCCGAGCGTACCCATAATGAGCTTGGCATAGTCAACAAACTCCTCAAGCTCACTTTCTTTCTCCTCCGTGATATGTCCGGGGGACGGATCGTTTCCGTTCTTGACGATATACCTGTTAGCTTCGATCGCAAGATTGCAGAACTTGTTCTCAAGATAGCTGATCTCAGTCGGACCGAAAGAGTTGTTGGAGGTGGTGAATACTACGGCTTCCGTCCAGTAGTCCTTATCAGGATTCCGCTTATGCTCCATAAGGCGGTAGAGTATACCCTCGCCGTTCTTCCTGATGCCTGCCTGTCCTATATAAGCGATGTTCTCCCCGGTATCATCGGAAACGCCAAAAAGGAAATACACACCGCTCCATTTCAGATCTTCACGGTTCTTACATTTTTCTATTTCTGTGCGAGGTATCTTATATGCAACACCTGTCCAGTTGGCAAGGGTGCATTTGATACGTCCGCTTGCATCTCCGTCCATAAGGAAGAGATTTATGTTTTTTCCTCGGGGCATAGTATCACCTTCTCAAATAATAGTTATCTGCTGTTCCATCCGGATTCCTTTGCCATCTCTGCAAGAGCCAGATAAAACGCCTGCTGCTGATGCTGGGGATCTAACTTTTTGTAGGCATCACAAAGGTCGTGAACAGCTTTTACCACGTTCTGCACCTCTTTGCTTTGCTCCTGCTGATACTGAATGATCTGTTCCTGACTCTGTCGATAATAGTCGGGATTTACATACTGCTGATTAAAAAACTGATTATAAAATGGATTGCTATTCATATTTGTACCTCATTTCTTATTTAGACTTATTTCATTGTATCTCTCAACAACACACGCCAAGATCACATCACAAAACGCCCTGTCATCCACCACCGACCTTACTGCCGCATTGAGCATCGTATCCCGATCCACACGGCTCCAGTCCAGTGTAAAGCCATAATGGAGTGCCATACACCGTATCAGCTCACGAATGCTTCTGCCATTGCCTTCACGGAAGGGGTGAATGATATTCAGTTCGGACATGATATAGGACAAATGCTCGATCTGGCGTTTCCTGTCCGTTTCGTGCAGCATTTTCTCGCTGTGCAGCTTGGAAAACACCTTGTCAAGCTCCTGACCGATCAGATGCGGCGGATAGAACATAGTATCGCCCTTGCTGATCTGCTCGTGGCGGATAAGTCCTGCAAACGGGTAGATATCCTCGAACAGAAAGCGGTGGATATTCATAAGCTGCGTCTTAGAAAAACGTCCCTTGATTGGCGATTCCATCAGCATATACTGTTTGAGGGAGGTGATCTCCTCCTCCGCCCTTTTCAGTTCGTTCCTGTCACGGATATTCAGCTTGTTTTTGAGCACATCAGAATCCGGATAGCAGTAGAGCGACTGCACCGTGGTGTACACATCATATTTTGAAAACATTACTCAGCCCTCTGGTATTTCGCTTTCAGTTCTGCCATGATCTGCTGATAATTTGCCTGACCGCTGGCATATCTGTCGAGGTTGCGCCTGCTTGCTTCACTCAGTGTGAGCCCCTCGATCGCCATTGTTCCGGCAACGCTCCGGATCATCTTCTGATGCTCCTCAGCACTGACCGGCTTTTTCTGTACTTGCGGTTTCATACGTCTGCCTCCTTTGAGAGTTCCTGATACATCTTCATCAGCTCTGCTACGTGCTCGATCTTGTCACAGAAGCTGTAAGAGTTAAGCGTTGCATACATTATATCATATTTATACCGGAAAATCAATCTTAGTTCTCTATTTTTCGCTGGATACGACTTTGACTCCATTGGACTCAAAGTTCCTGATTTTGCTTTCTCGCTGTCAAGAGATCATCTTCTGCTGATACGCCAGGAATACATTCATCCTGTCACCACTCACGGATAACTTTTTTGAATACCGTAAAAGCCGTTATAACCATCTGCTTACGAGTGTATGATCTATATTTGAGTTTTTCCTGGGGTGTCTAAAGCACTCACGATCAAAGATACTGCTTCCGGCATTGCTTTCTTAAGTTTCACATCAGGAATAGAAATACAGTCTTCAGGGATAGTACTGTTATTATCATTCCACATTGCAGGATATACATAGAGCCTGCGCTTAACGCTATGCCCGACAACATACATGAAATCATGCTCGCTAACAATAGAGTATCTTCCATCTGTGTTCAGCCATTCACTAACGCCTGATACAAGTGTTTTCTGTTCTTTTTCGGAGATTTCTTTTGCAAGGGAGCCGTTCTCAGTCCAATCTAATAGTTGTAAAGCATTAAATCGATTCATAATATGCTGATTTCGTTTGTTCTGGTAGTTACTCAAACAATTATGACAAGTATCCTCACAATTTGAAGGACAGCTGCTCAGAACATTTCTTGTTTCTGCCAGTAGCTTATCTATATTTTTTACAACTCCATAGCTGTATCCAGCTCCGCTTGATAGCGAGTCATAAACAAAGATATCAGCATATACTTCATTCGTGTTATACCTATATCGATAACCGCAGCTTAATTCGCTGTATTCTATATCCAACAGACGGCTTGCCGCTAACAGAATTGCTTCGGCAAGTGTAACTGTTGCCGATTCTAACCACAGCTTGATATCAGATACATTGATTTTAGCAGGATCCAGCTTTATTTCAAGCAGTGCTAAGTCGGTAATAAAGGTATCACCAAGGAATACATTCTCCGAAACATGACCACATGGATAGCTTTTCTTGCTTATCGGGACATATGGTCTGCCGATCTTTTTCAATGCATCAACATCATCACCTGCAACCGCAGCGCCACATTTTTGGCATACAGTAAATCCGTCCGACTGTGGTCCCTTATTCATAATTAAAAGCGGTTGGTTTTCTTTTCGAACATATTTCAGCATCTTAAACTTATCTGAGCTGATAAGTTCGTCTTCAGAAGGCGTAATTGAATAGCACGGTAATTCTGCGTAAGAAAAATCATTTTCTGACTCCGATTCAGGCAGACTTCTGGCATTCTCAGGTGCAAATCCCCAAGGGACAAGTAACGTATGAGTTGATATATCGCTGCTATGACAAAATGGGCATTTATTATCCTTTGGCTTTTCCGTTCCAAACCAGTTACAGGCAGAGTTATCACATGAATAGACAGATTTGTGATAAGAATTATTGCCTTCAAAATACGGCTTTGCTGCTTCGTATAGATTCCTGTATTTTGAATAGAAGCTGTATATTCCCCCTGAACGGTACGTCTTTTTATTTACAACAACTATCCTTCCGGGCGCATACTCTGAAATCGCAATATTCAAACCTCTGTCCGGACGCTGTTCAAGTTTATCACCCTTTGAGCTGTCGATATTGAATCCCACAACATTTCTTGGGAACGAATACGTCGGGAATATGCCTTTCGACAAGAGCACATCGAGAACAGACTGATCGTTGTTTTCCTCAGCGTTATAGGATTCGTTTTTATAGTTCTCAGGGAAAGCCTGATAATCCTCTTTTATTTCGTCAATGTCCGATATTATGTCATGCATAATAACTTCCTTATCAAAACTGATACCATCAGGCAAAAGAATTTGCTTCTGATGATCTGATAGTGACCATTTCCTTAATGCTGCAAGGAAATCATCATAGTATCTTTCAAAAAATGTACCAATAGGAATTGTGTTTATATCCATGCCCAATACTTCAAATGCATCAGTAACACATATTACATTCAGATGCCTTTGTGACAGCTTTTGATTATTATTATCTATCCAAGGTGTTCTCGGATCACCCGAAATAATAGCTTCAGGGTGCTCATAGTAATAATTATCATGCGGACCGTTTTCAACGTATGTAACAATTGTTGAAATAGAAGCTCCTCTTCTTCCGGCACGACCAGCTCTCTGCTGATAATTCTCGCGCATCGGCGGTATATTTCGCAGACCTACCGCTGTCAGAGAACCAATATCGATACCTACTTCCATAGTTGTGGTGCTGCTGAGAATATCTACGGGCTTATCGTTCTCATCAATATACACGTTTTTGAATCTACGCTCGATATCTTCGGTCGTAGACCACATTGTCTGCCTCTGATCCTTGTGTGAAAGCTGAGCTGTATGCTCTTCTGTATTTATACCTGTGATATGGCTATACTCTCCATTCAAAGCCTGTATTACAGGTTCTCTCCAGAAACTAAGTCCCTGTAATTCCTGTGAATCCATCAGATGCACATCGCCCTTACAGCATCTTGCACATTTACCGTAAAGCGAAAACGGGAATACGCTTCCACATCGTTCGCATTTATACCATGAATGCTCATCACCTACGGTAATTGTCACTTTAGCCGGATTTATATATTTTCTATCATCTTCCTGACTTATCTGTAGGAACTCATTATCGATCAACTCAGCCAGCTTTTTTATGGATTCATCATCATATTTTTCCTTAAGCAGCTTTTCAAATTTATTAAGCAGCTTATCGGAATCAAGTCCGAATCTGCTATATTTAGTCAGATTTCGCCTTATATCCAAAACAATAGAATTGTCAAGAGAGTATGAATCGGTTAACGCCTCATTGATCCACGCACACAGTAATTGCGTTAACTCTTTTTTAGAGATCTCTATATCGGTTTTCTTGATCTTCTTTATTAGCGTAGTAATAGCTCTATCTGTCGGTGATAACCAGCATACTGCCAAATCGACAAAGGAACGGAAGTTACTGCAAAACTGTGTCAATAATTGGCTGTAGTATAAGCCGGGAAGCTTTGGAGATATTTCGTCATCCATGAATTCATAGTAGTCAAAGTCATCCGGCTCATCTTCGTATTCACTCTTGAATTTCGCTATATCCCGATTAAAAGCTTCTTCATCCTTGCCATAAAACAGCTTGAGGTTATACTTGTAGCATACTTCGAGCAAAAATACATAAAGGTACTTTAACGACGGCTTTTCATCGTTTTCTTCGCACCAGTCCATAAGATTTCTTGCAGCAATAGGTATAGCTTTCTTAATGGCTTCATCATCAGCTGCTTTTGTAAGGTCTTTTGCTAATGTCGCAGCGGTCTGACGGCTATCAGAAAACAGCAATACTTTTCTTCCCTCGTTCGGAGTACGCTCTATATCTTTTTTATCCGTCATTGTAGGCGGCTGAATATGAAGCTGTTCTGATACCAGGTGGAAGAAAGGCTCGTTGCCCTTAGTTGAAAAGTCTGTTACATGAAGATTGTTTTTGTCGCAGTGAGGACATTTATTAAATGCCAGGCTGATATTTTCTGCTTTATCAAATTTTGAATTAGCAGTTGGTTTAGGAAGGCAAACCTTTACATATCCACTTTCGCCTGCATGAGTATCATCGTAGAATAATCGTCCGGTTTTAACATTCATCCAGTAAATAGAAGAGTTCCTTGGGGGTTCTTTTGACAGAAGAAGATATAAAGATACTGATACAAACTGTTTTTCATCGGATAAGCCTTTTTCGTTCCAGATACAATCACATTTTGTTCTATCATAGTAACCCTTTAAGAATAGTGTACCGCAGCTTCTGTCATTATAAAGTTCAAATACCTTGCCGCCGCAACTACAGGCGGAACGCCTGTAAGTGTATATCTTTCCTATGCCGATCTTTTTGTTATATTCGGAGCATTCAGGATTTACACAGCCGTAAAGCCCTGATATTCCTTTGAAAAACATATGCATTCTTGCAGGGAAGAAGGCTTGTCCGTTCCTTTTCTTCGCTGTTGTAGCTAAAGCCAGCAGTACATTCAAAGCTCGTTCTGCTTCTGCTTCGTCATCATTTGGATATGCGATATGAGCAAGCTCTGTGAGCTTTGTTGCATTTCCTCGGCATTGCTTAAGAATATTGAGCATCGGCTGACAATTATATAGATTATCAGTTAACCGATATGCCACATCATCATCTGATTCCCAATCACAATTCTGCATATCAAACTTCAAAGCTTTACAAATCTGTTGTATTGTATCTTTCGATAGCTCAATTTGCTGTTTATAAAATCCGGATAATACTTCAGCAGAATGTGACAATGCGTGACTGTCATCAACGGATTCCTGCTCTCCTGTAATGATAACAAAGTTGCTTTTTGTATATTCAGACGCACTGAGATCACAAGCAAACTTCTCTACATCTTCTTTTTGCCTTTGGGAACACTGGCACTGGTAAGGATAAAGCGAAGTCTGCTTCTATCAATTCCCAGTTTATGCATAAATCTGCGAATAAGCAGTGCAACCTCTCCGCCGGCAGCACCTTTATACATATGAGCTTCATCAATGATAAAAAGGATCTTATTACTTCTATCTGCATCAAGCCACTCTTTTGTACTGTTCCATATAGGCTGCTCAATCGGACGAATAAGCATATACTGCAACATAGAGTAGTTGGTTACAAGAATATCAGGGCAGTTGTTGATTATTTCCTGCCTGGTTATCATTTCAGCATCTCTTTTGTCAGTGAAATGCTTTCCTTCACGAACAGATGCGATGAAAGCTTCAAGATCAGACTTTGACGGATACTTTCCGTCATCTATTAACGATTCTTTAGCGGCAAGATCGATTTTTACTAATCCTTTATCGAGTGTTGATGCAAGTTCTTTGTTTCTTTTTTCGTTATTTTCGCCCGGATATGGCGTCCTTCCTGTATACATACCAAACTGCGGATATCTTGCATCAGCTCGCAGTTCATCGCATATCTTATGGAACTCGCCGTTTTCGTCACCGATCATTTTTCTTAATCGGGACAGTTGGTCTGATACCAGTGCATTCATAGGATATAATATCAGGGCTCGCACTCCTCTTACAGACCATGAATCAGGATTATTTGAACGCTCGTTCATTATGCTTGATATCATAGGCCACATAAAACATTCTGTCTTACCCGAGCCTGTACCTGTTGCAACGAACAGATCTTTCCCGTTATGATATTCTTCAAGCGCCTTGATCTGATGAACATATGGAGTGTCTATTACTTTCAGCTTCTTTTCACACATTGCGACAAGCGAAGGTTTCTCATATGTCAAAACTGTATTTTCAGATATCCCGTTCTTAACAGAAACATACTCAGGATTAGCTTCAATATACGGAATCTGACATAATGAATCAGCCAAGATATCCTTGCACATAGCTCGGAGTACATCATTTTTACCGAGATAATTGGTCTTTATATAGTCTTCCATTCGATTTCGCAGTAAACTATACGTTTTATCTATGCTGTATTGTTTCATTTTTAATCTCCATTAATTCAATGTGTAGATTTTCAAGAACGCTCTTTATGGTATCCCAGTAAACTACTGAAAAAACAAAGAACAGCTCATCGGTTATATTTCTTTCAGGCCATGATATTAATGAAAGGAAAGCCATTTCAGAATTAGGAAGTTTGGTATCAAGATGCAGCTTTACCATATCTCCGCATAGGATAAATCTTGCCTTAACAGGATTGTTATGCAGATGCCTTAAAGCATATCTAAACCTGAAATGTTCATTTGTTTCCTTATAGTAATCTTCAACAAGGTGATAATAAACATTGCTGCCAGACTTTTTGATGATATAATAACAATATCCATTTTTGTAAAGCGACTTTCGAGCTAAAGATACTCCCTTAGGCAAGCCATCATATTTCCTGAAACAGGTGTATAATGTCGAACTTTTCATATCAGCATCAAAGAGTTCCAATTCTTCAGAAGAGCTCAGTTCCTCATAACGAATGCTTTTTATATACTTATTCCAGTATTTGTCTGCTCTCTCAGATGATACAGGAAGCAGATGTGTTATTGAAGCGTTGTTTTCTGCTGTAGCATTTTCAATCAAGGAGAGCCCGGATGCTTTTTTATTTGAGAAGCTTGTTGCAATGCCTCTATAATAACACACCCTGTCGTTGATCATGAACCTTTTAACAGGAGCAGAAACGTTATATCTCTCCTGATTCTTTAGTATTTCTCCTGACATAACAAGCCTTGAATAGATAGTATCAATTATGAAGTCACTGCCATTCTCTGTTCCAAACCATTCCTTGCTGTCCGAAGCACACAAGAGCAGCTGTTCAAATATGTCTCGGCACCTCTTTTTAGTATGTACAACGCTTGCTCCTTCGCTTGTAATCGGTTCATATATACTTGCATCATTTGATGCGGCTTTTATATGTTGTGCGATCGCTGAATAAATAACTCTTGCTTCAAAAGATGCTTTCGTTTCATTTTTCAGCTGATATATCTTTAAATCATCGGCTATAGTTTTTATTATTGGATTCATATCGTCAGCAGTATTATTAATCGGATTCATCTTCTGTATCCTCGGCAATTATGGTATCCAGCAAATCAAGCTTCGTATCCTCGTTTTCATTTATAAAATTACGAAGGTTTTCAATAGTTCCGCTGCATAAACTATCTTTAATCATGATAGATGTTATTAGCTCCACTACAATGTTTCTGCGGAATTTTATATTATACTTGTTGCCATAATTTGCGGCGATTCTTATCCAAAATCGGTATACAGATGGCGAAACTCCGATAATCTTAACAAGTTGCTTGACATAGTCATTTTCTATAATTCTGGTAAAAACATCAGGCTCCTCCTGAAATAAGCTCAGGTTACATTTATTTGCTTTATAATCTGGCATTGCAAGATAATCTGTAAAAAGCTCAGAATTAAGATACAAACATTTTTCAAAGACAAAGGAGCTCTTAATGCTTCTGAGGCTTTCATGATCATTAACGGCAAACACAAATATCTTATCCTTACAATGTCCTATCAACGAATTGCACAGTCTGTCTGAAAACGAATCCAACGCATTTTCTATATAAACAACTGAACGCTGTATCTCGTTGATCTCATTTATGAAGTAGGGAATATCGGAAATATCGGTCGGCAATACAACATGGGCGGCATACTCAGCAAATAAAGCCAGTGATAACGCATCGGCGATATTTTCTTGACCGCTGCCATATATAATAAAGTTGCCTTTGCCTATTATTGTTGAAATGAGTACTTTTGCAAGTTCATCATTATTCTTTTGTATCCCGGCTGCAAACAGATTATCCGCAAGAATATCTGTCACCAATAGTAAGTCTTCTTCGTGTGTAGCATTCGGAATGTTATTTTCTGGCATTTCAATTAATATTGAAGCAGCAGATCCTTTAGCTGTACTGGTCTGATTCAGTTTCTGAATAAAGGCTGATATTGCTGTTGAATGTGCGAAGTCATCAGAAAAGCGTTTGATCTCATCATCCAGCTTGTTCTGTAGCTGTATTCTTTTCGCTATAAGCTGGGTATGCTGTCCTTCGATTTGCTTTACATCATTTGTAAGTTCATTTTTCCTCTCTTCAAGGTGTTTTATCTCTGTTAGCAGGGTTTCTTTTTCGGATGAGAGCATCGAGGCTTCGTTATTAACAGCGGCGTTTTCTTCATACTCTTTATTAACCTTTAAAAGGTGCGCTATCTCAGCTTCAGTTGCAATTAACGCTTCGTCAGCTTCTCTTTTTGAATTTTCCAGATCTGCAATCTTAGCTTCATATTCTGCTTTTTGCTGGTCTGATTCATTGCTTCTTAAACGAATTATATCATTTAAATCCTGTATGCGTTTATTTAGATCCGTTACTATTCCTGTTTCCTCTGCTTCATTAGTAGTAAAATTAATAAAAGGTAAAAGGAGCATTTCTTTTAGTATGTTTGTATAATTACTTGAAAAATGTTGTCCTGTGATCTTTATATAAAACTCAAGGTATGATTTAAATGGGGATTCATATAACGTCTGTACTGCCGCTTTTATCTCGTTATGGTAAGCTTCGGTGTATTCTGTATATTTTTCATACATAGATAATAAAATTCCATGTGTTTTTTTAATCAGATAATTTCTGACTTTATCATTATACTTGTTTTTATACAGGTAATCGCATATCTGTGATGCATCATAGCCTTTGATCCACATTCCTGGTACTATTTTTCTTGCAGTTTCTATTCCTAATACGCCTACAAGATTTTCAAAATCATCATAATCCATATTAGAAACTGGAGGCAAGGTATCTTTGATGATCTTTATTCCGGTATTAACTATATTCATATCATTTCCTTCAGAAGTTATATCACAGTTCATTTTGATTCTGCTTAGGTAATCCTTTGTGCTTGCCGCTTCTACAACCTTGCAAAATAGCGCTTCATCTCCTTTAAAGCGGCTGTTGATTTCCGATGTTAAAGTAAAAAAGGCCTTGGGAACGCTTTCAAAATTATCATTAACAGCCTTTTCTACATCGTTTATCAACGCTAACAGTTTTGCTTCAAGGAAATCAATTACACGTTTATCATTTCGTGAAAGATCATACATAACAGCAAACGCCATTGGAAAAGGGGCTGCTCCTTTTTGGCTATATCCGAGCATTGTTTTGCCGGTGACCATTCGAGAAGAAATATGATTCTCCTTCATAAAACTGTTTATTTCTTCAAGACCAATGATTCTGCATATGGAAATAATATCATTCATGTCAAGCTTTTTAATGTCGATCATAACCCTTCCCCCTTTTCAACACCATCGATGATAGCATAGATCCGTTTTAACTCCGCAAGTGATATCTTTCCTGTCGTAATAATTCTTCGGAAATACTCTTTATTGCTTATTTCATAATAATGCTGTTTCAAAAACACAACTGCCGCTGGAGTAATTGGAACAATACTTCCATTAAGTGGATCATCGTGAAAATCAAAAGTAGTATCTTCAATGGTAGTTTGCCTTTCAAGAATATATCTTCTGAAAGGGAACCGTTTATCATCATAACATCTTGAGACAAGAATACTGCTCAATCCCATTAATTCGGCTTTGTTGTGTTTAATATCTACGGTTCGGTCCTTATAAAAACCGGTAAGAATGTAGCCTTTATTAATGTAACAAGCCATATTCGCAGTATCAGCATCAGCTTGTATAGTTTCTGCTTCAACGTTGGCCCCTTCAAAAATAGGTTCATGACCTATACGTTTGATGTTATCTTCAAATACTGATTTTTTGAAATAAAATGAATCAAGAGAATAGACCTTAGAAACGGTTACTACACAATTATAGCTACAATCTATTTTTACATAGTTTAAGTGATCTGTTTTTGTCACCTCATATTCAGTAAAACTCATGTCAGAATGTTTATATATCTTTGGCTCAGCATTGGCAGGTAAAACTGCTGCATACACAGTATGACCATTTATTACTTCATATTTATTATTCTTCTGTATCGTAGGCGGCCAAAGAGGTAACAATTCCGGCTTTTTCCTTACAAGTGTAACTCGGAAGTTTTCATGACAAAATGCTACAAGTTTTTTGAATACCATTTCATTTGTATCCAAAAAACGTAACCTATAAACAGTATAGCTGTTCATATAGCGCAGCTTAAGTTTACCTATTCTCTCAAGCAGAATACCATTTTCATTAATATAATTTGATGAAACAAGAATATAGTCGGTATTCGCTTCTGATATAATCCCCTTAGAGTAGACACATGAAATAATAAAATGGTGTAACTCTAAAGGGGGTTATTTTATGCCAAAGAAGAAATCACTTACAAGTGAAGAACGTGTTGCAGCAGTACAGGAATACCTCGATGGTAAAGGTGGATACAAGGCAATTGCCAGAAAATACAACATAGGGGCTACAACGATGAAAAGAATGGTATGCCGAGCTAAAACCGAAGGAATCGAATCCGTTGCAAAGGCATCACCGTATCGACACTATACCAATGAAATAAAAGAAGCAGCAGTAGAAGATTACCTCAATGGAAAAGGAAGCTTAACAGAAATATGTATAAAGTATAAAATCTCAACGGATATTGTCCTCAGAAGATGGATTTCATGGTATAATAATGGCAAGAGATTTAAAGAGCATAAACGCTCAGAAAGAGGACTTGCCATGAACAAAGGTAGAAAAACCACACAGGAAGAACGTGCGGAAATTGTTGCCTTCTGCATTGAAAATAATAAGAACTACACCCTGACAGTTGAAAAATATAATATTTCTTATCAACAGATATATTCATGGGTAAGGAAATATGAAATAAATGGTGTAGAAGGACTGATTGACCATCGAGGAAAATCAAAAAAACAAGAAGACCTTACAGAAGCTGATCGTCTTCGTATGGAGAACAAGATATTACAAGCAAAGCTTAAAGATCAGGAAATGGAAATTAAACTGTTAAAAAAACTCAGGGAGCTGAGAGGGGGCGGTCACTGAACGGAGTACGAAACGTGGACAAGTATATTGCAATCAAATACATGAATGAAGCAGAGCATTATCCGATTCAGAAGCTCTGCGCTGCTGTACACGTTGCACGCTCGGCTTACTACAAGTGGCTGCATCGGACACCGAGCCATAGCCAGCAGATCAATGAGCAGCTTGTAGAATGGATCAAACAGCACTATGAGGAGCGCAACGGCATCTTAGGTTATCGTCAGATGACGGTCGTGATCAACCGTGAGCATGATGTACATTTCAACAAGAAGCGCATCTACAGACTGATGCAGATTCTTCATCTGAAATCTGTTACCCGTGTCAAGAAGAATACATATATTCCATCAACGCCGCAAATCACAGCGGAGAATATTCTGAACAGAGATTTCCACGCAGATAAGCCGAACGAAAAATGGCTTACAGATGTAACTGAATTTAAATATTACGTAGGAACAGAGATCAGAAAACTGTATCTCAGCGCAATTCTTGATTTGTATGACAGACGAATTGTAACATACAAAATTATGGAAAGCAATAACAACGAACTTGTGTTTTCTACATTTGACGAAGCTGTTCGATTGAATCCTGATGCTCACCCAATCTTCCACAGTGACCGTGGCTTTCAGTATACCAACAAATTATTTCATCAAAAACTGACTGATGCAGGAATGATACAAAGTATGTCCCGTGTTGGGAGATGCATCGACAACGGACCAATGGAGGGTTGGTGGGGAATCTTAAAATCGGAGATGTATTATCTTCGCAAGTTTACGGATAAGACCAAACTGATTTCAGCGATAGAGGAATACATAACCTATTACAACACAAGGCGTTACCAGATCAAACTGAGCAGCATGACACCTATGGAATACCATGAAGCGTATGCTGCTTAGCTGGTCGGTGGGTGCCGCGGCAAGCACCTTTCTCCGTTCGTCGCTTCGCTCCTCACTCCAAAAGGTGCTTGCCATTTGCTAACAACAAAGCAGCCTGCACAAATTGCACAGACTGCTTTTAGTCACAACATAGAATATTTTTGTTTTTTGCGCTGTCTACTTGACAGGGGGCGGGTCATTCTATTGTATCGCCCTTGTGTATCTTTCGACCTTCGCCTGAATGATATGTAAACAGAGCGTTGTTGTTAATAAAACCATCGGCGTAATTTGAAAGGTATTTGTCAAGGTAATATCCATATTTAGACAAATACAAGCTATAAGATCTGTCATTCGCAGGAATAAAATCGAGCTCACAAAGTGTTGTTTCAGAAGGAGAAAGTCGAGAAATACTATATTTTGATGTATATGTAGCCTTTTCTATATTACTTTTATCAGCTATTGTAACTTCAGCATCCCCTGCTATTTTCAAAATATCATATGGTATGGACGGAAATCCTATTTTTAGTTCATAATCATTGCTTATATTGTTCCTTCTGATGTATATCGGTACGCCGACTCTATACTGGAGAGAATAGGAACTACCTGTTGAATCGACTCTTTTTTCACAAAAATCAGATTCGTCTGTTCGTTTGCCATGACGAAAGAAGCCGTTAATAACTAAACCAACGTATTCACCACACGCTGGACAAGTAAATCTATGAGTATCAAGGGATATGCTTTGATTATAGTACTTAGAGGCGTTGACTTCAACGGGTATTGAACTGATAAAGTTATCCAATGCAGTATTCATCTATCACGCCTCCTGTTTGATAATATATATAATATTATACCACAATCTGTGCGTAATTTCAATATTATTTACCATTTCAGATTGTGTATTTCATGTTTGTTATTAAAACTGCTTGAGAACAGATACAGCGATCCTGTCATTACGACGGAATCGCTGTATCTTTAGCAGTATAAGGCAATAGATATTTACCTATTTATCATCAAACAGCAACTTCGACTCCACTGGAATCAAAGTTCACCCCCTCTTCCCAAACCTCTCCACAAGCTCCTCCACCATAGCCTTCATCTCAGCCTTATACTTAGCACTGAGTTTTTCAAGCTCCTTGGTGGGGAGACCGTTGCGTATCAGACGTTTTTTGAGCTTATCCATATCGTCCATACGCTCCTGTTTCGCCTGCATAAACTCATCGAACTCAGCAGGGTGATACTTCTCAATTCCTGCTTCAACGAGGATCTTCTTATATCTGCGGACATAGGCATCATAATCACGCTTCACGGCGGAGTACGCCTTGGTGTTTTCCTTGTATACGGCTTCCTTCTGCTGTTTCTGAGCTTCGATGCACTCGGCAGCGTGACAGCAGACCTCGCCCTCCGTTCCGAGGAACAGCTTATGGCAGAATCCGCACTCACAGATCGTCCACTTGTTTTTGTGAACGAGCTGCCCGATCTCTGCAAGGACAGTTAGTAGGCAGTTGTCGCTCTCACGGAACACATTGAATGTATAATCATCGGTTGCAATTATCGTTCGTCCAGGTTGAACCATGAAATGCTCCATAGTTGCCTTATGGCTGAAATACGCATCACTGCACATCAGAGCAAGCTGCGTATCCATATACTCCATGAGCTTTCTTGCAACTTCGTCCTGTATCTTTCTCCTGTTGAGCTTGGCGATAACAACGTCATTCGGTTTCAGCAGGACATACCTCTCCTTGTCATAGAACTCAATAACAGAGCAGACGTAGCCACGGAAGAAGATATTCTCCCCATACTCAGCTATGAACCTTGCTATCATATCATCGGTGCTGACATCAATGCTCCTGTCGATACGCAGGGCACTGTTGAGCCTGTCCCTGAACGCATCGTAAGGCTCGGTATGCTCGCAGAAAACCTTATGCTGATTCATCAGCTCGTCAAAGGTGTACGTCCTCGTATTCAGGACTGCACCATGAACGCTTTCATCGGTATCATCAACAGACTGTGCGATATTTATCGTGCGGTCTGTTTCGTTTATACGGTAAATTGTGGTAGTTCCCATACGCTCTCCTCGCTTTCAGTATCTTTCTTGATTATAGCACAACATACGCAATATGTCAATTATAATGCGTATTATAGCGTAATAGTTAGCGTGTATTAAAATTCTTTGCGTATTATTTTGCGTAAATACGCAAAGTACGCACAAGCCCTCCGAAAATAATGTTACAATGTTCATGTCAGCAGCGAAAGTTAGCCGACAGCAGAGGAAGTTGTAAACTATTTTCGATATTCAACCATTTCAGGTTGAAAAGACAGCTTTTCCTGCACATATATAGAAGCGCTTCTGAATTTATACGAAAGGACGATGATAGATCGTTGAACAATGAAAACCGGTGGACAACACCCACACCACTACGTCCCGACGGGACAAACCTCCTGCCGTTCCCTGTGAACGCACTGCCGCCTATTATAGGAGACATGGCGCAGGCGATAGCAACAACCACATCAACGGACGTTGCAATGGCAGGCACTTCTATTCTCTCAGCGGTGAGCTACTGCTTTTCGGGAGTATACCGAATGTCGGCAAAGCGTGACCACACCGAGCCGCTTGTGCTTGACACCCTGACCATAGCAGAACCGAGCTTCAAGAAGTCTCCTGTAATGTCGCTGATAAAGCGTCCGTACATTCAGTTCGCACACGACTGGAACGAGAACAACAAGCAGGACATCTTCACTTCTCAGGCGGAACGCAAGCTGTTGCAGAGCAAGCTCGAAGCCCTTGAAAAGAAGAAAGACGTTACCGCCGAGGAGATAGCAAAGCTGCAAACAGAACTGAGTAATATTCCTGCAAGCAACTTCCGCAGGATAGCAGTGGACGATGTTACACCTGAGTCTCTTGTGAATCTGCTTGAAGAAAACGGCACTTTGCTGATGATCTCCGATGAAGCAGGAATGCTCGGCAATTTCAGCGGACGTTACAGCAACAACGTGCCGAATCTCGACCTTCTGCTGAAATCGTGGAATGGCGAGACCTACATCAGCGACAGAGCGACCAGGGCGAGTATCGTGCTGAAAAAGCCGTACATGAGCATCTGCCTTGCCTGTCAGCCCTACGTCTTTGACAGAATGATAAACGATCCTGTTTTCAGGGGCAGCGGTCTGATAGCAAGGTTCATGTATTGTTTCCCCGTCAGCAATATCGGCTCTCGCAAGTATGACACGCAGGCTGTTCCTGAGCAAGTCGCTGAGAGCTACAAGAACCTTGTGTACAAGCTCCTCGGAGCAAAGTTCACCTACCACGATGAAAAGGAGCTGTATCTGCATTTTGATGCAAAGGCATACGGCGAGTTCGTTGACTATTATAACAACTTCATTGAGCCGCATCTCGTTACGGATATGGCTTTCTGCAAGGACTGGGGTGGTAAGTATCACGGTGAACTGCTCCGTCTATGCGGTATCATTCACTGTATCAAATGTGCGCTGAACGGCGCCCAGCCTGTTGAGAACCGTGTCACGCTGGAGACATTCTGCAACGCTATCGAGATAGGCGAGTATTTCCGTGAGCAGGCTATCTATGCTTACAGTCTCGGAGACATTGACCACGGCACGATCAAGGCTGAACGTGTGCTGAACAAGATTCGTTCCAAGCATATCCAGCAGATCAGGCAGAATGACTTATACAAGCTGTGCCGCTGCACACTTTTCAAGAACGCCGCCGACTTTGCTGAGACTATGGATATGCTGGAGGAATATGGCTATCTCCGCCGTGAGACTGTTCCGGCAGCAAACGGCTGTAATCGTTCGGGGGTAATGGTCTATATCAATCCCCACATCCGTACACAATAAGCATTTTAGACATTATAGGAGCTATTGTGCTTAAAATGCTTAAAGTTCACAACTATAAAAAGAGAAAGAGGTATTTTACTATGTTAACAAGAGAACAGAAAGAGACAATGCTGAACCAGATACTGGAGCTTATGACAGCTATCGCCTACGATGAGCCTGTGGAGAGTGCTCCTGCGCCCGAAAAGAAGCCTGAAAAGGTGAAGATGCTCACCGTGAAGGAGTGTACAGAGCTTATCGACGGTCTTTCCGAGCATACTGTCCGTATGCTTGTCGCTCAGAACAAGATCAAGTATATCCGCACAGGCGAGGGTGTCCGTGGCAAGATTCTTGTCAATAAGACTGACCTACTGAACTATTTCCAGAACTGAGGGAGGTGAGAGATATGGTGAGCATCAACGAGAACGAGCTTAACAGCGGTGACGATGAGCTTTTCGACAAGATGATCTCAGTCCTGCGTCAGCGTGGCTTCTATGCTGCCGATAACAAGGACTCCGATCCCTGCCACTTCCTGACTAAACAGGAGCAGACCGTCTTCAAGGAAGCTATCGACTTCTACAACAAGATACCGTTCTGAGCGTGACGGTATTCGAGCAAGTAAGATCTGCTGTTGATATGAGAACCGTTGCGGAGGGATACGGCTTACATATTGACCGTGGAGGTATGACGCTTTGTCCGTTTCATGATGAGCGCACTCCCTCTGCAAAGATCTATCCCGATAATCTTCATTGCTTCGGCTGCGGAACACACGTTGATGTTATCGGCTTCACGCAGAAAATGTTCGGGCTGGACAAGCCTATCGATGCAGTAAAAAAGCTCAATGACGATTACGGTTTGAATATCGAGATTGGTAAAGCGCCGACAACGAAAGAAGTGTCCGAATATCAGAAGCGTGTGCAAGAAAAACATGAGTATGAAGTATGGGAGAAATCAGCGTGGCGAACACTTAACGATTGCCTGTGGCTGATGCGTGAATGGAGACAGCATGCTCCTGCATCACCTGATGAAAAATATGATGAAAGATTCGTGTATTCGCTGCATCACTTGGACTACGCAGAGCAACTGTCACTGGAGTTCATAAACAGCGACAAGGCAGGTCGACTTTCCATGAAAAATATCGTGTCTGAGATAGCAGATTTTCTGAAAAATATGAGAGCTGATTTTTGAAAAAATTATCGCTTCCGATATGAGATTTTTTCAAAATTGTAATGCGGATTTCCGCAGCTCTCATGGGTGCGATTCAGAATAATTGTGCCCACAATTTCGGCTGCTCTGTCAGCCGATTAGAGCCTCGCAGAGCCCCGGCATTTTTGATAGTCGTGTATGCGGCTGTCAAAAGTGCTTTGGGGTTACTGGCGGCACACCGCAAGTAAAATCCGGTGCTTCGCACCGTTTGGTTTGCCGATATGCTTATCGTTGCAAGCCAATTCGCCCGTCTGGGCTTTGCATCAGCAATTTCCTCATCAGAGGGTTAATATACACATTAAAAGGAGAGATAAAAATGAATATAAAATCTATCTCGATGTGCGAGGGTAAAGGCAGCCTTTCACATAACAATCGAGAGTTCACTGCCAGGAACATAGACAGCTCCAGAACACCGAACAATGTTGTGTTCGTTCAGCAGGCTCTGAGCGATGCCTACCACCAGCTTTTTGATGAAGCGGTCGAGAAATACAATGCCCGTCAGAAAAGAAATGACAGGAAGATACACAACTACTTCGAGCACCTGTTCAACCGCCTGCCGAGCAAGAGTGTCATCACAGGTACGAACAAGCAAAAGAGCTTCTACGAACATCTTGTTTACATAGGAACGAGAAAAGATACAGCGGTCGGTACTCCCGATGCTGAGATAACGACTGAATGCCTGCGTGAATACATGGAGGGTTTCCAGCAGAGAAATCCGAACCTTTATGTGTTCAATGCGGTGCTGCATCTTGATGAATCCACACCGCATCTGCACATCAACTATATCCCCGTAGGTCACTTCACCCGTGGACTTGAAGTCCGCAATGCCAAGAACAAGGCTTTGGAAGAAATGGGGTTCGGTAATGATGCGAAATCGAATGACCTTTGGAGGAGAAGTGAGTGGGATATTCTGAAGAATATCTGCAACGCTCACGATATCGAGATCAGTGAGCCGAAGAAGTCCAGAGGATACAGCTACACGGTCGAGGAGTACGGCGAGCATCAGGACAGGATAAATGCTCTCAACGCTGAGATTGAAAGGCTCACTGCGGAACGTGACGAAGCTGTTGCGGAGTTTGAAAAGGTGTCCAGGAAAAAGGTGAAGCTGACTGAGATAGACAGCGTGGAGACAGGCAAGACCGTGTTCGGCGGTAAGGTGACTGTTTCTCAGGAGGACTGGGACAACGTGTCCGACCTTGCAAAGAAAGAAGTTGCATCTCAGAAGCAGACCAAGAAGCTCCGCAAGGAACGTGATGAAGCTGTTCAGGAGCGTGACAAGCTGAAAACGCAGTTGGCAGCAGTCTCCTCTGAACTTTCGGAGTACAAGAAAAAGGAAGAAAACAAGCGTTATTTCTCCCGTGAAAAGCAGAATGCCGAAGCTCAGCGTATCAAGCGTGAGGAACAGCTCTCCCGTGACCTTCAAAAGGCAAGAGCTTTCATATCTGCCTGCGGACTGTCGGAGGATTTTGCCCGGTACAAGTATAACAAAACAAGAAGCACAGAGTTAGAATAAAAGACGAAAAGCTATGGCATATCTCCGAAAGCACTTGACAAAGATAGAATAGTGCGCTACAATGCTAACATCAGAGATATGCCATAGTGTAAATTTGGAGGGATTTACATTGGCGAATATAACAAAACGTGGAAACACATTCCGTATAAGGGTGTTTGTCGGCTACGATATGAACGGCAAACAGCTTGTAAAATCAACGACCTTTACTCCGCCTGTCGGGGTGACTGAAAAGAAAGCCGAGAAGCTTGCTCAGGAGTACGCTTTTGAGTTCGAGAGACATTGCAAGGGTTACTCTTTGCTCAATGAAAATATGCGTTTTTCTGAGCTTGCCGACTGGTATTTCACAAACTACGCTCCGCAGGAGCTGAAAGAAAGCACGATCTACACCTACAAGGGGCAGTACAAAAACCACATCGAGCCTGTTCTCGGCAACATCAAAGTTAAGGACATCAATGCTCCCAGGCTGACGCAGATAATGCAGTCCTATGACCTGAACCCTGCAACGGTCAAGAAGCTGTACGTCATTGTGCAGAGCATTTTCCGCAGGGGAGCAGAGCAGGGCTTTATCCGTGACACTCCCTGCCGTAACGTGGTACTGCCGAAGCGGAAGAAAAGCCGCAAAAACAAGGCTCTGGAGGAGGACAAGCTCAAAAGGTTCATGGAATATCTCGAAAGCAAGCCGTGGGACGAGGACTTCAAGCGTATCATAAAGGTACTGCTGTACACGGGTATGCGTTCGGGAGAATGCCTCGGTCTTGCTTGGGAGGATATTGACTTCGAGAACAACACGATCTCGATCAATCACACACTGACTGATATAGGCGGAAAGCATGAGCTGACAGACCCGAAGACCGAGAGCAGTATCCGCATCATCGGTATGGGGCAGGAGCTGAAAAAAGTCCTTCTCGCTCAGAGGGACTACATCGAGAAGCTGAAACTCGCTCTCGGTGATGACTTCGCTCACCCCGAAATGGTGTTCGTGTCGGCAAGGGGCAACTACCGTGACCGCAACTCGGTCTATCAGTCACTCAAACGCTTCACCAAAGGAACGGAGTTTGAGGATATGACTCTTCATCAGCTCAGGCACTGTAACGCTACGCTTTTGCTCAACAGCGGTGTAGACCTGAAGGTTGTATCTGAGCATCTTGGACACCGTGACGTAAATATTACCGCAGAAATCTATGCTGATGTTCTGCGAAAAACAAAAGCCCGAACTGCTGAGCAGATCGAGCTGTGCCTTGCGTAAAGGCAAACAAAAAACCTCCCTGCGCGAACAAGGAGGTTTTGAATTGACCAAATGTTGACCAAAGAGTTTTGGACCACTCGCAAAGTGCGTAGATACGCAGATTTTGAGGTATCTGATTATCTCTTTGAGCTAAGTAGTATCGTTTCACTTACTTTTGCTGTTTTTCAAAAAGTGCCGAAATTACGATAAAATCTGCAATTCAGAGCAAATGCTCTTGTTGTAAATTTCAAGTTCTATCGTAACTTGGTTCAACTTTGTTGAACAAAAGTTGAACTGACGGACATGACAATCTCGTCGGTATTCAGAGAATGAAAACTATAATAATCGTGGCGAGGAGAAGCGTTATCCCTCACCCTACCAAATGGAGGTATCTATTATGAGCAGAAATATTCTCGATGAACTTTATGATTACGACCTGTTCCACCTGACCGAGATCGAAGATATGGACGGTTCATACAAGAAAGCCCTCGACAGGCTCGTCAAGGCAGAAGCAGAGTTGAAGAAAGCCTATCCCGACAGTGCCGACATTCTCAATGAGTACCAGTCAGCGGACATTGAGCTGCATAATCTCTCCAACCGCAATGAGTTCCGCAAAGGCTTTAAGGTCGGCGCACAGCTTGTCCTTGAAATGATAAAGCCTATTAAGTGAGGTAGACGGTATGAGCAGATACAAGAGTGAACAGACCGCATACAGCTCCCTGAAAAAGAAATACGTTTCGCTGTGGAGCTTGGACACTAACACCATGACCGTTACACACTTCAATGTAGATACTCAGATTGAGGAAAGCAAGACCTACCACACCGACTTCATTAGGTATCATCTTCATTTCTCTGACAGTCATTGTCCTGACAGGCTTCGCAGGCTCGTCAATGAGGGTAGGATCGTGCAATATCTTGATGATATGGAACGGAAAGTCAGTGAAGCTATCTCACGTCAGGTTGAGCTTTGGAAACAGACTGACAGTTGCTATCAGAAAGCTGTCATTGCAGGCGATGCTGAGAAAATGCTCGGTTTGGAGAACTGCTTTGTCTACATGGCGAGAGAAGCTGTGTTTGAATGTATGGTTTATATCTGAGATTCATCGGCTGTGCCTTCGGGTGCAGCCGTTGTTTGATTTGCAATTATTGAAGCAATTAGCTCCTGATTTGCTTTCAAATCATTTCTGTAATACATATTTGATTCAAAAAACGATCTAAAATCAGGGTATTCTGCATTAATGGCTAAATGTTTATCGTTTATTAGAATATTAATATCAGATTGCTTTTCCCCAATTAATTCGTCCAAAAATAGACTTAAAGACATTGCCGCAAAAGCTAAAATAGTTATTATTGAAGTTGTTTTTGTATTAGTAATATTTTGATTTAGGAAAGGAATTATTATAAATGAGGCTATTCCAATGATAAATAGAATCATAGAAAAAACATTTTGAATTTTGATTATTGTTTTATGAGCATAGTCTTCAGGATGACAATACTTGTAGTTCTTTTTCAATAGCTCCTTGCAGTTTCCCACTACATTTCTAACGTTAATGGTTCGGGTTTGAGTAAATCCGTGCTGTATCTTTGATTCTAAAAAATCAATAGTGATTTTTAAATCTGCATTATATGTATTACTAATACAAAGATAGCCTGTAATTTTGCTAATGACGTCGCTTGCTGACAAAAGCAAAGCTGAAAACAACAATGCAAATAGTAAGTTTTCGCCTATATTCAATACATTGAAAGGATAAAGAATAGCCATTGATACATATACAAGAGCTAAAATAATAAAAACATATTTTGATTTTTTCATCTATTCTGAGTCAATCCCAAATTCTGTGTAAACGGATAATAGTGCAATAGAAAAGTGTATGATGAGACCGATTGTGAAAGCAGTCGGTCTTATCTGCATATTAGCACATGATTATTTGATTGTCAAGATAAAAG
>Ga0208824_1000995_pt1 | contig 27274 bp, 20 predicted proteins | sample AD_JPNTR3_MetaG_FD_184447 | JGI IMG/M metagenome (GOLD analysis project Ga0208824, IMG submission 184447) | Active sludge microbial communities of municipal wastewater-treating anaerobic digesters from Japan - AD_JPNTR3_MetaG (SPAdes) (version 2) | ecosystem: Engineered > Bioreactor > Anaerobic...
TTAACTCTGATGAAGAGAGGGAATTATCTGGATCGATACCCTTCTTTAGGATTTGATGAGAATTGCGCCCCTCCATTATTACGGTTATATGATTGCAATTAATATTTAAATTTTGGGCCGATTATCGTACGTTATGATTCATGAAGTATCGGAAGGAAAAAAGAGGTTCGGCTGGGTGGCTGAATAGTTACAATTATTTTAACATGATTCAAAATGGATAAATCCTCTTCGATAACGTGTATGCATCGTAAAGCAAGATCTAGAAGATCCTGCCTTTCTGCACTGCCCGTCAATAATTCTATATTAAGTTGAGTAGAGTTAGTCTCTCCAGATAGCCACAACTCCGTGTATGTTATCTGAGACTCGATGAGTTTCTGCGATATCGAATCAAGTACGCGGGAGTTTAAATCATTTTTCAGTGACATAGGGAGATGACATTTTGATAACGCAATGATTTCGGGGTGATTTCTAAATTTAAATAATTTTTTATAATCTTTTTGACAGTCTTCAACCGTTTTCTTAATTAGCCAATGGTTGCCACCATTGGGTTCCGTCAATTTTAATAAATATGTTAGAAGCTTATCACACATCGAAATGAATGAATGAAAAGAAGTATCCATATCTTGGAAAGGATCGGGTGCCCGATCATCAATCGTATAATCCGAAATCTCAAAATATAACGCCTTACAAGACCCTAATAATTTATTTAAATTTATAATAAAATCTGATTCCAATCTGGTGTTATCTGTATAAAGGCCATATAGACGCAAAGCCTGCTCAAATAACTCAACTGATTGATTTGTATAATAATCTACTTTGTCTAAGTACACCTTTAAGTCTTGCTCGATCATCCTTTGCTCCTATTTATCGTGTCTCCGTAGTTCATCGTTACAGTTTGTTCACTTTCTCCTCGCCACCTTGCCTCCTCCTCATATCCTCGCGGCCACGATCACTTATTATGGAAATCGAACTCCTCACAGTCCTTTGCTCCCCTGGACCTTCAGCATCCTAGCCTCTCCTATGCTGGTTGGAGAGCTCAACATCGCAGTGCTCCTGTATCCTGATTCAGCTAACTCCTCCAGGGACAAATACCTTTTGCCAGTTATCCAATCCTCATCGAAATTCGCCGGATATTGAGCCTATCCGAATTCAGCTAGACTTTGCCTGATCTTGCAGCTCTTTATTCAGTTTCTTTGCTTCTTCAAAGTCTGCTTGTAGCTTCTTTATCAGATCTTCCTGCTCCTGCCAGATTGGGAGCATGTGCAGGGTATTTTCGACCGCATCATCCCGAGTTCTAAAGCCCTCTTTTGCCTGGAAAACAACCAGATTCTTATTCGCCTCGTCATCAATAACGGGATAAAGCTTATTCTTTCCAGTTCCTATACACCTAACCTTAAGCTTAATGAATATAAATACCCCTCTCCTAAGATCACCAATATGGTATAGCCTTTTTGTCGATATTTGGCTCTTCGCTATTTCGTGTGGGTAACCTCAGGATATCGATTCCCAATCCATGATACAAAACCTCGCAATGAGTCAGGCTCTAGGGGTGATTGGTATTGATCTCATTATCAACTGTAGTATCCTGGCAATTGGGCGATAACTCTGATCATACCTTAGGATTCTTGGCCACCCACATAAAAAACAGCGAGGAGCTAGATCATCCAACAAATAAATTAGCTTTTGGGTCAAGAAAATTATTCGGACGACTCTTTTTTTGACGCTAATCCTTGTATATTGGTGATTTCGGTTCATCCTTAGAAAATTCTTAGCTATATTAAAAAAATCTTCAATATTCGACCTTATTATCTTGAAATCCTCCCATTTATAGATTAATTTTTTGAATGCCACAACAGTTCTTTTCCAAATCGCGAAATTATATTTTTTTCCAAAAAACAAATTTAGCAGTGGATTTAAGCCAGGAATTATTTTATCGAACATTTTATCGAGCTGATCGGGAAGCGGGCTGAGGAATGCGCTTCCTGGGAGACGACGCTCCGATCCCAGGGCAATCTGAAAGATGCTGAGAAGATTGGTAGAGCCAAGGAGCAGATGCTTATGAGCCTCAAGAGGTTGAATGACATTAAGTCAAGAGCAAATAAGTAAGACTTTCGAACTGATGCAGGAGCGGTCAGATGCACCCAAGCTGACCCCGGAGCAGCTCAATGCCATCGACCTTCTGATCCTGGGCAAGACCGACCGTGAGGTAGCAGAGGCCGTGGGTGTCCGGAGGGAGACGGCCACAAAATGGCACAAAAACCCGTTTTTCAACGCTGAATTAAGTATCCGAAGAGAAGAGCTGTGGGTGGATGCCAAACTCCGGCTCAAGTCACTGGCTCACGAGGCTGTCAATGTGCTCACCAGGGGCCTCTCCTCCCAGGACAAGAAGGTGGCGATAACTGCGGCCGTCCACATACTGAAGACCGTGGGTGATCGGCGGCTACCATTGGTCAATGGAAGGCATAGAGGAACTTGTCAAAGAGAGAACAGTAGGAATTGAGATCCTCATGATGGCGGCCACCATCGGATCTGCGCTACTAGGAATCTGGGATGAAGCTGTGTTCCTAGTCTTCTTATATAGCGAAGCCGAAGGCTTGGAGCATTACGCCTATGCCAGAACCAGAGGCTCAATAAGAGAACTTCACAAGCTCGCGCCGAAGACAGCAAGAATTGTCATCAATGAAAAAGAGGTCATCATACCGGTGGACGATCTGAAGGTTGTGGATATATTCATCGTTAGGCCAGTCAAATTTATTCCCATGGTCCGATGAGTGGTCTGGCAAGCACAGGTGGATGTAAGCGTATTTTATTTAATAAATGAAATTCGCCTGATAAAAACTATTTGCTCTTCTGATATTTGCTCTTCTGATATTTGCTCTTCTGATATTTGCTCTTCTGATATTTGCTTTTTTGATATTTGCTTTTCTGATTTTTTCTTCGTCATGTTTGTGTTTGTAAAAATACTAAAATTTTCTAGATATTTATTCCTATTCTTGTCTTGGCATACGACTACATGTTGAAATTCTTTTGCTAAATCTACTCTTATCGAATTCCAAGAATTTGTTACCCCTCCTTTAAAGAGTTTGTCAAAACTTACTTTCATTTCTTGACCATCTGTGTTTTTCATAGCCAACCCTACTTTTTCTTCCCCCTTGGCACCCTTTATTTCTATCTCCACAAAATTTTTATCGTTTATCTTAAAGCCTTTGGAGAGAAATGGATAATTTGTTATTTTTTCAAAAATTACACCGCAATCTCCAACAGTGGTAAAATCCGAAGTTCTCTCTACACAACGACTAAAATTTCTGAGACTAATTTTTATGCAATCATGACCGTCAAGTTTTATAAACTCGTAATCGGATTTCCCATTTGATGCAAAACGATCCATATATGATAGGTAGAAAAATTGTGGGCATATATTTTTTATTTTAAAATTGAAAATTAACGGAACTGAAATCATTGTTGTAAATGCTATATATAAAAAAACAGAAGACATCAAAACAATAGACCAGATAGGTTCTAAGGTCCAACCGTGTTGGATGTTGTAGCCGATAAAGCCCAACGCGTTAAGAAACACTAATATTTCCAAGGAAATGGTCAGAAAACATATACCAACGAATATCCTCTTAGGCAAACTATTCTCAAAAATCTTAAGTACTACTGCTGTGGTACCAATGCAACCAAAAGCAGAGGATAAAATCTGCACACTATTCTGATCCTGGAACATAATTTTACTTTAATCGATTATCAATTTTAAGATTACGTCTGGCTTTCAAGTATGCGTCCGTGTAGCTTGAGGGAGTATGTCCAACCGTTTCTGGAGATCGGCCACAGGCACGTTACTATCAAGATTCTAGACGGCAAAGCTGTGGCCGAGCACGTATGGATACGCGATGACGTGGAGTGAACCCCTCCGAGTGGACAATGAGTTAAGCAATGGCAACTCATGGAGGGAATCACATGAAAAAGACCAGACGGCGCTACGACCGAGGATTCAAGATATCAGTAGTAGCCGAGCTTGAGTCCGGCAAACCCCTGGCCCAGATTGCCCGCGAATATGGTGTCCACCCCAGCCTTCCGTCCCGATGGCGAGACGAACTGGCCGAGAATCCAGAAAGAGCATTCAGCGGCAATGGCAACATATGCAAGTACGAGGCCAGGATCGCCGAGCTTGAGAGGTTGCTAGGTCAAGCTTATGCTGAGAACGAGCTTTTAAAAAAAGCATTCGCCATGACCCAAAAGAAGGTCCGGGAGGAGAGACTAAAACCGACGCTAGGAGGCAGTATATGATCATCCAGGAAGCTCATTCGAGCAGCCTTCAGTTGTCCGTATCTCAATCGTGTCAGGCATTGGAAGTGAGTCGCAGCGGCTACTGCAAATGGCGAATAGAGCAAAATTCAGATGCCTCTGAGATCGCCGAAAATACAGTTCTAAGAGATGAGATTCGAGATATTGCTCTGGAATTTCCTGGATACGGCTATCGAAGGATAACTGCAGAGCTCCATCATCGCGGCTATCCCGTCAACCACAAGCGGGTGCTGAGGCTCATGCATCTGGATAACCTGCTGTGCCATAAGAAGAAAAAGTTCAAGCCAGTAACAACCGATTCCAGCCATGGACTGCCGGTGTATCCAAACCTTCTGAAGAACACCATTGTGACCGGAGTGAATCAGGTCTGGGCGTCGGATATCACATACATCCAACTGCGGCATGAGCATATCTATCTGGCAGTGATCCTGGATCTCGCCAGCAGAAAGTGTATCGGCTGGGATCTAGGCCGGAGTTTGGGAGGCCAGCTGGCCATGAATGCATTGGCCAAGGCATTGAGGAATAGATGGTCAGAATCTCTAACTGGGCTCATCCATCACTCAGATCAAGGGGTGCAGTATGCATCTAAAGATTATGTTGACTGTCTTAAAAACCATAATATTCTGATCAGCATGTCCAGAAAAGGAAATCCATATGACAATGCGTTTGCGGAGAGCTTTATCAAGACTCTAAAGGTCGAGGAGGTATATCTTAATGAGTACGGAACGTTTGTTGATGCCTATGAAAACATCTGGCATTTCATTGAGAAGGTTTACAATAAGAAGAGACTGCATTCGGCACTGGATTACATGTCTCCGGATCAGTTCGAATTGGAGGTTGCTTTAAATACCATTGCTTAACTACCTGTCTACTATCAGGGGTTCACTCCAACGTTCCTGTTATCCTTCCAAACCGTACCAATACAAGACGCCAATAGCAGATAGAAGTTTAGCCCTTATAATTGAACGTTCTCATCAGGGGGCTCAGAGAGAGATGTCTGGATCTGGCCACCGCCCTTCCTGATCACTTTGATGATGGCCTTGGGATCTATGCGCTCGTGGACTCGCAGGGAGACTGTAAGGACATCGAAAGATGTGTGCTCAGTCCTCCCGGCCCAGATGAGCTGGGAATCGAGATGAGGGTCGTACTCGTAGGTCTTGGATTCGCCATCTATATCGGTGTGGGTGTGACCAGGCCGACGGGAGGGTTGTTTAGCCTCTGCTGCTTCTCGTGCTGGTACTGTCCGAGGGAATCGAGGGCGGATTTTCGGGCCTTTGCCATTCAGATCATCTTCGGGCAATAGATGGCATAACACTATAATACTTATTTGCTGTAGCTAAGTTTTTTGATCGATATGACAGCTATTTCTAAAACCCACATCCCGCATGTCCCTCATCCAATATAGCATTTTTCGCATCCTAGGCCGAACAACTTGATAATTTGTACGTGTTTAGCTGGCCAGTCTTATGGTTAGCATTTGGAGGCAATCCGATCCTCTCCGTCCCATGTTGTCAGCGCCGCCATGATCAGCTCGTGAATAGCAGTTCCCTTGCTATTTCTCAAAGTTGTGCTTTACAGCGACCTCTATAAGCAGTTATTGTATGGAGTTATCCACGAGTATGAATTTCCTCAAGAAGCAATAGAGATAATCATAGACAGATTCCTGTATGGAGCTGCTCAGGAAAGATTTGATAATTACCTGGCAGACGGCTTGATGAGAAGCATAAACGTCTCTCATCTGGATTCTAAGCAATGTCCCTGTCTTCAGTCCACGGACTTCATTGCCGGGGCCATAGCCCTAAATACAGAGACTATGACTATTTATATTATAATAAGATTCAGCACAAAATAATTGTGGCTCTTGAGTTCTTTGAATCAAAATAAAAGAGAATTAGTGAACCCCTCTAATTGTCCCACCTGCTAATGAGCAGCATCATCCCTTCGAGAGGGACTTACTCACTTAGCAATACATAAGTGCGTATCAATATTTAAGCCTTGGCCCCTGGGTCTTCATCCTGACCAAAACCAGGTAGATGCCTGCAATAATCATAAGGGGCTACATATTTACCTTTACTACTTCAGACTTTTGTGATGAGACCTTTGCCAAGCTAACAGGAGCCCCCTGGCGTTTTGGAGCAGCTTCTTCTTCCATGGGAATGACGCGGATTTGCACTCTCTACTGCGGGGTGGCTCCCTCAACATGGGGGAGGAGCATGGATTGAGGGGATGTCTCCAGGAGGTAGCTTCCCGAAAGGCAGATCGATACAGGGCTTGAGCCCTAGGGCTTCCTTTGGGGGAGGCATGAGCTTACATTGGCTAAGCAATCCTCCAGGGTCAGATCCGCGGACGGGCCGGCTTTGGCCTCAGGGGCCTTTAGCAGCCTCTTTTCATGGGCCTTGGGAGATGTGCAGCCGCGTTATGCTTCGCTGAGAGAACAATAGGGGTTCAGGATCGAGCCATTATAGGCCCTTGCGCGCTTGGTTTTCTTTGTGGTTAAATAATTAGCTGTGCAATCAAAAACCAAATTATATAACCTTCCACAAAGCGCACAAAATCAACAGAGACTGATAGAAACGATCAAAGCAGAAAAGGGGCAGAGAAAAGAGAAGGCGAGCTCTCGGGAAGAGTTCATCTCCTGAGATTGGAGAACGATCAGCTACACATGAGGCCCTGATCTCCTCCGCCCCCAACCCGGCAAGCCTCTTCCCACCCCACTCATCATACCCTTAAAACATTGCTAAAGCGTCACTCATATTTAGCATAAAAAATCAACCATCCACAAAACCGCCAAATTCTCCGGTGTGATTCATGGACTACGACCCTGGCAGATGGTCTGGAGAGCATAAGAGCATTTTGATCCTAGCCCTGGCTGCAGTCTGCATGACAGCCTACTATGCCTTTCCATTCTTAGACGGCATAATCCTGGGCAGCGTCTTCGCTTATGTGGGCCGGCCCATCCGGAACAGGTTCGGCAGGCGAAGGAGGCTGGGCTCGCTTGTCGCCGCCATATGCGTCGTTGTGCCCATCTTCCTCATGCTGGGCCTGGGAAGCCTGGAGGTGGCCGGCCAGATAATAGCCCTGGCGAAAAACCAGGAGGCTCTCAGATCATGGATAGGCTTCCTCCTGCAGCAGACAGCAGATGACCTCCCCCTCTGGATCAAGGAGGGGCTGATCTCCGCCCTGGAGAATGCCTTCGGCCTGATCGGCCCCCTGGCGACATCCGTCCCCATCCTCCAGATCGGCCGGCTGGCCTCCCTGGGGATAATCAACTTTCTCATCTCATTTCCCATCTGCTACTTCATCCTCCTGGATGGCGAGGCCTTTGTGGGGTCTGTGATATCCCTTCTGCCAGATGGCGAGATGAGGATACTGGAAAGGTACATCGAGAGAATCGACAGAATTCTCGGCGGCATATACATCGGCACCGTCTATACCTCAATTGTGGGAAGCCTGATTGCAGCACTCACATTCTATCTCTTCGGCATCCCCAGACCCATAGCCCTGGCGAGCATCGTTTTTATCGCGGGCATGGTCCCGGTTCTCACCTCCTGGGTGGTCATACTTCCCCTGGCCGTCTACCGCTACTTCAATGTGGGCCTGGAGGGGGCACTATTCTTTCTGGTCATCAGCTCCGCCCTCATCTACCTTCCCTCAGAGCTGTTCATAAGGCCCTACATAGTCTCCACCCGGTCCTCAATGCATCCTCTGCTGGTAATGCTCTCCTTCTTTGGGGGGGCCCTGGTGGCCGGCATCGGCGGCTTCTTCCTCGCCCCCGCAGTGATGGGGGCGATCAATGGCATCTATCAGGTGCAAAGAGAGGATAGGGCCTTGAGTGAGGCTATAGAATGAGGTTTTATATCGAGACCTTCGGCTGCACATCCAACTTCGGAGATTCCAGGGAGCTGGCAGAAGCCCTGCAGGAGATGGGCCATATCCCCTCCCGCCTGGAGGAGGCAGATATGGTGATAGTGAATACCTGTGCCGTCACAGAGAGGACGGAGAGAAAGGTCCTCCGCAGGCTGCGGCAACTGGAGGGCGATCGGCTGCTCATAGGCGGGTGCCTGGCGGCGGCAATGCCCCAATCAATTCAATCCCTGCGCTGCCGGGGGAGGTTGGGGCCCCTGAAAGAAGGGGATGCCACCTGGATCTCTCAGCTCTATGCTGGCCGGGCCGTGCCTTCGCGGCATCAGCAATCAAGGCATCAGCAATCGCAGCATCAGCAATTCTGGAATCAGCAATCAAGGCAATTGCCGCCCCAGGGCGCCCATCTCGAGCAGATGCCATTCAATAGGCGCATTGGTGCACCTCTTCGCGAATCCTCCTCCAGAGAAGATAGCTGCGGCATAGTCAATGTGGCGGAAGGTTGTGCCGGCTCGTGCAGCTACTGCATAGTCTCAAGGGCCAGGGGCAGGCTGAAGAGCCGGCCGGTCGAGGATGTGCTCCTTGCCACAGAGAGGCTGGTGCAGCTTGGCACAGCAGAGATTCAGATCTCTGCCCAGGATACTGCTGCATTTGGATCCGATATCGGATCAGACCTGGCCGTGCTGCTGGAGGCGCTGGCTGAGATTCCCGGGGATTTCAGGCTCAGAGTGGGTATGATGAACCCCGATAGCGTCAAGCCCATTCAGGATAGGTTGATTGAGGCATTTCAGAGCCCCAAGATCTATCGCTTCCTGCATATCCCTGTCCAGTCCGGCTCGGATGATGTCCTGAGATATATGGGACGAAGATACTCCTCAGATGAGTTCCTGGAGATTGTGGGCGCCTTTCGCTCCGCCTATCCTGAGATCTCCATAATCACCGACATCATCGCCGGCTTTCCAGGTGAGACGGAGGAGGACTTCCAGGAGAGCATGAACCTCATTGAGCGGCTGCAGCCGGATAAGGTGAATATCACCAGATTCTCCTCCCGGCCGGGAACTCCAGCCGCCAGCCTCTACGATATGCCGGACAGGATCAAGAAGGAGCGCTCAAGGAGGATGACCAGGCTATGGCTGAGGATCGCTGAGAGGAGGAACAGCCGCTATTTGGGAATATCATTGCCTGCCCTTGTCACCGAGTGCGGGAGCGGCAAGACAGTGAAGGCCAGATCTGCTAATTATACTGGCATTGTAATCCCGGGCGCGCTGGATCTGGGAAGCTGGTGCAGGATAAAGATCACAAAAACCAATCCATATTATTTGAGTGGAACTCTGCAATCATGATGAGGAGGCCGGCATTGACAGTATTCTTCCAGCAGCCCGGCCATGTCCTCTTCCAGGCTCTCTGAGGTTTTGCTGCCTTTTAAAGCGGGATATCCCTAATCATTATTATTTATAATTATTAACAAGCAAAAACCTTATTTATCTGAAAGGCCTATCAGAATTCGGAAAAAAACTGCTGTTCTCTGAGTTGAATTAGAGTGGACAGCGGGCAGATTCTTCGCGCCAGGTCTGCCCTGAGATCGAGAAGGAATGCGCGCGAGATATTTGACTATGATCTAGGAGGTGTTGAAAGTGGCTGGAGAAGAAAAGAAGATGAAAACGGCGGTATTCCAAGAAGAGACCAGAATCTTCAATCCGCCAAAGGATCTGGTAGAGAATTCAAACGTAATGCAATGGATGAAGAAGAAGGGGTTCAAGACAGAGAAGGAGATGCGAGCCTGGTGTTCCTCTGATGAGCATTACCTGGAGTTCTGGGACGAGATGGCTAAGACTTATGTCGATTGGCATAAGCCCTACACCAAGATAATGGACGACTCTGAGATGCCCTACTTCCACTGGTTCACCGGCGGCGAGATCAACATCGCATACAACGCCGTGGACAGGCATGCCAAGGGCGCAAAGAAGGACAAGGTAGCATATATCTGGATCCCTGAGCCGACCGATCAGCCGACCCAGAAGATCACCTATGGCGAGCTTTACAAGGAGGTCAATAAATTCGCTAACGGCCTCAAGAGCCTTGGCCTGGGGAAGGGAGACAGGGTTAGCATCTACATGCCAATGATACCCCAGCTTCCCATCGCCATGCTCGCCTGCGTCAAGCTGGGCATCATCCATAGCATAGTCTTCTCGGGATTCAGCTCCAAAGGCCTGATGGATAGGGCCGCTGACTGTGGTTCCAGAGCGATTATCACCGTTGATGGCTTCTACAGGCGTGGAAAGCCATTGCCCTTGAAGCCCAATGCAGACGAGGCCGCCGCTGGTGCCCCCTCTGTCGAGAAGATAATCGTATTCAAGCGCTCCGGCGTTGATGTAACGATGAAAGAGGGCAGGGATGTCTGGTGGCATGAACTGGTCAAAGGCCAGCCCGAGGAGTGTGATCCGGTATGGCTTGACCCCGAGCACAGACTGTATATCCTCTACACCTCTGGAACAACCGGCAAGCCCAAGGGCATAGAGCATGCCACAGGCGGAAATGCCGTCGGAACGCCTCAGACGCTTCATTGGGTCTTCGATCTGAAGGACAACGATGTGTGGTGGTGCACTGCCGATATCGGATGGGTCACCGGCCATTCCTACGTCGTCTACGGACCGCTTATCCTGGGCATGACCAGCCTCATATACGAGGGTGCTGCGGATTACCCTGACTTTGGAAGATGGTGGAAGAACATACAGGACCATAAGGTCACCGTCCTTTACACCGCTCCCACTGCGATAAGGATGTTCATGAAGCAGGGCCCGGAGTGGCCTGCAAAATATGATATCTCAAGCCTGAGGCTGCTGGGTTCAGTGGGAGAGCCGATCAATCCAGAGGCATGGATGTGGTACCGTGAGCACATCGGACGGGGCGAGCTCCAGATCATGGACACCTGGTGGCAGACGGAGACCGGAACCTTCCTCAACTCCCCCCTTCCCATCACCCCCCTGAAGCCCGGGTCGTGTACATTCCCGCTCCCCGGGTACGACATATCAGTGCTGGATGAGGACGGGCACGAGGTTCCCCTGGGGTCTGGAGGAAATATCGTCTCCTTAAAGCCTTATCCATCGATGCTGAGGGCATTCTGGGGCGATAAAGAGAGGTTCATGAAGGAGTACTGGCAGTTCTACTGGGATGTCCCCGGCCGCCGCGGCGTCTATCTGGCGGGAGACAAGGCGACGAGGGACAAGGACGGCTACTTCTTCATCCAGGGAAGGATCGATGATGTCCTCAGTGTGGCTGGCCATAGAATAGCCAATGCCGAGGTCGAATCAGCCCTGGTGGCCCATCCCAAGATCGCCGAGGCGGCTGTAGTTGGGAAGCCCGATGAGGTCAAGGGTGAATCGATCATTGCCTTCGTTATCTTGAGAGTCGGCAATGAGCCATCTCCCGAGCTGGCAAAGGATGCAATCACCTTCGTCAGAAAGACCCTCGGCCCGGTGGCAGCGCCTTCAGAGATCCATTTTGTTAATGATCTCCCGAAGACGAGAAGCGGCAAGATCATGCGCCGTGTCGTAAAGGCGAAGGCCCTCGGCAATCCAGTCGGAGACATATCTACCCTCATGAACCCAGAAGCTGTAGATGGCATCCCCAAGGTCGTCTGATGGGGATCTCCATCTCTTTTTTAATCGGTGCCCGTTATCGATCATATCATTATTCATTATTCATCTATCATTGTTCATCTATCATTGTTCATCTATCATTGTTCATCTATCATTGTTCATCTATCATTGTTCATCTATCATTGTTCATCTGTTTGCTGGCTGCTCCGCCCTCATCCATACTACATGGAAATGCTGCACGGAAATGCTTATGGAAATGCTTATGGAACTGTTATATGGCAATCTCGAAAAGGAGGTATCCTTTTTAATGATGGTAAATAATGATAATTATTAATCATAATGCTAATCTGCCTCGACAGATTTATAAATGAAAAAACAGGTTAATTATCAATCGCTAGCATTTCCAATGGCCCTGCTGGCCGGGATTTCGGCCTGATAGGACAATACACAAGGCCCGATGGCTGCATTGAATTGGCTGTGGGCATCAGGACAGATCGGGCAGGGAGTTGGGAGGAAGCGGGGATTAAAGGAGGCTATAAATTTGGCTGAGCAAAAAGCAACAACATCTGTTCTATATGAGGAGACCAGGATATTCGAGCCGTCCAGGGATCTGGTTGAGAATTCCAATGTCATGCAGTGGATGAAGAAGAAAGGATTCAAGAGCGAGCGCGAGATGCGCGCCTGGACTGGCCAGCATTATATCCAGTTCTGGGCGGAGATGGCCGAGACCTATGCCGATTGGTTTGAGCCCTGGGCACAGGTATTGGAGTGGAAGCCGCCTTATGCTCGCTGGTATGTGGGTGCCAAGTGCAATGTGGCCTATAATGCTGTGGATAGACATGCCAAGGGCGCCAGGAAGGATAAGGTAGCCTATATATTCGTGCCTGAGCCTGTCGACCAGCCCACAATAAAGATCACTTACAGCAAGCTCTACGACCGGGTGAACAGGTTCGCGGCCGGACTCAAGAGCCTGGGCGTGGTCAAGGGCGACAGGGTCTCCATCTACATGCCCATGATCCCCGAGACTGCAGTAGCCATGCTGGCCTGCGCCAAGATCGGCGCCATTCATAGCGTAGTATTCTCCGGCTTCTCTGCTGGCGGCCTGAACAGCAGGATTCTCGATGCCGAGTCCAAGGTAGTGGTCACCACAGATGGCTTCTTCAGGCGCGGCAAGCCCCTGCCACTCAAACCCAATGTGGATGAAGCAACCTCCAATACCCCCAGCGTGCAGAATGTGGTGGTGGTAAAGAGGGCGGGCATCGATGTCTCCATGAAGAAGGGAAGGGATATCTGGTACCACGAGCTCATCGGCCTGAAGAAGCCCGATGACTGGGTTACAGATCCTCCCGACATCCCGGCGCTTGAGGCTGAGCCTATGGACTCAGAGGATAGACTGTTCATCCTCTACACCTCGGGAACAACCGGCAAACCCAAGGGTATTGAGCATGTCCATGGCGGATACTGCGTCACCCCAGCCCAAACCCTCGCCTGGGTCTTCGATATCAAGGAAGATGATATATGGTGGTGCACAGCAGATGTCGGATGGATCACCGGCCATAGCTATGTGATCTATGGACCCCTGTGCCTGGGCGCAACCAGCATCCTGTACGAGGGATCGCCCGATTACCCGGACTTCGGCCGCTGGTTCAAGATCGTCGAGGAGAACAAGGTCAGCGTCTTTTACACTGCACCCACAGCCATCAGGATGTTCATGAAGGCGGGAGAGGAGTGGCCCAAGAAGTACGATCTATCCAGCCTGAGGCTGCTGGGGACTGTGGGCGAGCCCATTAACCCCGAGGCCTGGATCTGGTACCGGAAGTTCTTTGGCAACGATAAGTGCCAGATTATGGACACCTGGTGGCAGACTGAGACGGGCTGTTTCCTGATCTCTCCTCTGCCCATCACCCCCCTGAAGCCCGGCTCCCCGACCTTCCCCTTGCCCGGATTCAACATCGACATCTATGATGAAGATGCCAATCCTGTATCCCCCGGCTCTGGAGGCAACATCATCAGCATGACCCCCTGGCCGTCAATGCTCAGGGCCTTCTATAGAGATCCTGAGAGGTACAACAAGGAGTACTGGTCGACCTATTGGGATATCAGGCCCGGCACCTATCTGGCAGGCGACAAGGCCACCAAGGACAAGGATGGATACTTCACCATCCAGGGAAGAATCGATGATGTGCTGAAGGTGGCCGGACACAGGATATCCAATGCCGAGGTCGAGTCCGCGCTGGTCTCCCACCCCAAGGTGGCAGAGGCTGCTGTGATAGGCAAGCCGGATGAGGTGAAAGGTGAGGTCATAGTGGCCTTTGTGATCCTCAAGACGGGCGTGGAACCGGCCGATGATCTCAAGCCCGTACTGGCCAAGCATGTTCGTTCCGTTCTCGGTCCTGTGGCCTATCCAGAGGTGGTTTACTTCGTCAATGATGTGCCCAAGACCAGATCTGGCAAGATCATGCGCCGGGTCATCAAGGCCAAAGCACTGGGCAATCCAGTGGGAGATATATCCGCTCTGGCCAACCCGGAGTCGGTTGATGCCATTCCGCTCATCAAGTGAGCGGAAGATACCTTTTTAAATTTTTTTACTATTATTGTGGTTATTATCATTATTGTTATTATTATAGGAGAGATTATGCCCGATCAAATCCATAAGGAGGTCCTGCTGCTGGGCTGGGAAGGGGAAGAAAACCTTGGACTGCGCTACATCGCTGCTTATCTGCAGGAGAGCGGGATCTCTGCAGACATAGTCCCCATAAATGGTTTTTGCAGCTCAGACATATCAGAGGCAATAAAGAAGGCCGGGCCCAGGATTGTGGGCTTTTCCATGATCTATCAAAGGATGCTCTCTGACTTCAAGGAACTGATTGCATCTTTGCGTGAGGATCAGATCGGCTGCCATTTCACCATGGGGGGCCACTTTCCCACCCTGGAGTACAATAGAGCATTGAGATGTATTCCGGGGCTTGATTCCGTCATCAGACATGAGGGGGAGCTGACCCTCGTGGAGCTGTACCGCCATCTGGATAGTCCAGAGCATTGGGCGGAAATCAAGGGACTGGTCTACAGAAGGGATGGCAGGATCCATGTCTGCGAACCTAGGCCTCTGATCGAGGACCTGGATATCCTCCCTTTTCCTCTGAGAGGCGGTGAGATTCGCAGGCACAGGAACCTGAAGATATCCTCTCTGATAACCAGCCGCGGGTGCCATTATGATTGCAGCTTCTGCAGCATTCAGGAGTTCTACCGCGGCGCTCCCGGGCGGAAAAGGAGATCGCGATCTCCAGAGAACGTGGTTCAGGAGATGCGTTCTCTCTTCGATTCAGGCACCAGGATATTCGTCTTCAAAGATGACGATTTTGGGATGGCCCGCCCTCCTCAAAAACGATGGATAGAGGCTTTTATTCGCAGCCTGGAGGAATCGGGGCTGGCAAATGAGATCCTCTGGAGGATATCCTGCAGAGTGGATGAGATCGATGCTGAGGCTTTAGAGGCACTGAGGAATGCGGGCCTCTGTTTCCTGTACCTGGGAATAGAGTCCGGGAGCAATAGCTCTCTATTAGCCTTCAATAAGCACTATGATGTGCATAAAATATATGAGTCGTTGGATATAATAAAAAGAGTGGGGGTCGATTTCGAATATGGTTTCATGATGTTCGATCCTTATTCGAGCATGCAATCCATCAAGGAGAACATTGAGTCCTTGAAATACATCTGTAAAGGTGGACGGGCAGCAGTCCATTTCACCAAGATGTTTCCTTATGTTGGAACCGCCATCGCCGATCAGTTGAAAAAAGAGGGGAGGATCAAAGGGCACTTTTCGATTCCAGATTACAGCTATCTTGATCCCAGAGTGGATCAGTTGCAGACATTTTTTAACACTCGATTCTATAATATAATTTTCGACGGCCAGGGGCTGATGAGCAGGCTCTCCTTTGCCCTGATGGATTCAGTGGTAGCAGAGAGATTCTTTTCTGAGACTCTCAATGGGAAGAGCTACCACATGAAAGTAGAAAAGCTGGTCAATGAATATAATAGCTCAATTCTGGATGCTATGGAACTGGCACGGGCTTTTATGGAGAGCCGGAGCAGGAGGGAGATATGGCAGGATTGGTCCATCCTGGGGAGAATGGTCGAGGAGAGGCTCTCTGTCCATGGCTCCATCTCCCGCGCTCTTGAGGACTTGATTCCCAATTAAGCATACTGGGTTTAAAAAAAACCAGAAAGATACTATAGTGAAAAATAATTATTATTAAAGATCATGACGATTTTTATCTCGATAGCTTTATAAATGATCACGTAGGTTTCGCTTCGATGTTTGCCAACTCCCACCGGTGTGCAAGATATGCAAATAAGAGGAGGGTCGGGCTGAATAGAAATCCTGGTTGGATTTCGCATCCTGATCGGATCCCATCTCCTGATCGGATCCCATCAGCCATCGAGCCTGACAGAATCGGGAGCGGGAAACGCCAGATCTAGATTAGAAGGAGGTACTAAATTGGCTGAAACAGCAAAAACAGCTGCTCTGCAGGAAGAGACAAGGATTTTCAACACCCCCCAGGACATAATTGAGCACTCCAATTCCTATCAGTGGATGAAGAAGAAGGGCTTCAAGACTGAGGCGGAGATGCGCAAGTGGTGTTCTGATAATTATATTGAGTTTTGGGATGAGATGGCCAAGACCTTTGCCGATTGGTTTGAGCCCTACACCAAGGTCATGGATGACTCCGGCAAGCCCTACTTCAAGTGGTTCACCGGCGGCAAGATCAATGTGGCCTATAATGCTGTGGACAGACATGCCCTGGGCGCCAAGAAGGACAAGATAGCCTATCACTTCATCGGCGAGCCACTGGGAGATACCAGGGATATCACCTACGGCCAGCTCTACAAAGAGGTCAACAAGATGGCCAATGCCCTCAAGAGCGTTGGCGTGGTCAAGGGAGATAGAGTGGTTGCATACCTTCCCATGATCCCCGAGCTGCCCATCACCATGCTGGCCTGCGCCAAGATCGGCGCCATTCATACCATCGTCTTCTCCGGATTCTCCTCTGGCGGCCTGAACAGCAGGGTCAATGATGCCGAGGCCAAGGTTGTCGTCACTGCTGATGGCTTCTACAGGCGCGGCAAGCCACTGCCTCTCAAGCCCAATGTGGATGAGGCCCTGAAGACTGCACCCTCTGTCCAGAAGGTAGTTGTGGTCAAGAGGACCAAGGTGGATGTGCCCATGATCGAGGGGCGCGATGTATTCTATGATGATTTCGTGAAGGGTCAGTCCGAGGAGTGCGAGACCGCAAAGCTCGACCCAGAAGACAGGCTGTTCATCCTCTACACCTCAGGCACAACCGGCAAGCCCAAGGGCATTGAGCATGCTCATGGCGGATATGCTGTCACCCCTGCTCAGACCACCGCCTGGGCCATGGACGTTCATGATGATGATGTCTTCTGGTGCACTGCAGACTGTGGATGGATCACCGGCCACAGCTACGTGGTTTACGGCCCGCTCTGCCTGGGTGCTACCACCATTCTGTATGAAGGCTCGCCCGACTTCCCTGATCTTGGCCGCTGGTGGTCGATCATCGACAAGTACAATGTCACTGTATTCTACACTGCACCCACTGCAATCAGGATGTTCATGAAGTCCGGCGAGGAGTTCGTGAAGAAATACGATCTGTCCAGAGTGAGGATCCTGGCCTCTGTGGGCGAGCCCCTCAACCCAGAAGCCTACATGTGGTTCAGAAAGAACATAGGCTCTGACAGGGCCCCGATCATCGACACCTGGTGGCAGACTGAGACTGGATGTCATATCATCGCCCCTCTGCCCATGACTCCAGAGAAGCCCGGCTCGGTCACATTCCCCCTGCCTGGATTCAATGTCGATATCTATGATGAGGATGCCAACTCCGTGCCACTCGGATACGGCGGCAACATCGTTCAGACATCTCCCTGGCCAAGCATGCTCCGTGCCTTCTTCAGAGATGAAGTCAGGTACAAGAAGGAGTACTGGGATATGTACTGGGATATCAAGCCCGGCACATACCTGGCTGGAGACAAGGCCACCCGCGATAAGGATGGCTACTGGTGGATCCAGGGCAGAATCGATGACGTACTGAAGGTTGCAGGACACAGAATCTCCAATGCAGAGGTCGAGTCCGCCGCTGTCAGCCACCCCAAGGTCGCTGAGGCGGCCGTGGTCGGCCAGCCCGACGAGGTCAAGGGAGAGAAGATAGTCGCCTTCATCATTCTCAGGGATGGAGTTGCCGAGTCTGATGATCTCAAGAAGGAGATCTCTGTTCACGTCCGCAAGGTCCTAGGCCCGGTGGCATACCCGGACAAGGTCTTCTTCGTGAAGGATGTCCCCAAGACCAGGTCCGGCAAGATCATGCGCCGTGTCATCAAGGCCAAGGCCCTGGGCAAGGAGACCGGAGACCTTTCTGCTCTGGCCAACCCCGAGTCCGTGGACAACATCCCGCGCATTGATCTGTAAGCGGGATATCACCTTCTTTTTTTTATTGCTCTGGTTATTCGAGCTGTTTTATCCTGTGCTGCCTTTGGCTGAGAGGCATCGCTCTTTCCAGGGCGGAATGAAATCAGTCTATTGCATCGTTGAGGAATAAATTTTTATCATTCGACTGCAATTAGTGCCTGGTGTAGTCTCTTTGCTAGATCAAGCTGAGATCCACAGGATGACCCAGGATGAAAGCAGCAACGTGCGACGGAAAGCCGCAGTAGCTCTGGGAAGGGCTTTCGCCCAGGTTCCCGACAAAACATTGGCCTGGAAGGATCTTCACAGGCTGACCCAGGATGAACGCAGCTTTGTGCGATCGCAAGCTGCAGAAGCTCTGGGAAAGGCTTTCGCCCAGGTTCCCGACAAAACAATGGCCTGGAAGGACCTTTTATGGCTGACCCAGGATGAAGACAGCTCTGTGCGAATGCGAGCTGCAGAAGCTCTGGGAAAGGCTTTCGCCCAGGTTCCCGACAAAACAATGGCCTGGAAGGATCTTTTAAGGCTGACCCAGGATGATGACAGCAACGTGCGATGGAAAGCTGCAGAAGCTCTGGGAAAGGCTTTCGCCCAGGTTCCCGACAGGCCATCGGCCTGGAAGGATCTTCACAGGCTGACCCAGGATGAACGCAACTTTGTGCGAATGCGAGCTGCAGAAGCTCTGGGAAAGGCTTTCGTCCATGTTCCCGACAAAACAATGGCCTGGCAGGATCTTCACAAGCTGACCCAGGATGAAGACAGCAACGTGCGATCACAAGCTGCAGAAGCTCTGGGAAAGGCTTTCGCCCAGGTTCCCGACAGGCCATCGGCCTGGAAGGATCTTTTAAGGCTGACCCAGGGTGAAGGCAGCTTTGTGCGATGGAAAGCTGCTGAAGCTCTGGGAAAGGCTTTCGCCCAGGTTCCCGACAGGCCATCGGCCTGGAAGGATCTTTTAAGGCTGACCCAGGATGATGACAGCAACGTGCGATGGAAAGCTGCAGAAGCTCTGGGAAAGGCTTTCGCCCAGGTTCCCGACAGGCCATCGGCCTGGAAGGATCTTTTAAGGCTGACCCAGGATGATGACAGCAACGTGCGATCACAAGCTGCAGAAGCTCTGGGAAAGGCTTTCGCCCAGGTTCCCGACAAAACAATGGCCTGGAAGGATCTTTTAAGGCTGACCCAGGATGATGACAGCAACGTGCGATCACAAGCTGCAGAAGCTCTGGGAAAGGCTTTCGCCCAGGTTCCCGACATGTCATTGGCCTGGCAGGACCTTCACAGGCTGACCCAGGATGAAGACAGCAACGTGCGATGGAAAGCTGCAGAAGCTCTGGGAAAGGCTTTCGCCCAGGTTCCCGACAGGCCATCGGCCTGGCAGGACCTTCACTGGCTGACCCAGGATGAAGACAGCTACGTGCGATCGCAAGCTGCAGAAGCTCTGGGAAGGGCTTTCTTCCATGTTCCCGACAGGCCATCGGCCTGGCAGGACCTTCACTGGCTGACCCAGGATGAAGACAGCTACGTGCGATCACAAGCTGCAGGAGCTCTGGGAAAGGCTTTCGCCCAGGTTCCCGACATGTCATTGGCCTGGCAGGACCTTCACAGGCTGACCCAGGATGAAGACAGCAACGTGCGATCACAAGCTGCAGGAGCTCTGGGAAGGGCTTTCGCCCAGGTTCCCGACAGACCATCGGCCTGGCAGGAACTTCACTGGCTGACCCAGGATGAAGACAGCAACGTGCGATCACAAGCTGCAGGAGCTCTGGGAAAGGCTTTCGCCCAGGTTCCCGACAAGACAATGGCCTGGCAGGACCTTCACTGGCTGACCCAGGATGAACGCAGCTTTGTGCGAATGCGAGCGGCAGAAGCTCTGGGAACGGCATTTGCCAATGTTCCCGACAAAACAATGGCCTGGCAGGACCTTCACAGGCTGACCCAGGATGATGACAGCTTTGTGCGAATGTATGCCTATCACTCTTTGGGAAGAGCCGCAATATCCAAAGCCACTGAGGCTGAAGATAACGACACACTAAAAGATGAGTTAATGGATGCTGTTGCTTATTTCGAAAAATCGTCTCAAGAGTCAGAATATAGTCCGGCAAGATTCTGCCATCTTTTTTATCGCACTTATTACACTATAACTTTCCGAGGGGGTGAGGAGGACGAGATCCAAAGGTATCTAACAGAAGCGAAAGAAGCAGTTGGAGGCTCCAAGAGCAGGGATGAACTCCTAAAAGCAGTCGAGAGCCTGGCCCAAGCCCTTCAGGAGTCTCAAAGGCTGAAGGGCAGATCTCTGGAAGAGATTGCCAGCGAACTCAATACCTATCGCTGGTACTGTGATAAAGCAACAAGTCATATGGAAGCTGCCGAAAAAGGAGCCCCCGGTGCCGTCAAGCTGTTGCGGAAAGGCAGTCCAATTATTGAGGAAAATATACAGGACACAATCGTTGAGATCCAGAAGAAGGCCAGACAGATCTGTGAGATCACTCGTGGTTCTGGCACTGTATATGAGGCCCCAGGCAATGAGCTTCAAAAAGCAGCAATGGCTCTTTCCTTAAGTAGCCTCTCCAGCATATCAAAAAATAGCTCAAGAGTTGTTTGGCAATTAAAGAAATTCTGCAAGCTGCTGCCAGAAGAAGATAAAAAACAATTCTGTGGAATTTTGGAAGAGATCGAACATGAGCCAGAGTTTCCAGAGAAGCTCGATAGAATTGTGACAGCATTATTGTGTCTTAGCCCAGTCCTCGAGGATAAATCTCCATCATTGGCAGATGTGGTCATCCTGACTGTCCTGCCTGAGGAATATGGAAGCATCCGGGATCGATTGTCCGAACCAGGCCCGCCGCCGGATATGGGAGATGTACCAAACCGCTATGCTTGGAAGTTCGGGAAGACCTTCTGCAAAAATCTCAATGCGGATTACAAAATAGCAGTGGGCATGATCGGCCGGGCCGGGACCACAGAAGGCGCTCTGGCGGCCGGAGAGGCAGTGCAGCTCTGGAGGCCAAAATATGTTCTCTTTTCTGGAATTGCCGGCGGTCTGCCCGACCCCAAAGAGATAGATTCTCGCCCCAGGCTGGGAGATGTTGTTGTTGCTGATATCATTTACGGCTATGAATATGGCAAACTGGAACGAGAGTTCAAGCCTCGGGCGAACTGGACTTACAGAACTGACCAGGCGCTGCTCAATAGCGCCATGGCCTATGCCTCCTCCGGCGGCTGGCGGGGGCTTATCAAGGCAGAGCCTCCTGGGGAATGCACGCCCCAGGTCGTCAGGGGCGAGATTGCATCGGGCGACCAGGTGGTAGACGATCCCACTAACGACTTCTTCGCCCAGGCTCTTGAAATGTGGCCAAAGATAAATGCTGTGGAGATGGAAGGAGCGGGGGCGGCAGCTGCCATAGAGCAGGCCAAAAGCTCTGGAATTTCTGCGAGCTTCATGATGATCCGGGGGATCTCAGATCTGCCCCGTGCCCAAGGGAAGAATAAAGGCAGAGAAGAGCGAGATGCCTGGAAGGCTTATGCATCCGATGTGGCTGCAGCCTTCGTAATGGGATGGATTGCCGACGGATTGCCCCGGCCGCCCTCCGCCTGAGAATTGCCCAAAAGCAGCTGAATATGAGCGGGCAATGGGTCTTTGCAGCATCGAAGAGCATGGAAGTCCAGCAGAGATCGAGCAATTGATCAATCGATCCGATCCAGCCATTTCATATGCCATTGCAAAAGATAAGGGCACACAGAGAAGAGAAACGATATCCTTGAGCTTGACCACAGAAAGCAGCAAAACCGGTTTTGGATTGGATATATTCTTCTGCCAATACCGCTTGATGTAAGATATATTTATAATATTAATATCATTAACATCATTAATATTATTAATATTATTAATAATATCTAATCGATGGTTGCATCGTCCATCTTTTGCATATTCATCGACATGAACGAATGATTTCAATTATCATGCTGACTTGAATGCCTGGAGATGAGGAATAGTGATGAAAATCCAATTCTTATCTCCAGATGTTCAGCCGGAGCAGCATCAACGCCATTTCGAGGCTATCGAATTCGATTTCCCATCACACATTATGCTTTCCAGCTAAAAAGAATTTTTTAAGGGGGAAAATGACACAAATCTCCCGAGCAATCAGGATATTATATCTGTCCGCCAACTTCTGGCCATGAGAGTTGGAATCGTGGTCTCCGATCGTAACGACTGGACAGCCAAAGCCCTGATGGCCTCCTTCTCCCGGCGGCACGCAAAAGCAGTCTTTCTTGATTTCTCATGGCTTGAAAGCAGCATCAACAGTGGCCTGGATCTCAGATGTGGCGGGGCAGATCTATTTAGTCTGGATGCATTGGTGGTCCGCGATCTGGGGAGGCGGGGGGCGGTCGATGTCTCCTTTCGCTTCGAGGCCCTGACTGCTCTGGCTGAGAAGGGAATTCCGATCATCAACCCCCCGGAGGCCATATCCGGGGCAGCAAACAAGTATGCCACCTCCAGAAGGCTGCATGAGGCATCAGTCCCCACCCCCAGAACTGTGGTCACCACCAGCCCGGATATCGCCGAGGAGGCCCTCCATTCCTTTAGGGTGGCTGTATCCAAGCCCCTTTTCGGCTACAAAGGCCGGGACATCATCCTCTTGAAGAGCAGCGAGCAGCAGGATATCGAGAGGCTGAGAGGGATAGTGGAGGCCTGCGGCCTGGTCTACCTGCAGGAGTTCATCGCCGTAACCTCCGACACCCCGCGCGACATCAGGGCCTTTGTGGTGGGCGGCAAGCTTCAAAGAGCAATATATCGCAATGCCCCACCAGGAGAATGGATCAGCAACCTGGCACAGGGCGGCAAGCCCACCCCCTGCCCTGAGACCCGGGAGCTGGAAGAGCTGGCTGTGAGATCTGCCCGTGCTGTTGGTGCTGTGTACTGCGGCGTTGACCTCCTGGAGGGCAGGGATGGCTTGATGGTGATCGAGGTGAACGGGACGCCATCCGGAAAAGGGATCCATGATGCCTGGGGGGTAGATGTGACAAAAGCAATAGCAGAGCATGTCTGCAGCATCCTGGGCGAGAGAGGGGGGTGATCTCATCAAAATGGTTATCTACGTGTCCTGCCAACTCAAGAAGTATGTTTACGATACTCACCGGTGCGCAGTTTGGTGATGAGGGAAAAGGCAAGATAATAGATCTGCTGGCAGAGAACTACGATATCATTGCTCGCTTCCAGGGCGGGGACAATGCTGGCCACACAGTGGTCGTGGGAGGGAAGAAGTACAAGCTCCATCTGGTTCCCAGCGGGGCGATCTTCGGCCGCAGGCTTCTGATCGGTCCCGGCGTCGTGCTAAACCCCCGCGTTCTTTGGAATGAGATTCAGACCCTGGAGTCAGAAGGGATCAGGGTCGATCTGGGAATTGACCCCAAGACGACGGTTATCATGCCTTATCACATCGAGCTGGACAGCCTGCGTGAGAAGGCAAGGGTGGAGAAGATCGGCACCACAAACCGCGGCATTGGATTCGCCTATGTGGACAAGATCGCTCGCGAGGAGGTCCAGGTGGGAGATCTGACCGATCCCGCTCTGCTGGAGGCCAAGCTCGATGAGATCGCCCCCGCCAAAGAGAAGGCCATTAAGGATATGGGCGGCGACCCCACTGTGGTCAGATATGCTCCCTACATCGATGAATATCTGGAGATTGGAAAGAAGCTGAAGGACAGGATCAGCGATGTCTCCCGAGAGATAAACATCGCCCTCCTGGAGGAGAAGAGCGTCCTTGCCGAGGGAGCACAAGGGGCATTCCTGGACGTCATCCACGGCACCCAGAAGTTCGTCACCTCCAGCTCTACCATTGCCGGAAGCGCCTGCACCAACCTGGGCGTGGGCCCGACAATGGTTGACAATGTGGTGGGGGTGGTCAAGGCCTACATCACAAGGGTGGGTGAGGGCCCCATGCCTACGGAGCTTCTCGATTCCATGGGAGAGCAGATGAGAGAGAAGGGCGCAGAGTACGGCACCACCACAGGGAGAGCACGCAGATGCGGCTGGTTTGATGCCGTCTTGGGCCTGAAGTCCATTTATCTGAACAGCTACACTGAGCTGGCCCTCACCAAGCTGGATGTGCTCACGGGAATCGATCCCATAAAGGTCTGTGTGAGCTATGATCTGGACGGCCAGATCATCGGCTATCCGCCTGAGAGCACAGCAGACCTCGCCCGGTGCAAGCCGGTCTACGAGGAGTCAGCCGGCTGGACTGAGGATATAACCGGGGTTGAGGAGTATGATGATCTGCCCGGGAATGCCCGCGATTATGTGGAGAAGCTGGAGGATCTGCTGGGAGTGGAGATCAGAGCAGTCTCTGTGGGACCGGGAAGGGAGCAGACCATCTTCCGGGATCTGGAGGAGGATTGAGAAGGGCTGCAGCGCACAGGCTCATAGACTCCGGACTGCGCGCGGCCATCCCGTCCTGCAGGGATGGGACATTCCTCAGACCGCGCGCTGCTGTTCTTCGGAGGGCGCAATTCTGTCAGCAGCAGCATTTCCTGCCTATTGAATTGAATTAGACATCATCGTACTCAGAAATTATAATATGCAGGTCCTATCGCATAGTAAATCTCTGCCGGAATCCCATTTATAAGTCCGCTCTTATCAGGTTCAGGCACCGCCATCACCATATTGCTCTGGTTCCAGCTGGCATCTATTTGGTGAACGGGCGTGATCATCCGACTGAAGGAGTAGGGAAGCTCCTGTTTGCTGCTCACCGGAGGCTTCTTCTCTGTCGTATTGCTGGCCCTCAGGATAGAGGTTATGCCCAGCCAGTCTTCGCTGAAGGGATCGGCTCGACTTAGATTGCTGCGATTATCAGGAACAGTCTTATTGCTCTTGATTGCCAGGTTGCCCTCCAGCCAATTGCGCCCAAACTCGCCGCCGACGCTCTGAATCCTATCTTTGCTGCCAGCAGCTGCCGCCACTGCCAGTGCAAGGAGCATGAGAATGAGCACTAAAAGAATGATCGAAACTCTCCTCATCACGATCGCCTCCTCGGATATCGCCGTCATATTCCTCTTAAGATCAGGATATGATATGATATGATGTGATATGATGTGATATGATGTGATGTGATATGATATGAGACATACCGCTTGATATATAAACCCGCCCTCTGCAATGTGGCCCGGACTGGCCAGAAGAGACGGAAAAAAGCTGAAAAAGGGAACAAGAGAGCAGGCCAGCCCCATCAATGAGAATAGATTTGGCTTGTGCAGCCAGCCGCCGGTTATCTCTCAACTCCTCAGCTGTAAGACAAATCACCTTTTGTTGTGCTCCTCCATCATATGAAACTTCAGCTCTTCCTTCGACTCAAATATCATGCGACAGATCTTGCATTTGAACTTGCCTTCTCTCTTTGATCCGGTGCCTTCCATTTAAACACCTCGAATCGAGGTACTTATTGAAATCATTGTTATTTCAGCTTTTTCCTATGGCTGCTCTTATGCAAAGCAAATGCTTATACTCAAACAAGGATGATTGGCAATACAAGAAGGTGGTTTTCATGGCAAAAAGGTACCAGTGCACTATCTGTGGATACATCTACGATCCCGAGAAAGGAGATCCGGACTCCGGCATCGCCCCCAACACCCCCTTTGAGGAGTTGCCGGAGAGTTGGACCTGTCCCCAATGCGGCGCACCCAAGAGCGACTTCGTAGAGCTCAAATGAACAGCAACCAGGAAGCTAGCAGGAGAGGAGAGATGACACTCATAAGAGAGATAAAACCGGGAATATTCTCCATCGGGGCGATAGATTGGGACCGCAGGCTCTTTGATGCCCTGATTCCCCTCCCCGATGGAACCAGCTATAACTCATACCTGATCCAGGGAAAGGAGAAGATCGCGCTCATCGATGCTGTGGATTCGACCAAGGCCGATGCGCTCATCGATAACCTGAATGCCCTGGGCATAGAGAAGATCGACTACATAATCGCCCAGCATGCAGAGCAGGATCACAGCGGAAGCCTGGGCCGGCTGGCGGAGCAATACCCAGACTCAAAAGTTGCCGGCTCAGCCAGATGTCTGGAGCTTCTGGTTGAGTTCGGACTGGGGGATAAAGAGAGAACACAGGAGCTTAAGGATGGCGATACAATCGACCTGGGAGGCAAGAGCCTGCAGATCATCTCTGCCCCCTGGGTCCACTGGCCTGATACCATACTGACCTATCTTGCCGCAGACCGAATGCTCTTCAGTTGTGATTTCTTGGGCTCGCATCTGGCTACCAGCGATCTTTATGCTGATGAGGCAGTGGTCTACAGGGCAGCAAAGAGGTATTATGCAGAGATCATGATGCCCTTCCGCCAGCACATCAAAAAGCATCTGGAGAGGATATCGAGCCTTGATATCGATATCATCGCCCCCAGCCATGGTCCCATCTATGCTCGACCGGAGTTCATATTGAAAGCCTATCGCGAATGGTCCTCGGATGAGGTCAAAAACCAGGTGGTCCTGCCTTTCGTCTCCATGCACGGATCGACAAAGGCCATGATCGACTACTTCGCAGACGCCCTGATCGCCAGGGGCATCGAGGTCAAGCGGTTCGATCTCACCAATAGCGATATTGGATCTTTAGCCGAGGCCCTGGTGGACGCTGCAACCGTGGTCATAGGCACGCCAACAATTCTCTCCGGTGCCCATCCCCTCGCCCTTTATGCCGCCATCCTGGCCAATGCCCTCCGGCCGAAGACCAGGTATGCATCCATAATTGGCTCATTCGGCTGGGGAGGGCGGATGCTGGAGCAGATCACTCAGACTATGCCCAACCTGAAGCTGCAGCTCTTCGATCCCGTGATAGCCAAGGGATATCCCAAGGAGGCCGATTTTCGCCGTCTGGACCAGCTGGCAGATGAGATTTTGGCCAAACACCGGGAGCTGATCCATTCTCAGAATGCGGCCAAGTAAAGATCAGAAATAACAAAATAGCAAATCCCACCCACCCCCCCGTCAAGATGAGATGAGATATGATCAGATAAAATTAGATATGATCAG
>Ga0208824_1000998_pt1 | contig 27225 bp, 31 predicted proteins | sample AD_JPNTR3_MetaG_FD_184447 | JGI IMG/M metagenome (GOLD analysis project Ga0208824, IMG submission 184447) | Active sludge microbial communities of municipal wastewater-treating anaerobic digesters from Japan - AD_JPNTR3_MetaG (SPAdes) (version 2) | ecosystem: Engineered > Bioreactor > Anaerobic...
CGTTCCATACCCAGACTCCTGGTCAGGTAGTTGCCCCAGGCCACGCTGTTGTCGTTGCTTGTATCGCTCTCATATATCACAGTGATCTCTTCGCCGCCAGGTGACGATGAGACGTTGGTAACCACGCCTTCCAGGCTCATCCTGACCGTAGCCACACCGGATCTTGCCATCGCCTCGTCGGTGGTGATCTTCATGATGTATACGGCAAACGTCTTCGTGGTTTCATCATAGAACCAGCGTGGCTCTGCAAGCATCGCCGAACCTGCTGCATCCTCCTGGCGTGTTATCACCGCGCCGTTCTCCAGGGTGATCACCTCGGTGCCGCGGTCGGAGCGGTAGACAAGGGCGCCGGGGGAGAACTCCCACTGGCTTGTGGTGTTTGATATGGTGAATTTAGCCCCATAATCGTCTCCACCTATCACCTCCAGCGTCCCGCCGCTCACCTGGAGCGCGGTCTCCTTGTAGGGAACGTTCTTGAAGCAGAGACTCTTCATGTCGTTCTGGATGACGATCATCGCCCGCTCCAGGTTCCTGACATCGGTGTTGCTCTGCTCCTTTACAAGCACCGGGTAGCCGTAGAGGGTGACCAGACCGATGCCGCTCATGACGATCCCGAGGATGATGATGAACCCGATCGCTTCAGATACCGCCCTATCATTCATCTTCACGGTTCTTTTCCTCCAAAAAAGCCCTGTTTTACGTCATTCTAATTTCAAATGCATTTGAGTTGTACTGGATCCAGTTCCATCCAGCACCGGTGGTGTTACAGGTCACGGCCATGGTCGCCCCGATGCCGGCGATGGCAACCTGGTTCTGGACGTTGCTGTCATGCACAAGGATCATCTGGCTCGACCCTTTGCCGCTGGCCTCCACAAAGTAGTCCGCCCCGGCAACGCCATCGGGGATGTCGAACTTTGTCTCGATCGTCCCGTTGGCGGGTGAGATCACGTAGAGATCCACGATCCGGGTGCTGATGCCGTTCCCGATATCCACGAAAGCGTGGTAGCGGAGCTTATCCGCCGGCCCCTGCATGAAGACGCTGTTGACGGTAAACATCATGACAATCATCAGCACGAGCAGCACGCCGGTGACGATGATGTACTCCGTCAGCCGGCTGACGCCGTCCTCATTCATAGGTTCAGTAATGGTAAATGGTCTCATCATACACCGTCACCCCGTTGTTGTAGTGAATCTCCACGGGGTATGCCCGTTGCCCGGAGATATCAACCGGATCCTTAACAGTGAAATCGACCACGGCATTCTTCCGGTCGAGCGATATCGCGATGATGTCGTCGCGAACGTTGTTGGCAGCAGAACCGCCGGTGTTGCCGTATTTGTCAACATAGTCAAATATGACCTCCCGCAGGTCCCGGATATCGTTCTTCGGGAACTCGAGCACACCTTCCACCGTTGTCTGCCCGACGAGCGCCGACTGGTTGATGATCAGCGCCAGGAAGAAGAGCCCCACGGCGACCAGGAGCCCCATCAGCACGATCCACTGCCCGTCCTCGTTCATGCACGCCATAGCAGCACCTCCACAAGGACTGCCTGCGCCCGCGACCCGTAGGGGTCGCCCCGCGTGGACTGTTGATCCAGTTGCACCCACCGGGTCACACGCACGGCGGATTCCCTGCCGGTCCAGGTCTCGTCGGGTTTAACGAGTTGATGTTCTTCGATCCGATCCCCGTCTCGGTATGCAACGCTCGCGCTCATGTGGATGGTATCGGGATCTCCGTTCGTTCTCGCGTTGCAGTATTTCAGGAATGTGCTATTGAACCCGTCCCTGTCACTTCTGTTGATAAGGTTGACAAGATGGTTCTCACCCCCATCACTATCCGGCGTATCCATCATCGCCAGAACATCGCTACCGAGCTGCTCAAGCTGCATATCGGGGATGTGTGTATCCCCCGGCGTATAGATGCTTGTCGTGCTGAGGATGAGGTATGCTGTAAGGAGCATGACGAGCCCTGCCGCGATCCCCTCCATGGTGTAGAGCTGCCCCGAATCGTTCACCATATGGCGACCTCCAGGACAGCGGGCTTGAGATCCGGTCGGGTGACGTTTGTTGGATTGTAATCATAGTAGTGGATGCCGGTGATGTTGGTATCTGGAGGTTTATCCTCGAAGTTAAACTCTACATCCAGGATGCTGGTCGGCCCGAGTTCGAATAGAGATGTTGCAGCTGGTTTGAGGACGAGAGAGATGTTTGACGAGACCCCAACACCTGGTTCTGGCGGGTAAAGAACAGGATTGTTGTCGATCCGCAGCGTGTAATAGTCCGTATCATCTTCGTCGTAGGGGAAGGGGATGCTCGAAGAACCTCGCCGGAACGTCACGCTCTTGAGCGTCGCTTCCGATGCTGTTCCGTTCAGGAACTTCTCAAAATCCGTGATCGTTATGTTCACCGGCTCGGTTCGCGGGTCGATCCGGTAGGCGGGATCGATGGACAGGTTAATCAACCGGTTGAAGTCGAACCGAACGATGAAAGTCCTGGTGGTTGAGTTATCATCCGGCGAAATGGTATACCGGTCCTTGAAACTTCCATTGATCACCGCCACGCTCGGCTCTTTTATCTTTACCACCCGGCGGATGTAGCCGTAGCCCTCTGGAGTCTCCTGGCCGACCGCGTGGTTGTATCTCCCGTCCAGGCTCCGGAGCGTTATGTTGTAGGAGTAGGTGATATCGCCAAAGATCGCCTTGCTGCGGTAGTCTTCAGGATCGAAGAACGAGGTGTCGAAGAACTTCTCAATCTTTGTTGAGAGGAGGATGTTTGGTGCATCCTTCGAGACCGCAAGACCGGTGCGCTCGATCTCGCCGCTGTGGTTCACATCGTATGCCTCCCACGGTGGATCGACCGGCCAGCCCGGGTCCTCGGCGAGTATAACCCCGGTACGGTAGGCTACCGCGTCGTAATCGATGCCACTACTCTGAAGCCCTGCAAGGAGCCCTGGAACCATGCTTGCCACCGCGATCAGGGCCACCATAAAGATCGTGAACCCGACAAGGAAGTCGATAGAGAACAACCCCTCGTCGTTCCTCAGCACTATACGACCACCTCCCCCGTATCCGCCCGGAAGGCGAGAGTCTCCATCCCGGCGTCCGACCGGGTTGTAATGGTATAGACCCCCTCCGCGAGCACAATATCCACTGTACTTGTGTTGAGGCGATCCATTGCCGCCCGGATTCCATCCTTATGCATCGCGAAGATCTCTTCCGGCGAGAGGAGTTCGGTCATATTCAACTCCTCTTCAGGTATGGGCGCAGGAAGCGAGACCTCCTGCCATCCTGCCGCGCCGAGGGTCAGCCAGCGCCCCCCCTCAGCGTCCAGGAGACCCAGCGTCCAGGAAGAGGCCAGCCCTTCGAGGTCCACACGGTTCCCGATCACCTGATGCAGCGATGCGCCGGTGACGTTCAGACCGCCTTCGGTCCCGAGCAGATCGAGTTCAGCGAGCGCCTCTGCCAGGGTGAGTCCCTCCGGCTCCGGCAGGTCGACTGCCGTGATACCGCCGCCCTCAGACGGTGTCGTGGAAGCGTCGAGACAGCCAGACGCGGTGCAGAAGATACAGACTGCGGCAAAAAGTGCCAGAACTCTCCCGACAAATCTCATGTAAAACATCCTTTTTACACGAGGGGATATTAATAATAACCCATATCGCATCCTCCAGAATCGCCGCGAAAACCGGATACCCGGTGGATGCGGAGTGGATGCCGCACGAAATTGTATCGGGATCTCTAATCGGGATCTCTATAGTCCCCCGCTTCGGGCTTTATACCTCCGGTGCACCGGCCAGGGGTCATGGCACCTCACCGTAATATATAACAGAGATATAGTAGCAAGAGATCATACAGGATAGGTATGTGCAACAACTCAGACCCGGGCACGCCCGGAGAAGCACGCGGCCGGTTTGCCGAAGCGGTCGCGTTTCACGGCCACGTCTGCCCCGGCCTCGCTATAGGTTACCGGGCGGCGGAGATCGCCCTCTCCCGGCTATCTTCCGGCCGGTCGAGAGATGAGGAACTGGTCACGATCACCGAGAACGACGCTTGCGGCGTCGATGCCATCCAGGTACTGACGGGCTGCACCGCCGGGAAAGGGAACCTGCTCTTCAGGGACCATGGCAAACAGGCGTTCACGTTCATCAACCGTAAAACAGGGGCAGCGATCCGGGTCGCGGCGAATCCATCGTTTGATATTGAGTCGCTCGACCCTGAGTTTGCGCCGCTCAGAAAGCGCGTGATGCAGGGCGAGGCAACCGGTGCGGAACGCGCAGACTTCCAGGAGCACGTGAACCGGGTCGTCGATGCCATACTGGAGGCACCTGACGACGACCTCTTCATAATCCGCAAGGTCGATCAGACGATACCCGAACCCGCCCGGATCTTCCGCTCGGTGCCGTGTGCGAAATGCGGTGAGATGACCGCCGAGTCCCGCATCAGGGTCGAGGATGGAAAATTTCTCTGCTATGCCTGCTCGGAGAATTACTCCAGGTGCCTGTGAGGGGCGCCTCCATCCTCACCGCACGATCTTTGTTATCGGGATCTCAAGGATATCCTCGGCACCTGCGGCTTTTAGAGCAGGGATCAGCCCGTTGACAAGCCCTTTCTGCACCACTGTCTGGATGCTGAAGTAGTCGATCCCGTGAAGCCTGCTGAGGGTGGGTCTCTTCATCGCCGGGAGCACCTCGATGACACGCTCAAGCGCCGCCGCTGGCACGTTCATCGTCAGGAGAACCTGGCGGCGCGCCTCGATCACCCCCATGAGAAGTGTTGCGATCTCGTCGATCTCCCGGTGCTTATGGGGGTCGCGGAGCGAGTCGCGGTTTGCCAGGAGCGCGGTGTGTGATTCCATGATCTCTCCCACGATCTTGAGCCCGTTCTTCCGGAGGGTGCTCCCCGTCTCGGTGAGGTCGACGACCACGTCCATCAGGTCCGGGACCTTCGCCTCTGAAGCCCCGTAGGAGGGGAAGAGCCTGACCGGGATCCCGAGGTCGTCAAAGAACCGTTTCGTGATCCGGGGATACTCAGTTGTAACCCGGCTGCCGGGGCGGATAGCGGTGACGTCCTCGATCGGTTCGTCACGGTGAACCGCGACCACGATCTTCACGTTCCCCTCTCCTGTCTTGCTGTAGGAGAGGTTTGCAACCTCAACAACGTCGGCACCGCTCTCCTCCACCCAGTCAACTCCGGATATCCCGAGATCGAAGTAGCCCATCTGGACGTAGAGCGGGATCTCCTGCGGCCGGAGGATCTTCACCTTGCCGATCCTCGGGTCATCGATCCTGGGATTGTAATCGCGGTCGGTCCGTCTGACCTCGAGATCCGCTTCCTTGAAGACCTGTAGCGTCTGCGCTTCAAGGCTCCCTTTTGGGAGCGCAATCGTGATCATAAAAGATCATCCTGCAGGAAAAGAGTTAAAGTTGGTGCCACTCGACTTCTCAGTCTATGGTGTGAACAACAAGCCCGGAAAGGAGTTTCGGCTCGAACCATGTGGATTTAGGGGGCATGACGCCGCCTGCATCGGCTATTGCGAGCACCGTCTCGATCGGCACCGGCTGCATCGCCACGGCGAGGGCGTATCTGCCGTCATCCACAAGTCGTTCGAGTTCACGGAGTGGTTTCGCCCCACCCATGTAGTGGAGTCTCGTGTCAGCCCGTGGATCGGAGATCCCGAGCATCCCCTCCAGGATATCTTTCTGGAGGACAGAGACGTCGAGTGACCCGATCAGGTTGGTGGGGTCAGCGATCGGCCGGGAGATCTCGTACCATGCCCCATCCAGGTATATGTGCATCACATGCCCTCCTCCAGCATCAGGCTCAAGCGGCGGGATCTGGTAGCCTTCGGTATCGAGGCTCCCGCAGGGGCGGACGGTCCAGCCAGATTCACGGAGCGCCTCGAGGAACTCGCGGGGAGTGGCGTATCTGCCAAGGTCGGTGACGAGTCTGCTGTAACCGTGGATACGTACGCGGTCGTGAGGAAAGAGAACCACCATAAACCTCCCGGCCTCCTCTGTAAACCTCCCCTCGCGCCTCCGCAGAGCGGCCACGTTCACCGCGGATTTGGCACGGTGGTGCCCGTCGGCGATATAAGTCTCCGGCACCGCCGAAAAGAGGTCTTCGAGGTGAGAGAGGGCGGCATCGTCTGTGATCCGGTAAATCTGGTGCAGCACACCCGATGCAGTCGTCGTGCTTCCGTCGGGCCGGACACCCTCGATGAGGGAGTGAAGGTGTGGGTAGATACCCTGCCGGTCTCGGTAGAGCAGGAACACAAGGCCGGTGTTAGCGCCGACTGCATCTATATGCCGCGTCCGGTCTTCCTCCTTGTCATAACGGGTGAGTTCGTGCCGCCGGATCTTCCCTGTCTCGTAATCTTCTGTCGGGACGCAGCAGACCAGGCCGACAAACTCTTCCCCGTCCTGTACTGCCCGGTAGACATACATCCCCGGCTCCGGGTCGCGCTCCATCAGCCCATCCGCGAGCATGCTCTCGAAGACCTCTCGCGCCCGTTGGTAGACCCGGTCATCGTTTGGCGGGATTTCGGGGAGTTCGGCATCAGGCCGGCTTACCCGCAGGAAACTCAGCGGGTTCTTCTCGATGCATTCCCGCGCTTCGTCTGCTGTCACCACATCGTATGGTACGGATGGGATCTCTTCAGAGTACCGCCGCGCTGGACGGATCGCCGCGAAACGATAAATTTGAACCATGGATACCGCCACTCGTCTGTGCCTACTCTTTTGTTCCCTGAAGACTAATAGTTGATAGGTATCCAGAGGAGATAGGGTATCCAGACGGAGTGTGGCCGGGTATGATGCCGATTCAGTTAACCATTCTTCGGGCGCAGCCCTCAGACATTCCACAGATCGTTGGCATAGAGATGGTGGCCTTCGTCGATCCATGGGATGAGGTGACACTGCGGGAAACTCTCAATTGCTTCCCGGAGACGTTCTTTGTGGCAAAAAACAATGGCGATCTGGTCGGTTTCATCGTTGGCGGGCTCGAGGAGACCGGGGAAGAGGTTTATGGGCACATAATGAACTTTGCCGTCGCTCCCCGTTGTCGGCGCCGTGGGGTGGGGCGGCACCTCCTCCGCCGCCTGGAGCAGGAGTATGCCATCCTGGGCGCTAACGGTGTCCAGCTCGAGGTCAGGGTCAGCAACACCGTGGCGCAGGAGTTTTACCGTCGTCTCGGCTATCGCGAGGTATTCCAGGTGGCATCCTACTACTCAAACGGGGAAGACGCCCTTGTCATGATGAAATGGTTCCGGTTTTAACTTGCGGGGGTGAAGGGGCGGAGCGGGATGACCCCGGTCTTGCCGCCGGTGATGAAAGCGGAGCCGCCCTTCCTTCCTGCGATAGATATGTCATCTCGGGTATATTCCATTATTCTTACCTCTCGTACAAGGCTGAAAGTGCTGGTACGGAACTTGTCAAAGTCGATCCCCGCGACACGACACAGATGTGTTTGAACTGCGGAAGCATCGTGAAAAAGACGCTCTCCGAGAGAGTCCACGAATGCCCATACTGTGGGTTTGTTGCCGATCGAGATTACAATGCTGCGGTGAATATTCACCGTGTGGGGATGGAACAGCCCTTTGAGCCTGTGGAGCCAAGACCTCTGCATCACATCTCCGTGGTGCAAGTGTTGTCCATGAAGCAGGAAGCCCCGCCCGAGAGGCGCGGGGTAGTTCACGCCTCCCGCCAGGGTGCCTGGACGTTCTCTCTACTACCCCCGCCCCAGGTTCTGGTGCGCCCGGGCCAGGTGCTGGGCTGCCAGGGCGCCGAGGAGTGAGAGTTCGCCGGCAAGGACCGCAGCGGCAACGATCTCTCCAAAAGCCTTTGCATTGGCTCCCGGCGGGTCCCCGCCGCCCGCGACACCAAGCATCGCCAGACACTCGTGCTGGGTCTCAACACCGGTTCCTCCACCGACAGTCCCGACGGGGAGCGAGGGTATGCTGACCGAGACGTAAACACCACCCTCAACCCGGTCGACGGTTGTGATTGCGGTGCTGCCCTCGACGACGTGGGCCGCGTCCTGACCGCAGGCTATGAATATCCCGGCAACCACGTTTGCCGCCTGGGCGTTGAACCCGAAGGAGGCCGCCCGCGCGGAGCCCACCAGGTTCTTGCGGTAGTTGACCTCGAGCAGTGTCTCCGCATCGGTCTTCAGGAGATCCGCGATCAGCGCCTCGCTGAGCCTCACCCCAGCAACCACCGTCTTACCCCTGCCCTGGACGAGGTTGATGGCCGCGGGTTTCTTGTCGGTGCACATGTTTCCCGAGAGGGAGACGAGCCTTGCACCGGTCTCGCGCTCGATGAGTTCGCCCACCTTCTGGCTGGCGATCGTCACCATGTTCATGCCCATCGCGTCCTTCGTGTCGAACTCAAGCCTGACGAAGACGCTCGTGCCGGCGATGTAGGTCCTGGCTTTGAGGAACTCCCCGTGCTTTGTGGTGCTCTCAGCGGCCTCCCGGATCTCGGCGGTGTGCGTCTCCACCCAGTCTGCCGTCTCTTTCGCGTGAATGATATCACGGGTGGCAAAGACCGGTGCCCGGGTCATCCCGTCGCGCATGATCCGGACATCCGCACCACCCGCCCGGGTTATCAGCGAACAACCGCGGTTCACCGAGGCGACAAGTGCTCCTTCGGTCGTCGCGAGGGGGATGTAGTATGGCCCGCTGGCGTACTCGCCGTGCAACATGAGCGGTCCTGCAACACCGACCGGAACCTGGACAGTCCCTATCATGTTCTCGATGTTGCGTTTCACGACCCGATCGATCCCGATCGTGAACGATCCAATCGCGGGAAGAGGTGTCCCGGTCTCGCCCTCGATGAACGCCCGCCGCACCCTTACGGCCTCTTCCGGGGGGAGTTCCTTCTCGAGCGCATAGAGCTTGAGAGACCCGTCTTTCAGCCTCTCGATATACTCATCCATGAATAAGTATGAGATCTTATACGTAAAGATGGCGGGTGGTGGAGTCCGTGGGTGAAGAACGGTGGTGCCTGGTGGTGTCAGGGCAGGAGGCCGAAGAGAGAAGGCGCCGACTGCTTGAGGCAGGGCTCCTTGATCGGCGGTACAGGCCGCGCCAGGAGGGCGGTACCGTCCTTCTCCCCCTTACCGGTGAGTTTCCTGGTGCGGTGCGCCGGGAGTTTGAGGCGGTGCCGGAACGCCCCAACCTTCCACGCCACGAGATCGTCGGCGGGATCGCCATCATGCAGGAGAACGATCCCGCTGGCGCCGGGCGGGTGCTCGCCTCAAGACCGTCGCTGCACACCGTGCTCTTCCCCGAGACCCCCGTCGAGGGTGAGTACCGGACCCGCAGGTTTGCCGTTCTTGCCGGTGTCCCCGCCACCCGCACCAGGGTGACGGAGTACGGACTCCGTTTTGATGTAGACCTATCCCTCGCCTACTTCTCTGCCCGTCTCTCCACCGAGCGGCAACGGATTCTTGCGGCGATGGAGAAGGGTGAGCGGGTTCTTGATATGTTCGCTGGTGTGGGGCCTTTTGCGATCACCCTGGCCCGTAAAGCGGATATTGTGGTTGCGGCGGACATTAACCCTGCTGCCGTCCATCTCCTGGCCGGCAACATCAGCCTCAACCGGATGAGCAATGTCGTTCCGGTGCTTGCGGATGCCGGTCACCTTCCCCGGTATGGGTTTCGCCCGTTTGACCGGGTTGTCATGAACCTCCCCATGGCCGCGCCGCGGTACCTCCCTGAGGCCGCAGCGCTCTGTCGGGACGGAGGAACGATCCATCTCTATGCCCTGCAGGAGCGGGAAGGGGAGCACCTCCCTCTGATCCGCGGGGTTACCCGGGGTGAGGTCCTCGAGCGGCGGGTCAGGACATACTCTCCGGGAAAGTGGCATGCGGTTTACGATATAACCCTGGAGAGGTAAGGGAGGCTATCAAACCAGTACCTTCAGGCTGATCTGCCGGGTTTGATAAGCCTCTCTTCGGACGGATTCCGGGGTGGTGGTGTGATTCTCCCTTGCTGCAGCGTCCGGAAATGGGTTTTTAGTCGGTTCCCGGTTAGAACCGCAGGAGATCCATCTGCGCGCCGGGCACGGCTTTCCAGGGCCAATCGCCACACACTTCCCCCGGAGGGGGAGCGGCCGTGCGATCGTGGCGTTCAAGGATACTGAAAGGGCATGGCGTCCCGGAAGCCTGAGGAGATGGGGGTGTTCATGTTCAGCGTAAGGCGTTCACCAGGGAGTGCAGTCGCGTGAAAAGAGAGATGGGCTCCGGGGCAGAACTATCAGATGAGTGTGTATGAGCGGAACGGAGGGCTCCTGGCAGGCTGAGGCTGGCCGGATTGCCGCGGCTCTTGACGGGGGCCGGGCGCGTGTCGACCTGGAGAGGCTGAGGCCTCCTGTCAACACCTACCTCGTCCGCTCGCTCGATAAAACGGCGCTCCGGTTCAGTCTTCCCGTCCTGCTCACACCGCCGCCCGGCACGGCCAGTCACCCCGGTGCTGACGGGGCGGTCTGGGCGGTGATCGAGGCCGTCAAGGCGGCGGTCCCGGTCGAACCCGCACTCGGCCCCATCGCAGGTCTCGGGACGGAGCACCCCGTCCATTGCCAGCAGAATGTGGAACCTGTCACGCTGATCGCCTCACCGGGCGCCATCGGAACGGATCTCTGGCGACCGGGCGATGATAACCGGATCGACTCGCGGGGTCTTCACCTGGTCGTCAGGGGTGCACTCCCTTACCCGGGGCCGCCCGGGCGGGGCACGGAACGGGAGGCCGCTGATCGCCTGGGTGAGCTCCTTGAGGCCGTCGACCGCGTAGCGCGCCGGGTGCCTGCGGCGGAGATTGCCGCGGCCTGTGCTCTTTCCCTTGACCAGAAAGCCCTCCGCCGCGCCCTGCCGGGGGTGGGGCTTGTCGCGTTCATTGCCGATGGCACGCGCCCGGCCCGCCGGTTCACCAGGCTCCGGGGTCACCACCGGATTGCAGGCCCAAAGGAGGGTGTTCACGTTCCTTTCCGCTGTCCGCGGGAACTCGACCCGATCGAGGTCGAACTTGAGGGGAGCGGCAGGGTGGTGACGGGGCTTGGACTCCGGCGCAGGGAGGTCTTCGCGGTTGCCGGTTCAAACGCTGAGGGGAAGAGCACCCTCCTCCAGGCGATCGTTGCCGGCCAGGATGACCACGCCGCCGGCGACGGGCGTGAACTCCTGGTCAGTGTCAACGGGGTTGCGGGGGCGGAGGCAAACGAGCAGGAACTGGTGGGTGCGGATGTCAGCCTCTTCTTCCAGAGCCTCCCGCCCGGCCTATCGGGCGATCCCCGGGCGGCCTACGGCCGCGGGAGCGGATCCCTCGTGATGGCAGAGAAGATCCAGGCAGCGCTCCGTGCTGCGGCGCCCATCCTCATCATCGATGAGGACCGCGCCGCGACCAACCTGCTGGTCCCCGGGTGCCTCCAGAGCGGTGAGGTGACACCGCTCTCCACGCTGCTTGCCACCAGCCGCCAGGCGATCGGGGATACGACGATCTTGTTTGCCGCCTCCTCGCTCGATATACTGATAGCGCAGGCTGATCGGATCCTGCTCTTCTCCGGTCATGAAGCGCAGGCGCTCGATCCCCGGGAGTTCCGGCGGCGACTGGACAGGCACCTTGCCGGGGTGCGAGAACTTCTGGCGGCGCAGGAGAGAATGGACGACTGCTGATACCCGGTTTGCCGGCGGAAAGGCCGTATTCGGGTATTCAGGACTCGCCAGCGCTGACGACATGAACCGATTCCGGCGCAAACGAGACCACCACAAGGCTGCCTTCCTGAAGTTCCAGGTCATCCACCTTCTTCCAGGAGAGGATAGATGAGAGCATAAACCCGCAGTCGACCGTAACCCTGCTGAACGGACCGCGCGGCACGATGGATATGATGGTGCCCTGGAGCGTGTTCCTGCCGGGGTTGCCCACCCCCCTCTCCGCCGGTGCGATCTGCATATCCTCCGGCCTGATGCAGAGGGCGACCCTCTCCCCCGGGCCAAACGACGACCGCGCTCTCACCCGAGTGCTGCCGACATCGATGGAGGCTATCCCTCCGTCTTCCCTGCCCATGACCACACCTTCCAGTATGTTCTCTATGCCAACGAATCTGGCGAGATCCCTGGTTGCCGGGAGGGTGAAGACCTCTCTTGGCGTCCCGACCTGCGCGAACCTGCCGTTCATCAGCACCGCTATCCGGTGAGCGAGCCGCTGCCCCTGGTACATGTCGTGGGTCGAGAAGAGTATCGTTGTGCCGAGTTCGCGGTTGATCCGGATGACCAGCTCCTCTATCTTCTCCACCGAGACCGGATCCAGGTTTGCGGTCGGTTCATCCATGAGGAGAATCTCCGGTTCGATCACCATCGCCCTGGCGAGTGCCACCCGCTGCATCTCGCCGCCGGAGAGTGTCCGTGCCCGCCGCTCCTCGTATCCAGCAAGCCCGACCATATCGAGAGCCCCCCTGACCTTCTTCATGATCGTTTCCCTCTCCACCCCCCGAAACCTGAGTCCGATGGCGATGTTCTCGGCGACCGTCGTGTTAAAGACTGCAGGTTTCTGAAAGACCATCCCGATCGTCCGGCGGATCCTGAGGCTCTGCTCCTTGCTGGCGTGGATATCGATCCCGTTGATCCGGATGGTCCCTGCTGTCGGAGTGTCCAGGAGGCCGATCAGGCGCAGCAGGGTTGATTTCCCGGCCCCGCTCGGCCCGATGACGGCAAAGATCTCCCCGTCATCAACCCTGCCGGTGACTCCGTCGAGCACCCTCTTGCCGTCGAACTCTTTTGAGACTCCGTCAAGTTCAATCATGGATTCCTGCCCTGTTGCAGCGTTGATATGACGAGATTGACCCCGAGAGCGATGATAAGCAGGACGATCCCGAGAGCGATGGACTGCGGGATGTTGCCCATCGACGTCTCAAGCGATATCGCGGTGGTCAGGACGCGGGTCGAACTCATAAAAGATGACGCCGCTATGTTGCCGCCGACGAGGATGGCTGCCCCTACCTCGGATATCGCCCGGCCGAACCCGACCGCGACGGCCGCCAGGATCGCGAAACGGGCTTCTTTCATGATGTTTATAAGGAACTGGAACCGTGTCGCCCCTAGCGAGGTCAGGGTGTCCCTGATGACCGGATCGACCCCAGAGAGCGCGGATATTGTAAGACCGGTCATTATCGGTATGATGAGGACTGTCTGTGCGATGATCATGGCGGTCGGGGTGAAGAGCAGTCTTAAAAACCCGAGCGGCCCGGCGCGGGAGATGAGCAGGAAGATCAGGAGCCCTACGATGACCGTCGGGAGGGAGTATAGCGTCTGGATCAGGTTGATGAGACCCTTTCTGCCCCTGAAATTCCCGAAGTTGATCGCCGCCCCGAGCGGGAGAGATATCAGTGAGGCGATGATGGTTGCGGTGAGTGATATGATGATGCTTCGTGCGGCGATGGCCATAACGTTGGGATTGAGTGTGACGATGAGCCTGATCGCCTCGATGAACCCCTCGATGATCTCGTACATGCCCTGCACCTGATCGTGCTACCTAAGCGGCAAAAAAACCAGATGATGCCCCGGTCGGGTCAGAGAGATCTTGGTGAAGATAGGGGTTCAATCTCATGCAAAAAGGGGATGGGTTGACCGGATCAGAGAACCGGGTCTTTCACTTCGGCCTCGGTCACACCGATCTTCTCCCAGGCGTCCTTTGCAGCGTAGAAGAGCGGCTGGCCGTACTCCGCGACGCCGAAGGAGGCGATCTCTTCCTGCACCTCATCGGAGATCAGGAAGTTGATCCAGGCTTTTGCCAGCGTGCTGTTGATCTCAGGGTATTTCTCGGGGTTGATCTGCATGACGGAGTAGACGTTGAGCAGTATATCGCCCTCGTCCACGAGTGTCACGAGGTCGAGGTCACGCTGGTAGGCAAGGAAGGTGCCTATGTCTGAGAGGGTGTAGCCCTGCAGTTCGTTTGCCATCTCAAGGGTTGCACCCATGCCGGTCCCGGCCTCGCGGTACCAGTCGCCGGAGCCCTGGATCTCTGTCGAGTAGTTGAACCCGGCGGCCTTCCAGATGGCCTGCTCCTTTGAGTGTGTGCCTGACGCATCGCCGCGCGAGACAAAGATCACACCCGGTTCACCGGCCATACCCTTCTCGCGTATGGTTGTAAACGCTTCTTCGGGTTCCATGCCCTTTATGCCTGCCGGGTCGGACTCCGGGCCTACGATGATGAAGTAGTTGTAGGCAAAGACGCGCCGGTTGATGCCGTAGCCATCGGCAATGAAGGCATCCTCACGTGCACGGTCGTGCACCATCAGGACGTCCACGTCGCCCCGCTGCCCGTACTCGATCGCCTTGCCGGTACCGGCGGAGATGATCAGGACCTCGGCGTTGTACTCATCTTCAAACATGGGTTTGAGGTGATCGAGGAGCCCGGTGTCGTAGAGACTTGTCGTAGTGGCGATACGGAGTTGCTGCTTCTCTGCGGGGGGCTGCTCGGTTTCTGTCCCGGTACAGCCGCAGATCAGCAGGATGGCGACCATGACAGCCGCAACGGCGAAGATGATTCTCTTTTTCATCATGTCTATCAAGAACTGGTATTGTGCTGCCTGCATTTAAATAGCCGTGTTTTGTGTTAATGTGTGTTCAATTTAGTTGACTTTGTTTTATCTCAGGCTGAGTAAACGTGATCCTGTTACCCTCGTCGGCAGGCCGCCTGATCTCATCCCACCACGATATCGCGGTAGACCCCATTCTCCCCTTCCACATAGAGGATCGCTTCACCTCCGACAAAGGCGGGTTTTGGGAACTTTTTCAGGCAGACGAGGCCTTCGCTGACGGCAGCACCATCCCGGGTCATTACCCGGTCGACGCCGGAGGCGAGGATTGCGGCCACGGTTGAGGTTCCGTGCAGGCTTCGTGTAGTCCCCTTCTGGACAAACCGACCGTCGTTCCCCGATGCCGCGAGGCAGACACCTGCCAGCGCGCCGATAACCCCGTCTTCGGTGCCGCCAAGTCCTTCGAGGAGTATCCCTGCCTGACGGGCGAACGTGCGCGCCTCTTCCTGCGTCACGACTTCTCTCTTTGCTGCGAAACCAAAGCGGGTGACCTCCTGTCCCATCTGCCGGTCGGCGGCGATGCAGATGCCGGGGTCGCTCCCATCGATGAAATCGGCGAGCAGGAGTTCCTTTGCTGTCTCGAACAGATCATCGGCCGTAACTCCATTCTCTCTCTCCAGTATGTGGATGACCGCGGCGCTGTTGTGTGAGGTGTAGGGGATGGCAGGATGGAGAAAGAGCTGGTGTCGTGTCACCCCGAAGATCCCATAGGAGCGGGAGAGTTCAGCTGCAATCGCGCGTGCGAGTCGCCCGGTTCCCCGGGACTCGCGGGTGTCGGTGTCGTCAATCCCTATATAGATGGTCATTGTTATCGCTCGTCTGCCCTGCCGGTCGGTTTAACCCGGGAGGCTACGCCCGGATCAGCGTGCCGACCCGCTCCCCGTTCACGGCCTTTGTGATGTTCCCGGGGGTATGGGCGTTCACCACTTTGATCTCTCTGACGTAAACGGCGTCCCGGAGAAGTTCGACCGCCATCGGTTCGAGCACCATATCCTCCATCTCCATCTCCAGGAGTTCTTCGGCCGTGATCTCCGGGATGAGTTCGGCATCAGGATTCTCAAAGGGGTTCTCGGTGTAGAGGCCGTCCACGTTCTTCCCAAGGATGCAGTTCTTCGCGCCGACCACCTCCGCCATAAGGAAGGCGCCGGTATCCGTCCGGTGCGGCGGGATGGTTCCAAGTTTTGGGGGGTGTTCGTAGAGCCCGTATGGCGGTGTGCCCTGAACGACCGGGAGCATCCCGAGCGAGATCAGTGAGGGCAGACTCAGGAGGTCTTCGGTATGGATCCGAACGCCGTTGTATTTCGAGAAGAGGATGGAGATCATGATCGCATTCTGCTCGCTGATCTTGCCCGCAAGTTCCGCAAGCACCCCCGTGGGCATACCGAGGTCGATGCCGAGGTCGAGGATGTGGCGGACACGGGCGCCGCCGCCGGTGGCTACAAGGATCTTATGGCGCCTGGAAAGTTCTCCGATCTCCTCGATCAGCGGGTATACAATCTCCCGGCCGTAATCGATGACTCCGTGGCCGCCGATCTTGATCACGTTCAGGTCGGGCATGATCCGTATCGTGGAACCCCCTGTCCTGCGGAGCATTCCTCGCCTGACCAAACTTTCGCCGCGCAGCCTTGATTCAATCTCAAACCGTTCCGCCATGATCTTTCCTCCTATCTGTATGATGGGAAAAGGTTAAGTATCTTTGGCGTATATCTACTGCTATACCAGTTGGTATGGGGTGAGAGAGATGAAGATCTATGTACGTGAACGCCAGAAGGTTGGCACCGGTGTGAAACAGCCAAGGTTCCGCATCGTTGCTATCCTTGAAGAGCAGGGCGAGCAGAAGCACCTGAAGGTTGAGGGGACGCACTTCCGAAAGGTTGAGATAGAGCAGATTGCAGAGGATGTGGGGGCGGAGGTTGTCTACCTTGAGACGATGCCCGAAGAAGAACGCGGGGAGATGAAGAAAGCAGAGGCGGCGTAACCCTCCGGCCGTCATCTTTTTTTGCAGGGCCGTGATAGACAATGGTGCGATCGGATGGGACCAGACGAACAGAACGATATCATCGATGCGGCCATAAGGATCCTTCTTGAGGAGGATCGCTGCATAAACGTCGGGTTTTCCCCGGACGGCGTCTCCATACGTTTTCCCACGACCCGTAAACTTGCAGAGTTCCTGGGGATCCCACATTACTACGTCCTTCCAAGGTTCGGGGAGATGGAGCGGGACGGCCTTATACGCCGGGAGGAGCGGGTCGGGATCTCCACCACACCAGCGGGGACGCAGCGTCTCCTCTCTATCATGGCGGAGCGATACAGCGAGCGTGCAGAAGAGGTACTTGGCCGGGATATCTTCGCGGTGCTGCGGCAACGGGCCGGGATATGCTGACCGGTCAGGTGCCCCATTTTTCATGGGAAAGGTGGAGTGTTTGTAGTTCAGATCGTTGGTCACCCGGGCTCCGTATGGGCGGCCGGGATAATCCATAACTTCAAAGACCCATCTGACCAGATAGAAGAAGGAGCACCATGGCGGAGAGCACCGGGGCGGAAGAGAGGGGCATCAGGTTCACGCTGGAGGAGGTTGCCGGCGCAGTCGGTGATTTCGGGACGATCTTTCCCATCCTCCTTGGTGTCGCCATAGTCTGCCCGGACGTGAACGTAAGCCATTTCTTCCTCTTCATAGCCGCCTGGTACATCATAGCCGGGTTCTACTACCGCCTCCCGATCCCGATCGAGCCAATGAAGGCCATCGGTGCCATCGTCATCGCCGGAGGGCTTTCCGGTGGAGAGATCGTGGCATCGGGCATCGTCGTCGGCGCGCTCTTCCTGCTGCTCGGGCTTCTCGGCGGCATGACCTGGCTTGCGGATCGGATCCCGAGAAGTGTCATCCGGGGCGTCCAGGCGGGTCTCGCGCTCCTCCTTCTCCGGACGTCGCTTGACTACATCCTCAACGACGCCCTGTTTGCGGCTCTCTCCATCGGGATCATCCTGGCATTCTTTGTCGCTTCACAGCGCACCCGGATCCCGGACATCTCCGCTCTGATTGTTATACTGATCGGACTTTGTGTGGGTATCGTCACACAGGGGATGCCGCCGCTCCGGTTGATACCCCTCCCCTCCCTCATCATCCCGCTTCCCTCAGACTTCATAGCCGGCACCTGGGAACTTGCCATACCACAGATCCCGCTCACCCTGACAAATGCCATCCTCGCCACATCTCTCCTCACACACGACCTCTTCCCGAAGAGGGGTGTGGACCCCGACCGCCTTTCCCGTACGATCGGTGCCATGAACCTCATCTCGACGCCGCTTGGAGGGTTCCCGATGTGCCACGGCGCCGGGGGGCTTGCCGCCATGTACCGCTTCGGTGCGCGAACCGGCGGGGCAAACATCATCGCTGGCGTTTTTATCCTCATCTTTGCCGTCGCATTCGCCCCGCCGGAGGTGCTGACCCTGATCCCTCTCGGGGTCTTTGGCGCGCTCCTTGTCTTCGTGGCGATAGAACTCGGAAAACACAGCATAAAGACCGAGTCGTATGCCGTCACCGGGGCCATAGCCGTCCTCACCCTGGTGATCGGGCTTACGTTTGCGTTCATTATAGGTATGATCATGGCCTACGTCCTGAAGGCTGAAGTTTCATCACCTCAGGCGGGAAGATGATCGATCCGCACATGGATACAGTTACAATTCTTGGTCTTTTTGCCGGAGCGCTTACGACGCTCTCGTTTGCCCCGCAGGCCATAAAGGCATGGCGCAGCCGCTCGACCGCCGACCTCTCGTTCGCGATGCTTCTTCTCCTCCTGGCCGGAGTCCTGCTCTGGTTCGTCTACGGGGCGGCGAGGGGTGATCTCGCCATAATAGTCGCGAACGGTGCCACCGCCGTCCTCGTCGCCTTCACTCTCGCGCTGAAAGCGCAGAACGGATGACGTGGATCGCGTCCTCTCTTACACGGAGGCTGACCCGAACCCCGGGCGCAATCCCGAGGTCCCGCACCGACCGCCGGGTCATCACCGCCGTCATGTCCATCCCCGCATCCACCAGGATCTCGGCCACAGGGCCGTTCTCGACGATCTGAATGACCGTCCCGGTCATCGTGTTCGGGGCGTCTGGCCGCCGGCCGTCGTCCACAGCGATGATGAGGTCATCGGCACGGATGCAGAGGCAGACCGCCTCCCCCACTGCAGCGTCTGTCTGCGCATCAAACCTCAACCCACCTGCATCCACAGTTGCACGTCCACCGTGGTTTGCCGTCACCACTCCATCCAGGATGTTTTCAACCCCGATGAAAGATGCAACCTCCCGGCTCCCCGGGGCGTTCAGCACAACATCGGCATCGCCCTCGTCGACGAGGCGACCGTCGATGAGAACCGCCATCCGGGTTGCAAGCATGTGCGCCTCCCGGCGGGAATGGCTCACGTGCACGATCGTGAGCCCTTCATCACGGTGGAGTCGCCGGAGGTCGGCGATGAACCTCTCCTGCGTGACCGGGTCGAGCGCTGAGAGCGGCTCGTCCAGCAGGAGGATATCCGGTTTCACAGCGACGGCTCTTGCGAGCGCCACCCGCTGCTGCTCACCGCCCGAGAGGGTTCCGGGGTAGCGGTCCGCCAGGTGTTCGACACCGAACCTTTCAAGGAGGCCGGCGACTCTCTCGCGTGCCTCCTGCCTGCGAACCCCCCGGACGCGAAGACTGTAAGAGACGTTATCGATGACGGTCATGTTCGGAAAGAGCGAGTAGTCCTGGTATACGAGGCCGATCCCCCTTCGCTCCGTGGGCAGATCGGTGATCTCCTTCCCCCGGAGGAGGATACGGCCGCTATCCGGCCTGTGGAGACCGGCAATCGCCTCGAGGAGCACCGTCTTTCCCGCGCCAGAGGGGCCGATGATGAAGTAGTAGTCGCCCCGGTTGATCGAGAGACTGACATCCTTCAGTGAGAACGACCCCAGCCTGAGCGATACCCGTTCAAACGCGATCATCGTACCTCCCCAGGTATCCGGTCAACCTCCGCAGCAGGTAGAATACCCCCAGACTGACCACTATGACCACAAACGCTATGCTCCTGCTTGTGCGGATGCCGGACGTGGTAAACGAGTAGTAGATCAGCGTCGATATGATGAACGGGTAGTATGCGATCATGACCACGGCGGCAAACTCCCCTATTGCCCTTCCCCAGGCAAGGATTGCCCCGTTAAACAGATGCCGCAGGCTAAGAGGGAGGGTGACCGTACGGAAGGTGGTGAACCTCCCGGCGCCGAGGGTGCGGGCGACGTTCTCAAGGTGTAGGGGGACCTTCTCAAACCCTTCCCGCATCGTGTTTACAAAGAACGGCGAGGCGACGAAGAGCATCGCGACGACCGTGCCGGGGTAGGCATCCTCAAATGCAAGCCCGATCTCGGCGAGCGGCGCGCCGAGCCATCCTCTTCGCATGAAGAGGAGGTAGACGAGCAGCCCGGCAACCGTGTGGGGCAGGATGAGCGGCAGGTCGACGATACTCTCGACAACCCCCTTAACCCTGGACGGGGGGGCCCGGGCGAGGACGTATGCAAGCGGTGTTCCGAAGAGTATGAGGAGGAGGACAGCGTTTGCCCCTGCAGAGAAGGTGAGGAGGATCGCTCCGAGCACCCCTGACGAAGCCGCAACCTCGATGAGGTGGAGCGGGTCTGCAAGTTCAGTTATTGTTATGTTTGCGAGCGCAAGAACGGTGAGCCCCACAAGAACCGCACCCAGGATGCAGAACCAGACGATGCAGAGGTCTGCCTGCCGCCTCCCGCGCACCCTCCAGCGGGAGGGTGGCGCATCCGCATCGGCCGAACCGCTCTCTCTCTTCATAGGGGAACTCTCTACTGTTGCTCAATACCCGGCAAGTTCGCGGACCTTCGCGATATTCCCGGCATCGTCCCGCCGGGCGTCGACCGGCGTCTCGCAGATCAGGGGGAGACGCCGGATCTGCGGGTTGCGGAGGATCTCCCGAAACCCATCCTCTCCTATGGATCCAAGGCCGATATGCTCGTGCCGGTCAAGCCCGCTCCCCAGATCCCCCTTGCTGTCGTTGAGGTGGATGAGATGGAGGCTGTCAACGCCGATCCGCTCATCGATCTCCGCAACGACAGCATCGATCCCATCCGCCGTCCGGAGGTCGTAGCCTGCGCCAAACGCGTGGCAGGTATCAAAACAGATCCCGAACTCCCCCCTATCATCCAGGCCATCGTAGATCAGCGCGAGATCCTCGATCCTCGTCCCAACGCTGTTCTTCTCCCCAGCGGTATTCTCGAGGAGGAGCGTCACCCCTGTATCCCCGGTTTCGTGAAACGCACGGTTGATCGCGGCGATGACCCGTTCCTGCCCCTCCTCGATCCCGGCGCCGCGGTGGTGTCCGAGGTGTGTCACAATATAGGGTATACCGAGAAGGGCGCATCGCCTGAGTTCATCTGCAAGCGCAGCAACTGACTTCTCATAGATGGCATCGTCGGGCGAGGCCAGGTTCGGGAGGTAGGGCATGTGGTCAAAGACCGGGCCGAGCCCTGACGATCTCACCGCCGCCCGGAAAGCCTCGACCACGTCCGGGTCCAGGTCCCTCGCCCTCCAGCCTCTTGGGTTCCGGGAGAAGATCTGAAACGTGTCACAACCCGCATCGCGGGCACGGTCAACCGCACGGTCGATCGACCCGGCGATGGAGATGTGGCATCCAACCATCACCATACCGTAGTCTCTCGACCCTTGAGCGTTTAGGCCTTCCTCCGCAGAACCTCGCGTAGCACCGCCGCCCCGAACTCCCGGGTACCGGCGTTGCCGCCCAGGTCGCGCGTCCGGATGCCTGCATTGAGCACCCGGTCAATGGCCTCCTCGATGACCGCCGCTGATCCAGGGTCGCCTGTATGGGCAAGGAGCATCGCTGCGCTCCTGATCGCTGCAATGGGGTTTGCTATACCCTGTCCTGCGATATCGGGGGCGCTCCCGTGGACGGGTTCAAAGAGCGCATGCCGCTCCCCTATATTGCCGCTCGGGAGCATACCGAGCCCGCCAACCAGGTAGGCTGCGGTATCGGAGAGGATGTCGCCGAAGATGTTGGTCGTCACAATCACGTCGTAGCGCTCGGGGTGCATCAGGATGTCAAGAGAGAGCGCGTCGATGAAACGCGCCGTGCAGGGAACCCCTGCCCTGGCGGCCTCCCTGGTGCAGATATCGACAAACAGACAGTCCGACTTCAGGACGTTTGCCTTGTTCCCGATGGTGAGGTGGCGGCGGGCCGCAGCAAGACTGCAGGCGCAGCGGGCAATCCGCTCGCTTCCCCTGCGCGATACGACCCGGACGGTGCAGGCACGATCGGGTTCGGTCCACTCGATGCCCGAGTAAAGCCCCTCGGTATTCTCCCGCACGATGACGATGTCGACCCCTTCACCACGTATAGGGCGGACGTTTGCGTATAGGTCGAGAGCCTGTCGGATCTGCAGAAGAACGCTTCTGTACCCCGGATCGGGCGGCGTTGTGACGGCGCCAAAGAGGATTGCGTCCGCCGACTTCAGGTCGGCGATCGTCTCCTCGTCACAGGCGCTCCCTGTCCGCTCCCAGCGGCCGTATCCCACCTCGACCTCAAAGAACTCGAGATCCGGGCGCACGGCTGCGAGGATCTCGCGGGCGACCGGGACGACCTCGTGCCCTATACCGTCGCCCTCAACAACCGCTATCCCTGTCATACCCTCTCCTCCATGTGGTTGCAACCAGTCTCACGGCCTCAACCATATCCCATGCCGACGCACCCCAGTGGACAACCGCACCGAGAAGGCCGTTCCGGAGGCCGACACCCGCCCGCTCGCTCCTGCAGCACCGGGCGATGAAGGGTTCGGCCCTCACAGCCTCGAGCGGGCAGATGTTATCCGCCACGGTAACAGAGTTGCCGTAACACTCCTTTATCAGTTCACGCCCTGTCATGCACGCTGCGACGCGGTCGCCGGGGCGGAGCCTGTCGGCATCAATTGTGCGCGGGAACCCGGCCGCGCGGCAGGGGTAGACATCGGCACCGATCTCCCTGATGTCACGGAGATGGTGCTCAAAGACCACCTCGAGGTCGCCGAAGACCCCTGTTCTCTCGAGGTCGGTGAGCGTGGCCGAGAGGTGTGGCCGGGGCGGTGTTATGTCGTAGACGTGGATGCGAAGGAAACCCGAGAGGTCGGGGTCGATGACAAACGTGGTCTGCTCGCCGTAACCTGAGAATATGGTACACCGGTAGCCTGACCTCATGGCCTCGGTCACCAGGAAAGTTCTGTCCTGGACGTTCACGGGCTCGGGGTAGCGGTAGACCTCATCTCCGGCGGCAAGCACACGGCTGGAGAGCACCGTCCGGAGGAGTCCGGTCTCTTCCGGATCTGTTTTAACCTCGATGACCTCCGTGCCCCCCGGGGTCTCTCGGACTATGTAGCGTGTGAGGAAGTAGGCCTTATCCCTCCCGCAGGGGGTGCCGTTTGCAACCCCGACAAACTTGCAGTGTGGTGGAAATATCATCGGGACGCCCTCCAGCAGGCTGCAAGCCCGCCGGCCCGTAGGATGGCAAGCATCCTCTCTGAGAGGGGGCGGGCGGGGCAGCGTTTGCCGTCCACCTCCACCCACCCCTCTTCCAGATCGAAGGCGACGCGGGCACCATCGATGCAGGGAACCGTGGCCTCGATCACCGGCAGACCGACGTTGATGGCGTTGCGAAAGAATATGCGGGCAAACGATTCCGCTACGACCCCGACCACCCCGGCCTCGCGGAGGGCGATCACCGCCTGTTCTCTGGACGAGCCGCAACCCATGTTCCGCCCGGCGACGATGACCGAACCAGGGAGACGGGCTGCAAGCGCAGGGTCAAGGTCCTCAAAGACATGTTCCGCCCAGACCGAACGGTCTTTCGTCCGGAGGTAGCGGCCCGCGATGATGAGGTCGGTGTCGATATCGTTCCCGAGGCAGACCGCGGGCCCTGCTCCCTTCATCATGCCGCCTCCGGGACGGCAATCTCCCCGGTGAGAGCGCTTGCGGCGGCCGTGGCGACCGAGGAGAGGTAGATCTCGCCGCCCACGCCCATCCGGTTCTTGAAGTTCCTGTTGGCCGTGGAGAGACAGACCTCCCCCTCCCCCAGCACCCCGGCATGCGCCCCGAGGCACGGCCCGCACCCCGGCGGTCCGACCACACATCCAGCATCCACTATGTCAGCGAGGATGCCGGTCTTGATCGCCCGGGAGAGCACCGCACGCGATGCGGGGAAGACCAGGGTGCGGATGGCCACCTTCTTTCCGCGGACAATACGGGCGAACCGCTCCAGATCCTCGTAGCGGCCGTTTGTGCATGTACCGACGAAGACCTGGTCGAGGCGTGTCCCGGCGATCTCTTCGGCCTCCCGGACGGTGTCCACCCGGTGGGGGACGGCGACGAGAGGGACGATATCATCGAGATCGATATCGAGAGTCTGTTCGTAGCGGCATTCCTCCGGCACCTGCGGTGAGGCTTTAACCCCGTAGTCCGCAAGGTAACTGAGTGTGAGATCGTCGGCGTAGAAGATCCCGGCCTTTGCCCCCGTCTCGACCGCCATGTTGCAGAGGGTCAACCGCCCGTCCATAGAGATCCCTCTAACCCCCTCGCCGACGAACTCCAGCGCCCGGTAGGTCGCGCCCTCCATTCCCAGGCGGGCGACGTAGGTGAGTGCGACGTCTTTTGGCTCCGCGGCGCCGGAGAGATTGCCGGAGAGGTTGACCGCGATCGTCTCTGGGACACGGAACCAGGTGCCGCCCGACGCCCAGATCGCCGCCATATCGGTCGCGCCAACCCCTGTGGCGAACGCTCCAAATGCGCCCTGGGTGCAGGTGTGGGAATCAGCCCCGACGACGATCATCCCCGGTTGGACGAGACCTTCGCTCATCACCTGGTGGCAGATCCCGCATCCGGCATCCGAGAGTGGTATCCCGGAAACCCTGGCAAACGCCCGAAGTTCGGCCTGAAGTGTCGCTGTTGTGCCGGTGTTTGCCGGGATGATGTGGTCGAAGATCAGGCGGAGACGCTCGGGGCGAGGGAGTCGTTCCACCCCCATCTCGCGGAGCGCTTCCAGCGTGAGAACGCCGGTGCCGTCGTGGGCGAAGGCTATATCGACATCGCGGTCGACGTATGCCCCCGCCGGTGCGCCCAGTATCCGCTCTGATAGCGTGCTCACCGGGCGCCCCCCTCCCTTGCCTTCCGCAGGAGGTCGCAGAGAACCTCGCGTGTGACACAGCATTTTCCCTCACTCTTCTGCTTGACCTGCTCGAGAACCCAACTCGCCTCCTCGTCGGAGAGTTCGAAGCCGTAAGCCTTTGCAACGTGTTCGAGCGCCTTTCTCCCGGTATGCTTCCCGAGCACGAACCGGCGTTCGCTGCCAACCAGTTCGGGGGGGACATACTCGTAGGTCGCCGGATCGCACAGGATGGCGGCGATGTGGATCCCGCTCTCGTGGGCGAAGGCGTTCTCGCCGACGATGGGATGCATCCGCTCCGGGGTTATGCCAGAGCATCGGGCAACCAGCCTGGAGATCTCCTGCAACCGGGAGAGGTCGTAGCGATCAACCCCGCCTTTAAAGCGCAGGGCAACGAGCACCTGTTCGAGCGCTGCGTTCCCGGCACGTTCGCCTATGCCGTTCACGGTGGTGTGGAGCTGGAACGCTCCGGCGGCCGCGGCGGTGATGGTGTTTGCAGCTGCAAACCCGAGGTCGTTGTGGCAGTGGATGCAGAGTGGGAAGGGCCCGGCATCCAGGATCCTGGAGACAGCGGAATGGATCTCGAGGGGGGTGAGACAGCCGACGGTATCGGCGAAACTGACAAGGTCGGCGCCGCGCTCGATCCCCCTGCGGTACATATCGATGAGAACCGCCGGGTCTGTCCGTGAGGCGTCCTCGGCGGCAAGCCGGATCTGTACGCCGTGGTCGGCGGCGAACTCCACCATACGGAGGGCGTCCTCGACCACCTCCTCCCGCGGTTTGCGGTACTTGTGCCGAACATGGAGGTCGGAGATCGCGACGAAGATGCTGATTATATCCACGTCACAGTCAAGCGCCGCCTCGATATCGGGTTTGAGCGCCCGTGCCAGGCAGCAGATCCTGGCATCCAGGCCGCTTCTGGCGACGGTCGCGACACATTCTTTCTCGGCCCTGGAGACCACGGGAAACCCGGCCTCGATCACCTCCACGCCGATCTCGTCGAGCGATTGCGCGATCGCCATCTTCTCATCACAGGTAAACGAGACACCAGGGGTTTGTTCCCCGTCTCGCAGCGTCACATCACAGATCTCGATATTCCATGGCAACATGTCGTCCACCTTCCGGGCAGACACCTTCGATCACCACCGTTTGTGGGCCGCCCTCCGGGAGGACGAGCGCATGGCGAAGCGTCGTGCGCTCGTCGGCAGCGCAGACAACCGGGTCTGCCCAGGCGATGTAGCGAAGGATCTCGGGGACGGGGTGACCGCCGGTCATCCCCATCCGTCTGTTCGCAAAGACGATACATAGAAGCGGAAGTCCACGTTCGTAGACGTCGATGAGGGCGTTTAGCCCTGAATGCAGGAGCGCGTAGTCCCCGACGAGGGCGACACGCGGCCCGGTCGCCGCGACGGCTACCGACGAACCGAGACCATACGCGGCAACACCGATGCGGTAGGGCGGGTTCATCGCCAGGATGCTGCATCCGGCGTCGCAGACCGCCTGCATCCCGCGCTCTTGAAGGATCCGGAGGGCCGGATGAAACGGACAGTCCCTGCAGAAAGTTCGCGAGAAACCGCGTGTGGAGAACCGCTGCGGCTCCATGGCGGCGTCTGGAGGGGCGAGGAGACGGTGCTCCCGGAGGAAGGGGCGACCCCTCTCTTCGGGGAGTGAGGCGAGCACCCCTGCGTCCGCCGGCGGCGGGTAGGCGATGACAGGGTGGAACCTGTTCAGCGGCGACGACCGGGCCCAGGCAAACATCGCGGCAGTCCGCCGGTCAGCGGCCACTGCCCGGCCGGCCATGGTGAGATCAGGGTCAGCCAGGCTCCCCTTCAGGTCATTCCGCTGGATGGAGGGCTCTGGGACGTCTGCGTCCAGAAGATCGGGGGTGACCCTGAGTATGGCCACCCTGGAGAAGGTCTCCGATGCCTCAAACGCCGCCTCCACGGCAGGTCCTAGCGTCTCGCCGTCAGGTTCGAACACCGGAGCCCACGCCACCTCCCCGTAATACCGGGAGTCTCCAGCGACGTCCGATCCGGTGACACGGATATCGTCGCCGACGACGATCACGACACCTGCCAGGAGCCCCTGGGCGGTTGCGTGCACCAGCGGGTCGGCGCAGGCATTGAGCCCGACGTGTTTGACGATCACAGCAGCCCTCCTCCCGGAGAGTGAGTCGCCCAGGGCGCACTCGAGCGCAACCTTCTCGTTGGTTGTGATGACCGCTCCCGTCAGGGCGGCGACCTCAGATACCGGGTAGCCCGGGACGGTGTAAAACCGGTCGGCAGCTCGGCAGACAGCGCGGGCAAGCGCTTTTGCACCCTTCATGCATCCCTCCCCGGCACAAGGTCGCACCCCGTGCACGCCGCGCACATGGTTAGAGCATGGCGGGGGTCGAGCCCGGCCTCCCGGAGGATCCTCTCGTGAACGCGGGCAAGCGAGAGCAGCCGCTCAGCGGATGG
>Ga0208824_1001006_pt1 | contig 27004 bp, 17 predicted proteins | sample AD_JPNTR3_MetaG_FD_184447 | JGI IMG/M metagenome (GOLD analysis project Ga0208824, IMG submission 184447) | Active sludge microbial communities of municipal wastewater-treating anaerobic digesters from Japan - AD_JPNTR3_MetaG (SPAdes) (version 2) | ecosystem: Engineered > Bioreactor > Anaerobic...
ACGGCCGCGCCCTTCAACGTGAACTGGATGTTTCACGGCGCCGGCAAGCACCAGTTTTACGTCAAGGTGATTGACGCCGCCGGCAACGAGACAGTGACCAAGACCGTCAGCATCAAGATTGTGCCGCGCGCGACGCCCTGATTCCCGAACGAACGCAGACGGCGAAGAAAACGGTGGGGGAGAAGCATTTCTCCCCCACCGTGCTGTAAGCCAAAGTCCCCAAAACACGGCGGCGCCGGACGCGGGGCCGCTCGCCCCCTCTGCCCCAACTATACTTCGTACGGTTATAATGGGCCAGCGCGGAGGAAGGGACACTTTTTTTCTTCCCCTCCCCAACAGCGCATACGCCGTTAGGGAGGGGCGAAAGCTACAGGTAAAAACGTCGCGGCAGCATCAAAGCTGCCGCGACGTTCGTTACATCGAGGGCACTCTTCCTAGCGAGCTCTGGTAGCGTAATACGAGACCACCAGCTTCTGCAGTTCTGCCACCACCGACGGGATCAACACGAGCGGCAGAATCACCAGCCATTCTTCGAGATCGTCGAGCGGCACGGTGCCAAAAATCGGCTGGAAGAACGGCACAAAGACCACTATCAGCAACAAGGCGACCGAGAAGCCCACAGCCACCTGCATCCACTTGTTGCTGAAGAGGCCCAGCTTGAACAAGGGATAACGCTCCGACCGTGAGGTGTAGGCCCGGAACAGCTCCGAAAGCACTAGCGTCACAAACGCCATCGTCTGCGCCAGCATCACGGCATCCTGCCCGGTCTTCTCCGCGTAGTAGCTGCCGCGCAGATAAGCCCACAACACCGTACCAGCAATCGCTACCGTCTGCACAGCCACGCCGGCGATCATCTCGCGGTTGATAACCGGCTCTTGGGGCGGACGGGGCGGGCGGGTCATCGTGTCGGGATCGCCCTTCTCCAGGCCCAACGCCAGCGCGGGCGCCCCATCGCTGAGGAGGTTGAGCCACAGCAGTTGAATCGCCGTCAACGGCACGGGCCAGCCCAGCAACGTGGCGATGAAGATGATGGCGATTTCCGCCATGTTGCAGGAGAGCAAGAAATACACGAACTTGCGAATATTGGAGTAGATGATCCGGCCCTGCTCGATGGCGCTGACGATGGACACGTAATTGTCATCGGTGAGCACCATGTCCGCCGTCTGCTTGGAGACGTCCGTGCCGGTAATCCCCATGGCGACGCCGATGTCCGCGCGCTTGAGGGCCGGGGCGTCGTTCACCCCGTCACCCGTCATCGCCGCGACGTGACCGCGATTGCGCAGCGCCTGCACGATGCGCACCTTGTGATGCGGGGCCACGCGCGCAAAAACGTCCACATTCTCGATGACGCTCTCCAACTCCTCGTCGCTCATCGCCTCGAGCTCGCGTCCCGAAATCACCCGGCCGCCAGGGCGCAGCACGCCGATTTCCGTGGCAATGGCCTGCGCCGTCGCCGCGTAATCGCCCGTCACCATGATGGTCCGCAGGCCGGCCCCGCGCGCCTTCTGAATGGCGGGAATCACCTCAGGGCGGGCCGGGTCAATCATGCCGACCAGGCCGATGAAGACGAGGTTGACTTCGACATTTTCGGGGGTCAGCTCGGCGGGGATGCTGTCAAGAGGCCGATAAGCCATGGCCAACACCCGCAACGCCTGCGAGGCCATGTTCGCATTGCTCTTGAGAATGCGCTCACGCAGCTCCTCGGTCAGCGGGACGGGACCATTGGGCCCTTGCGCGTGAGTGCAATGATCGAGCACGATGTCGGGCGCACCCTTCACCACGGCCACGTACCCCTTGTCGCCGCTGCGGAAGGGACTGGCGTCCTCGTCCGAGACGTGCTCCAGCGCGTGGATCGTGGTCATGCGCTTGCGGTCCGAGTCGAAGGGCAACTCCGCCACCCGCGGGTAACGTCGTTCCTGCTCCTCGCGCCAGTAGCCGGCCTTCGCCGCCGCCACCACCAGCGCCCCCTCGGTAGGATCGCCGACCATCCGATAGTCGTTCTCCCCCTCGCCCTTTTCCAAAACGGCGTCGGAACACAACAGGCCAGCCCACAGCGTCTGCCGCAAGACGGGATGCTGATCGAGCGAAACCGGCTGGCCGTTGGACTTGAACTCGCCGCGGACGTCATAGCCGGTGCCGGTGACGACGTACTCCCAGTCCATCACCGAAACCTGCGTCACCGTCATCTGGTTTTGGGTCAGCGTGCCGGTCTTATCGGAGCAGATGACCGTCGCCGAACCAAGGGTCTCCACGGCCGGCAGGCGGCGAATGAGGGCATGGCGTTTCACCATCTCCTGCATCCCCAACGCCAGGCAGATGGTCACCACGGCAGGCAGACCCTCGGGAACCGCAGCAATCGCCAGGCTGACCGCAACCATGAAGAACTCGGTGACCATGGAAACAGTCAGCGTCTGGCCGGTAAAAATGGGGCGCAAAACGCCGATGAGGAACACCAGCCCACAGATCGCCAAAGAAGCAATTCCCAACGTCCGCCCCACTTCATCCAGCTTGCGCTGCAGGGGCGTTTCTTCTTCCTCCACTTCCTGGATCATCTCGGCGATATGACCGATTTCCGTCTGCATCCCCGTCGCCGTCACGACCGCTACGCCGCGCCCATAGGTGACCATGGTGCTCATGTAGGCGCAGTTGCGCCGATCGCCAAGCCCGGCGTCAGGCTCGAGGATCAGCGAAGCCTCTTTCGATACCGGCAATGACTCTCCGGTGAGCGACGCCTCGTCAACTTTGAGATTGACAGATTCGATCAGGCGTACGTCCGCCGGAACAATGTTGCCGGCTTCAAGCAGGACAATGTCGCCGGGGACCAGGTGAGGAGAAGGGATGAGGATGCGATGGCCGTCGCGCAACACGTGCGCCTCGGGCGCCGCCATCTTTTTCAGTGCTGCCAGGGCCTCTTCGGCCTTGCTCTCCTGGACCACCCCGATCACGGCGTTCAACACCACAATGGCCATGATCACGGCCGCCTCGACCAATCCACCTTCGTCCAGCCCCAGGATATTCAACAAGGCCGAAATGACTGCGGCGACAATCAAGATCAGCACCACAAAACCGCGCAGCTGATCGAGCAAACGCTTCCAAAACGAAACCGGGGGACGTTCCTGGAGCTGATTGGGGCCGTAGATCTCCAGCCGTTTTTGGGCTTCTGCTGAACTAAGGCCCTGGTCCGGGCGGACCTCCAGCAGAGCCAGCGCTTCTTCGGCGCTCAGCGCATGCCACTTCTTCTCATCACTCATGCAGTTTCCTCCTCTGAAAAGTACGTAATGCGTGATGCGCAAATGACTCAGAAAATAGAGAGCAGTGAGAAGAGCGTCATCACAGCCGCTGCTCGCGCCTCACGATTACCTCCACAGCGCTCCCTCACACAAAAACCGGAGACATTGTAACATAAACTAAGCATTCGGCAAGAATTGGACAGGTGCTCTCAACTTGGGTTATAATACACCCCTATGAGAGTCATTTTACAAAATCTCAGCAAGACCTTCAACGGACGTCGGGCGCCGGTGGAAGCGCTGGCGCCGCTCTCACTCGAAATTGCCTCCGGGGAGTTCGTCGGCTTCATCGGGCCGAGTGGCTGCGGCAAATCCACCCTGCTGCGTCTCATCGCCGATCAGCTGCTCCCCACGACGGGCGCGATATGGCTGGACGGACAATCGCCCACCGTCCGCCGCGCCGAAAAAGCCATCGGCTGGATGGCGCAGAATCCGGCGCTGCTCCCCTGGGCCACGGTGCGCGACAACATCCGCCTGCCTCTGCGGGTCAACCGCCGCCACACCCGCCCCGCCCCCCTGCCCGACACCCTGCTCGCGCTGACAGGCCTGACGGAATTCGCCGACGCCTATCCCGGGACGCTCTCCGGGGGGATGCAACAACGGGTAGCGCTCGCGCGCACGCTGGCGACCGGCGCGCGCCTCTGGCTGATGGACGAACCCTTCGCCGCGCTGGATGAACTCACCCGTGAGACGTTGACCGATGAAGTGCTGCGGCTCTGGAATGAGGTCGGCGCCACCGTCCTGTGGGTCACCCACAACATCACCGAAGCGGTACGCCTGTCCAGGCGCCTGGTGGTGTTGAGCGCGCGCCCCGGCGCGCTCCGCGCCCTCATCCCGGTGCCCTTACCCTATCCGCGCGACGCGACTTCCGCCGACGTCGTTGCCCTGGAACGCGCGGTGCGCGAGGCGCTGCACGCATGAGCACAGATGAACTGCCGCAAGCCCCGACGGGGAAATCTCCTGTCGCCTGGGACCTGGTGTCGGTGGCGGCGATCCTGGGGCTGGCGCTGGGACTCTGGGAAATCGTCGTGCGCCTGCGCGATATCCCCGTGTATCTGCTGCCCGCGCCCTCCCTCATCCTGCAAACCCTGGCGGCGCGCGCCGAAGACTTCGGGCTGGCCGCAATGGTCACGCTGACGCAAGCGCTGCTGGGATTGCTGGCCGGACTCGCGGCGGGCATCGCCATCGCCATCCTCATCACTTATTGGACCCGGATCGCGCGAGGGGTCCTGGCCCTGGCCATCCTGGTGAAAGCCACACCGATGGTCGCCATCGCCCCGCTGTTGACCATCTGGTTCGGCTTCGGGCCGCTGCCCAAAGTCATCATCACGGCGCTGATCACGTTCTTCCCCGTCCTCATCAACGTCTACACGGGGTTGCTGGCGGCGGATGAGGCGATCCTGGCGGTGTTGCACTCGTTGAACGCCAGTCGCTGGGAAGTGTTCCGTTATGCGCGCTGGCCCTCGGCGTGGCCTTACTTGTTCGCCGCGCTCAAAGTGGTCGCGCCGCTCTCGCTTGTGGGCGCGGTGGTGGCGGAATGGGCCGGCGCCTCCGCCGGGCTGGGACGCTCCATGTGGCTGGCCTACAGCAATCTCAACATGCCCGCGCTCTTTGCCGCCATCTTCTGCCTGGCGGTGATGGGCATAGCGCTGTATGGCGTCGTGGCTCTGGCCGAACAGCGCACGCTGTTCTGGCGTGACACCCAGGAGAGGAAGGAGGATCTCTGATGAACGGATTACGAGGGATTGTTTCAGCATCGCGAACACTGGCTGCTGGCATGGCGCTGCTGCTGCTCCTCAGCGGCAGCGGCTGTCGCCGCGAGGCGCCGCCGCCGGACACGTTGACGTTCATGGCTGGCTACAAACCGCAAGCCAATCTGCCTTTCGTGGGCGTTTATGTGGCGCAGGAGAAGGGCTTCTTCGCCGCCGAGAACCTCACGGTGATCATTCAACATTCGGCGGGTCGAGGCGAACATCTGCAATTGCTCACGGCCGGCAAAGTGGACGTCACCACGCAGGACGCCGCCATCCTGTTGCAGCGGCGCGCAGATCCGGGGTTGCCGCTGCTCTCCATCGCCCTCATCGGGCAGCGCGGACAACAGGCCTACGTGGCGCTGGCGGATTCGGGCATCGTCACGCTGCAGGATTGGGCTGGCCACAGCATCGGCTACAAGGGGACGCCGCCGCCAGATCTGCCGGCGTTGCTGGACGCCGCCGGGCTGAGCGAGGACGACGTTTCTCTGATCAACGTGGGGTTCGACCCCCGCGTGTTGGTCGAGGGGCTGGTGGACATCTACCCGGTCTTTAACTCCAATGAGCCGTATCTGTTGCGTAGTTGGGGCTACGAGCTGCAGGAATGGCAGGCAAGTGATTACGGCGTCCCCACCCTGGGGCTGGCATATGTCAGCACGCCGGAGATCGTCGCGCAGAACCCGGAGCGCATCGCGCGTTTCATTCGCGCCGCGTTACGCGGCATTGACTATGCCGCCGGGCATCCCGATGAGGCCGTGGAGATTGTGATGCGCTATGCCGGCGCGGAGGCCGACCCCGAACACATGCGCTTCATGCTGGAGACGGAATTGCGCGACGCGCAGGTCGAGGGGCGCCCCATCGGCTGGCAGACGGCGGAGCAATGGCAGGCGCTCGCCGATAGCCTGCTGCGCTATCACGCCCTCAGCGCCCCCCTGGACGTCAACGCGGCCTTCACCAATCAATTCGTGGAAGACGCACCAAAGTGACCGACGGGAGTTGCACAATGTTCTAGATTTCAAGCGGCAAAGACGCGAGTAAACCCGCAAATTATTTCCGCTGACGTCCCACACAAAAGCGCGAAACCTGGCCAGGTTTCGCGCTTTTCCGCACCGGCTATTCCCCGATTAAATAATCGTCCCGTCAGGAACCACCGTGTCCTTGGGGATCACGACAATCCCATCGCGGATCACGTAGCTCTTGGTCTCCGAATCCGGCTCGCCGGCATGGCTGCGGATCACCACATTGCGGCCGATGCGCACATTCTTGTCGAGGATCGCGCCCTCGATGACGCTGCCCTCGCCCACCCCCACATCGGGGATTCCCAGGCGCCGGTTTTCCGCCCGCTCCGTCTCGGTCTCGTAATAATCCGCGCCCATCATCACCACCCGATGCAGATGCGCCCCCGGACACAGCACGCTGCGCAGACCCACCACACTGGAGCGGATCGTGGACTGATCTACGATGCAGCCCGGCGCGATGAACACCTGCTGCATGTCCGAATCAATGATCCGGCTGCCGGGGAGGTAGCGCGGCCGCGTGTAGATCGGCCAATCGGCGTCGAAAAAGTCGAAGGGCGGGTTGGAAGTCGTCAACGCCAGATTGGCCTTGTAGTACGCCTCGATAGTCCCAATGTCCTCCCAGTAATCGTCGAAACGATAGGCGCGCACGTTCAAGCCCTGCTCGATCGCTGCCGGAATCAGATGCTTGCCGAAATCGGAGCCGGATTCCTGACGCAACATGTCATAGAGCAGCTGGGAGCGGAACACGTAGATCCCCATCGAAGCGGTATACGGTTTGTCTCCAGTGTAACTCTCCAGCCCCTTGAGATGATCGGGGGCGGGTTTTTCGACAAACCGCACGATGCGAGACTCCGCATCCGCCTGGAGAATGCCGAACTCCGGCGCTTCTTCGGGCGACACCGGATGCACGGCGATCGTGATGTCGGCATTGGCATCGCGGTGCGCCGCCACGAAATCCGAATAATCCATGCGGTACAGGTGATCACCGGAGAGGATCAACGTTTCCTTGGACCGCGAGGCCTGGAGCTGGAAGAGCTGCTTGCGCAACGCATCCGCCGTCCCCTGATACCAGGAGGAACTCGAAGGCGTCTGCTCCGCGGCCAGAATCCGCACCGAGCCAGTGGAGAAATTGTCAAACACATAGGTACGGGTGATGTGACGGTGCAGCGATTCGGAGTTGAATTGGGTCAAGACGTAAATGCGATCAATGCCGGAGTGAATGCAATTGCTGATCGGCACGTCAATAAGGCGGTAATGGCCCGCCAGCGGCACGGCCGGCTTCGCGCGCACTTTCGTGAGCGGATAGAGACGGGTGCCGGCGCCCCCACCGAGAATGACACTGACCACGTCCTGGACTGAGAAACGCATAGGAAAGCCTCCTTCCGATGATGGCTGCAAGCAGAGCCAGGGTCGCCTGACCTGCTCTCATTATAGCCAGAAGCTGCGATTTGCGCAATCCGCCGGCTGCCCAAAACAAGGACAGGGAGACCTTGCCCATAATTCCCCCACTGAAAACGACAGCGCCCTCCTCAGTCTACCGCGAAGAAAATCGAGCGCAAAATCACATAGACGAAGTACAGCACCAGCAGATAGATGCCCCCTTTCTTCCCAATGCGGCCCTTGTTGAACCACAAGTAGATCCACAGGATCGCGCCGGTGAGGGTTTCCCAGGGGAGATCCCAAAGCACCAAAGGACGCGGGACCCAATACGTGGAGATGAGCGCCCCGCCGCCAATGGCGACGAGCGGATTGGTGATGTTGCTGCCCACGAGCGTGCCCAACGGGATACCAGTGTCCCCTTTGCGGATGCCAGAGACTGCGGTAATCAGCTCCGGCAAAGCCGAGGCCACGCCCAACGTCAACACACCAATCAACGAGCCGCCGATGCCGGTGCGCTTCACGATGATCTCGGTGACGCTCAGGGTCAACATAGCGCTGGCAACGGTGACCGTCAACGCCACCACCGAAATCAACGCATAAAGCCAGGCCTCTTCGCCCGATCGTGGCGTCCCCTCTGGTACCGCACCCTCCGCAGTAAAACCGTGATCCTCTGGCTTGTAATACTTGCGCTCATCGCGGTAAAGATAATACAGGTAAGCGATGAAACTGCCAAAGAGAATAAAACCGTCGAGACGCGAATAAATCCCATCCCAACCCAATACCAGACACATCAGCGTCGTCACGATCATTGGAATCATGGTCTTGGCAAGGAAATAGCGGCGAAAGTGCAACGTGCCCGCTATGAAAACCACAATCGCCATGATCAATGTCTGCTGCACCACGTCCGAGCCGATGTTCGCTCCCAAAACCAATGCGGAGCCAATTTTGAAATCCACCGCGCCGGTGAGGATACCCACGGACGCCGTGAAATGCGAGGTGATTTCAGGAATACTTGTTGCGAGCGAGACTACGGTCACCCCCATAAAAGTGGTCGAGAGGCGGAAATAGCCCGCCAGCCCCATGAGCTTGGTCACCGCTACGTTCGCGCTGTAAACCAGCAACGCGATAGCTGTCAGCCCTACCAGCGAAAGCAACCAGATACTGCTATTCGGATTGATGAATTGTTCCAACATGATAACCTCCTCGGAAAATAGGCGAGTCAGCGAAAAAGCGAGTCAGCGAATCTCAGAATCGCTTGCGTGGCAAATGTAACGCAAACTTCAGGCTGCGCCCAGGCCGCCATTTTCATATTTGCTCGGTGTGCGCGAGCACATGGCGTCCCCTCTGTGATTGCCTTTGCCCGTAAGAAGAGCTAGATGTCTGCAGACAAAAAAACGGGGCTGCGACCTCATCGCAGCCCCGGCACCAGCATCAATAACAAATCAGCTTCAGATCGGCAAATGATGAAGTTCGCACATCCGATCGAAGGCTGTACCCTCAGGGTCGTCTTTAACAGAATAATCGGGATCAAATAACCAGCGCAGTTTCATGAAATAGCACCTCAAACTGGATTATAACGTCAAACACATGTCTGTCAATCAGCGCACGCTGCCGTTTCATTGACAAGGACACGGGATCAGGTATAAAGGAGACACCCTGTGCTGGCGCACGAGCAGGTACGAAAATAACGTGGACACGTGCGAACGTGAGCACCTGGGCACGGGTTCTATTTTCGAAGAAGGTCATCGAATTTGAAATCTGCGGTCGCGACGATTGCCCGTCTCCGCTGGAAGTTGTGCCTCGCCCTCATCACGCTGAGTGGCGCGGCGCTGCGCCTCATCGGCCTCGAGCGGTTCCCGCCGGGGCTCCACTTCGACGAAGCCGTCTACGGCCTGATGGCGCTGGAAATCTACCATGGCCAACTGCCCGTCTTCTTCTCCGCCTACACGGGCCGCGAACCGCTCTACATGTACCTCATGGCGGGCGTCTTCCGCCTCGCCGGGATCGGAATCGTCGGCATTCGGCTGACCTCCGCCCTCATCGGCGCCGTGACGCTGCCCCTGGTATACCTGCTGCTGCGCGAACTCTACGGCAACCGCCGCCTGGCGCTCATCGCCGCGAGCGTGACCGCCCTCTCGTACTGGCATCTGACGGTGAGCCGCAACGGTTACCCCAACATCCTCATCCCCCCGCTGGAATGCCTGGCGCTGTTCTGCCTCTGGCGCGGCTACCGCGACGGACACCAGGGCTGGCTCACCCTCGGCGGCGCGTTTGTGGGATTAGTGTTGTACACCTACCTGGCCGCGCGCCTGTTTCCGGTGACCGTGCTGCTCTTCTTCCTCTATTGCCTGCTGGTGGATCGGCAGCGCTTTCTCAGGCGCTTCGGCGGACTCGTGCTGGCGGCGCTCGTCGCCGTGCTCGTCTTTGCCCCCCTGGGACTGCACTTCATCCACCATCCCCACGACTTCTGGGAGCGCGCTGATCAGGTGCTCGCCTTGCGTCAGGCGGGCGGCGCCACGGCGTTCCGCGTCTATGGCGACAACATCCTCAAGACAGTGGGGGGATTCTTCCTCAAAGGTGACCCGCGCTGGCATTACAATCTGCCCGGCAAGCCCATCTTCGACCCGCTCATGGCAGCGGCTTTCGGGATCGGCATCGTCGTAGCGCTGAAGCGCTGGCGGAAGCCCGAATACGCCCTGCTCCTGATCTGGACCGCCGGCATGTGCCTGCCCGCCATCCTCACGGTAGATCTGATGCCCCAGGGACAACGCAGCTTTGGCATCACCCCCGCCATCTTCGGCCTGGCGGCGCTGGGATTGGAAACGCTGCTCGCCGCCGCGCAACGCCGCCTCAGCCCCCCGCTCCGGCGCGTCGCCCCCCTCGCGCTGGTCGCCCTCCTTGCCTTCGAGGGCGGCAGCACGGTGCGAACGTATTTCGGCGAATGGGTCCGGCGCCCGGAGACCTACGAGATTTTCAACACGGAGTATGTGCAGCTCGCCCAGGAAGCCGCCGCGCGCCTGGACGCCGGCGAGACGGTCGTCATTCAGGCGTTGCACTACAAACATCCCACGGTCATCTTCGTCGCGCCGCGCACCGTAGACGCCGTGTGGCTCTACGGTGGACGGAGCCTGGTCATCCCGCAGCGTGGCAACAGCGCGGTGACCTATCTCCGCGCGGCGGATAATCCCCCGGCGGACCCCATCGCCGCGCTGACGGCGGAGCTCACCGAACCGCTGGCGCCGCTCCCTGACCCCTTCGGCGGCGCCGCCGTGACCCTGGCGCGCCTCAAGCCCGGCGTCCTGGAAGCGGAACGCGACCTGCCGGCGCAGGCCGCCTTCGCCGATGAGATCGAGATCCTCGACTGGCGCCTGCCTCAGACAACGCCCCGCGACGCTTCCGTGGACGTGCTCCTGCACTGGCGCGCGCTGCGCTCAGTCGCCGAAGGGCGCGTCCTCAAAGTGCACCTGGTGGATGCCAACGGCGTCCTCTGGAGCCAGGGCGACGCCGCCAACTACCTCTCCGAGCAATGGCGCGCCGGCGACACCGTCTACGAGCTGGTCGAAATTCCCCTGCCCGACGGCATCCCCGCAGGACGCTACGAAGTCCAGCTGGTTTTCGCGCGGGAAGGCGGGGGACAGCTCCCCGTGCTCCGCGAGGGACGGCCCAGCGGCAGTGCGCTCGTCCTGGGGCCGCTCACCCTGGAAGTTGAAGGGCGCACGCTCAAGCCGCTTCAAGCGGGCGTGGACTTCGGCCCCCTGCGCGCGATCGCTTTCGAGGAGACGCTGCGCACCGCGACGCCGGGCGGCAGCGTCGAATTCGAGGTCACCTGGCAGGCCACACAGGCCCCCAGCCGCGACGTCACCGTCACTCTCACCCTGCGCGACGCGACGGGCGCGGCCCTCGTCACACAGGAAACGCCGCTCGGCGCGAGCTATCCCACGTCGCTGTGGCAGGCGGGCGAGACGGTGCGGGTGATCTATCTGCTGCCGCTGCCGGCGCTCGAGCCGGGGCTGTATCAGCTCGAGATCGAGGGGGTAGGCGGCGACAGGCTCGCCCTGGGACAGGTTCAGGTCGCCGGGCAGGCGCGACTCTACACAGCGCCGCCGCTGAGCCATCCGCTGACGGCGCAATTGGGGGAGGCCATCACGTTCCTCGGCTACGACCTCGCGCCCGAGAGCCTGCGCCCCGGCGAGACGCTCTCCCTGCGCCTGGTCTGGCGCGCCGAGAGCCGGCCGGGCAACGACGCCAAAGTCTTCGTCCATCTCGTGGGGGCGGATGGGCTGATCTACGGGCAGGACGACAGCGTCCCGGCGCAATGGCAGCGCCCCACCCTCGGTTGGGAAACGGGGGAAATCATCCTGGATGAGCACGCCGTCACCGTCAGCCCGCAAGCGCCGGCGGGAGACTACACGCTCTACATCGGCATGTACGAGACCGCGAGCTTCGCGCGGCTCCCCCTCACCGTTGCGGGACCACGTCAGCCCGACGACCGCCTGCAGCTCGCCGTCATCCGCATCGCCCCCTGAGGTCGGCCCGCCGTCTCAGCGGCGCCGCAACAGCACGATGCCTGCCAGCAATCCCAGCACGCCGCCGCCCAGCCACAAGACCCAGGTCGGGAACGCGCGCTGGCCCGGATTGAGCGCCCCCGGCGTCAGCTGATTGACCGCATCCAGGCAAAAGGCGTCGCCCGATTCGCACGCGGAGGGATCCACGACCCAATCGCGGCTGCCGTCGTCGTTAGCGGTGAGCGCGGTGAAGAAAGCGCCGTCGTCCCCTCCCAGCCAGCGGAAGGGCGAGGTGAAACGCACGCCATCTTGCAACACGCCGAAGGCATACGGGGTCACCGCCGCGCCTTCGGCCACAAAATCCACGCCGATGTCGTCGCCAAAATCCGCCGACGGGCCAGGCGCCAGCAGCGTCAGCGCCTCGTTCTGCGTCCCCATGCCGAAGCCGGGGTCGGTCGTCACGTCCAGAGTGCCGTTGCCCACGTAGAACAGCAACCGTCCGTCTGCCGGATCGAGGTCATCCGCCGGGAAATAAGCGTCGTTGGAGGCATTCTCGGTCGCCACGATGAGGATGACCGTGCCGCGCGGGACGGCCGCCAGCGCCGTCAGCTGCGGGAAGATGAGGGAGCCTTCTTCCGTGCCGGTCTTGGTGTCGTTATCGGTCAGCCGCCAACCGCGCAAATCCACCGTCGCCGGGCGACGCACGAGGAGCTCCACCCAATCGCCGGTGATGGGGCGACCGTCGAGGCTGGCGTAGGACGTGCCGTTGTCGTTGATCCAGAGCTCATTGATGAGGACGTCATTGGGGCGCAAGGCCGGATCGTCAGCGGCAAGCGCCCGGAAACGCGCGGTGAGCGTCAACGGCGCGGTCACCGTCCATGACAACACCGGCGCGCTCGAAGGCGCAGCAATCCCTTCCCAGCCCTCAAAAGCGTAGTCCTCAAACGGCGCCGCCGTGAACGCGACCTCGCTGCCCGCGAAGAAGCGGCCCTCCACCAGCGGTTCACCCTCCGCGAAGACCTCACCGCCCTCCGGCGGCTCGACCGCCAGACGCACCGCGAGCGGCTCCCCCTGCCCCAGGCTCGCCGCGAAGGTCGCGCGCAACACGGCCGGCCGCTCCGCGATGAAAGCGCGCAGCGCAGGGACGTTGCCTTCCCAGGGCGTGAGCGCGGGCCAGCGCGCCTCTTCATACGGGATATCGGAGGCCAGCGCTGCGGCGAGCGCGTCACACCGCGCGGTCAACGCCTCCGGCGCGAGGGCTGTGTTGAGCAGCATCGCGGTGCGCACCCCAAAAGCGCTCCGAAAAGCGTCATTGGCCAGCAGCGCCCGCAGCAGGAGCGCGAAATCCGAGGCGTCATGCGTCAACGCGGCCGGCGCCTCCTCCGCGCGCTGCGCGAAAGACTGCCCGCTCCCGCCGTAGACGAAGCGCCAGGGACCGCCGCGATCCCGCACCGCGAAAAGGTCTTCCGGCGAGAAGCCGAAATACAGCTGTAGCGCAGCAAAATCCATAAAATTGTTCAGGTCCAGCCGCGAGGCCACATACGCGAACGCTTCAGCCTCCGCCAGATCGTGTCCCGTCGCCCAGGACACCAGCGTGTCCCACCCCTCGTCGCTGCCCTCTTGGGCCCGTCCTTCCTGCACCACATCCACGGCGTGGAAGCCGTAGTTGTCCTCCAGGAAAAAGCGATCCACGCGCTCGGTGAGCCGGTACAGTCCCCACGAACGGCCATTGATGAAGAGATGCACGAAACGCCCCTGCGCGACCGGCAGGCCCACCGACGCCGCCGTATCGGCCACCAGTTGATCGCGAAACAGCGTCCACCAGCCGTTGTGATCTCCCGCCTCCAGCAACAGCCGCTTGTAGGATTGTTCCACTTCAGGCTGATCGGGATGACCGGGGAAGAGCGGGTAGCCGAGGCGAGCAGAGCCGTACTCGGCGCGGAAATAGAGCCGCAGCGATTGCTTGGGCGCCTGCAACGGGACGTCGCCGTGCACGCGCAGTCCCGCCGACACCGCGAAGCTCCCGGTCCCCTCCGGCTCGAAGTACGTCACCTCGACGGGGCGTTCCCATTCAGCGCCGCGGAAAGAAGCGTTGGCCAGGATGCCGCTCGCGCTGCCCCACAGCGCGTCCGGTTCTGCGGTGAGGGCAAGCACCGGCAGCCGCGAGTTCAAGCCCACGACGTAGACCGCCGTCGCGGGGGGGCCGGCGACGCCATCGAGCACCTGCACAGCGCGGATCACGGTCACGCCGGGGTAGCGCGCCTCCAAATAGAGCGGCTCCCGGTACAGCGTGCCGACCTCCGCCGTCGGCAGCGTCCCATCTGTGGTGAAGATCACCGCCGCCCGCCGGTCAGTGGGACGCAACTCCACCCGCAGGGATTTCTCGTATACCCCCGGCGGCGGAAAGAAGCCCGGCGTTGCCGTCCCGTTCACAGCAGAGGGCAGCACCTGCCCGCTCGCGACGAGGCGCCGCCGCCAACCAGTCAACGGCAACTGACCAGAAGGCGCGAGGGACGCTACCGGCAACCGATCCAGGCGTTCGCCGAGCAGCAACACGCCGCCCAGCGCCAGCCCCAAGAGCAACAAGGGCAACCAACGGTGGGCAAAACTCGAGTGCCAGAAATTCATCATCGTCACCCCTTCAGCGCACCCTCAAGACGGCCAATTCCAGATGCTCGTCCGGCTGGAGCGCTCCCTCCGCGTCTCGCACGGGCAAGCGCGTCGCAGGCGCCGCCGCCTCGTACAGCCCCACGAAGAGCCGATACTCCCCTCGCGGCAAGTTCGCCGCCAGAGCCAGAGGATGCCGATCCAGGACGATGTCGCCGGCCTGCCACGCCGTCGTCGGATAGGCCCAGTTCACGGGCTGCCCATCGTGCTGCGCGACGAGGGTCCCATCCGCCGCGAAGACGTGGACAAAGACCTTGTAATCGCCAGGAACGCTGGCCAGGGCGCGCCAGTAGAGGGTCACAGTGATCGTCATCCCCGGCGAAGCCTGGAGCGGCGCGTCATAGCCCAAAAGCGCGATCGCGTCGCCAAACGTGGCCGGCGCGGCGTGATCCGGCGACGGCGCGACCTGCGAGACCTCCGCGGGCCGCGTGAGGTGCGCCAGCGTCACCGCCTCGCCGAAAGGGGCATCGTTGGGACGGAACCATGCCAGCTCCAACGCATAGTCACCCGGCGGAAGCCCCGCCGGCGGGACAAGGCGATAGCGATCCGCCAAGGACTGCTCCCCAGACCAGACATCGGTGGGGAGGCCGCCCGGCTGCTCGCGCATCTCACGGACCCAGATCCGCCCGTCGGCAAGAGCGCGCAACGTCAACACCGCGCGCAGGGATTCCCGCACCTCGCCCCGCAACGTCACCGTGAGGTAGAACGGCTCGCCGGGCCAGATCCGGCGGGGATGGCTGAGCTGCACCGCTTCAACCGTCACGTACCCCAGCTCAGGAACGCGGCGTGTCGCGGCGAGGGGGACCAGGGCGCCGTCGTCGAACGGCGATGGCGTGTAACGGTACAGCGTCAGCGGCGAGAAGCTCACCCGCGCATCGGCGCTGACCGCTACCTGCCGGTAATGCTCGCCGAACCAGGGATCGGCCTGAACCCCTTCCCAGGTCACGCTGCGCACCGCCAGACAATACGCCGGGCGCGCTTCCTGGAGCGCCGCCAGCACGGCGGACGCGCCGCTCTCAAGCGGCAACGCCATCACCGGCTGCGACGTCATCCCCTGGAGCGCTTCCGGCTCCTGCAGCGCGACGACCTCAGCGGGCAGAGCGTTCGTTGCAAGCCAGCGCCCCACCTCGCGGTAGAGCGACGTCGGCGCCGCATCGCCGCCGCACCCCCACAGCCCGGCGACGAGAACCAACATCCCCAACAGCCGTGCGACCTTTATTTGGCCCATTTCTCATACAGCGCTTCGACGTCCACATCAGTGCCCCAGATGCGTTCGCCATCCAGGTCAATCCAGCTGCGGGTCTGCACCAGCACTCGCCGCTCCGCCGGCACGTTGCCGAAGTCTATCGCCGTCGCCGTCATCGTTGCCGGCCCATAGGCAGGCTTCTTGATATAAGCCGCCAGGCCGGCGATGGCGATGTTGTTCAACGTCGCCCGATTCACCGTGAGATGTGAAAGGTCCTTGCTGGCAGATCCGAAATCTGCCCCATCAACAGAAATATCTTCGGCTGTCATGACGCTGCGCTCGCCCACCGAAAGCCCCTTGTCGCCCAAATTCTGGAAATGCACCTGGCGCGCCGTCACCTCGGAGCCGCTGACGTCAATGCCATCCGCGCCAATGTCATGGAAAACGCAGCGCTCGAAGATGCCGTCGGAAAAATCGGCGTCGAAGGCATCGGAGACGGCATCGGCGAACTCCGTGTCGGTGATCTCGAAAGGCGCATGGATGATGTTCAACCCATCTTCGGCGCGCGTGCCCAGAATCCGGCTATGGCTGATCCGCACCGGGCTGCGGTAGAAGGTGATCCCGCCGGTAGTCATCCAGCCATCGCGCGCGATGGCGTCCGTGTTCTCGATAACGGTGTAGGTCCACAGCGAGGACGCCTCCGCCCTCATGACGATGATTCCCCGCCACACCTCGTCACGGGGTTGCAGCGTCACCGGCGCTCCCGCCGTCCCCTCGAAGACGAGCGGCCCTTCAGCGAGCAAAGAGTCCTCCGGGCCAAAGCGCAGCGTCGTCCCGGGGCCAAGGCGCAACCCATATCCGGCAGGCAACACCAACGTCCCGCTGATGTCCCAGGTTCCGGCAGGGATCGTGAGCAGCGGTTCCCCCGGTACAGGTTGCAGGTAGGGATGACGCGCCAGGGCCTCTTCCAGCGTGGGCCAGGAGGGTCGGGGGGAATCGCCCAACGGCAGGGCATACGCCGGCGCAATTGTCTGCGTCAGCGTGTTGGTCAGTCCCCACAACCGGGTGCGCAGCACCAGTCCCTCCGTGAGCGTCGTTGTCACGGGCAAGCGCAAGCGCACATAGGGCAAGGCCGCCGCCTGCGCCGGCAGAGCTCGCAGCACGAGGGCCTCCGGCGCGGACGTCAGCGGCGTCGCCGTCAGCTCCCGCGTCTCCGGTGAAACCCACTCGCGCGTCGCGGGAAGCCCCACCCCCTCCACGCTGACGCTCACGATCTCCACGGGCAGGTCCATGAGGTTACCGACTTCTATGATCAGCGTGTCCGTTGGCGCGACGGCAGTGCTGAGGTCGGCGGGATCCACGCGGTAGGCATAGGTCAGCTGCAAGGGGGCGAGCCGTTCACGGATGAGCTCCTGACGGCGACGCAGGCGATCCCACGGCGGGGTGAGCACGTCCGCGCCGAATTCCGGCTCCAGGGCCGCGCGCAACGCCTCGTAGCGAGAGCCGAGCTGCGCCTCGAGGGCCTCCACGTAGCCGGGCTGACTGTATTCCGCCAGCGCTTTCACATACGCCGCCTGGAGCTGCGGATCGCCGTAGAAATTGTCCTCCGACAACCCCACCTGCTCCAAATCCAGCTCCGGTGAAAAGGGGTCGTTATCGAACGCGATGGGTTCGAGGCGCGCCGTGACGGGGTTGTAGTAATAGCGCAGATTGTGCCAGATGAGGCCGTGCGGCGCGCTCCACAGGTCGGCGAGCGCCAGGAAGCGCCCCATCTTGTCCACCTCGAAGACCTCCGAAGCGGGGAGCTCTCCCTCCAGGAAACCACGCAGCAGGCCGATGGCGGTATCGCGTTGCGCCGACAGCGTCCGCGAGGCATCCACACGCCCTGTTTCAAAGTCGTCAATGATGTGGAACTTCTCCACCCCCGGCGGAATCACCTGCTCATCATAGAAGGCGCGGGAAGTCCACAGCAGATCTTCGGCGTACCGGATGATCACCCCTTCGCGCCGCCCCTGGGATTCCAACAACTCCTTGGCGAAACCCTCTTCCAGCGCGTAAATGCCCTTGGGTTCGCCGTTCAGCACCACCCGCACGAAGTCGTAGCCCACCCCCAGGATGTCTTCCATCCGCAGCGCTTCGAGATAGGCATCTTCATACAAAAAGGTGCGCATCGAGGGATCCTGGATGGAGAAAACCTGCATCCCATACAGATAGGTATCGTTGCGGGTCTCGATGCGGAGGGACCATTTGTCGGTCGCTACATGCTCGGCCCAGTCGCCTTTGAGGCGCAATCGCACAGGCAGCGTCTGCTCGCCCAGGCGTACCGTCGCGGGGACGAGATCCTCGTCGCCGGTGAGCAAAATCCAGCGCTCTAGAGCTTCAGCGCGCTTGGCTTCGAGTTTGGCGAAGTCGCGCGGCGCGATTTCGATGTAGAGCGTGTCCAGGGCGTCTCCCATCTCGCGCGCCGTAGGGGTCGGCGTTGGCTGAGGCAACGGCGTCGGGGTTGGCGGAGGAGGAGCGGCCGGCGCAGCAGCGCTGACCGCCGGCCGCTGCTGCCAGAAAACGCTCAGCAGCAGCGCGATCAACGCCAGCGCTGCCACCGCCACAGTCAGCCAGATAAAGCCGCGCCCGGCGAAGAAGGGCTTCCGCCCCGCACGGCGTTTCTTCACACCATTGTTTCCAGATATGAGATCATGATCAATTTTCATGGATGTCTCCCTGGGTGGTTACCTCAAGAGAATGGGTAATGGGGTAATGGGTAATGGGTAATGGGTAATGGGTGATGGGTGATGGGTGATGGGTGATGGGTGATGGGGGTGATGGAGATGATGGGCGATGGGATCAGGCAAGGGTGTTCTCGAAATCAGGGGCGGCGAGCAGGCCCTGCAAATATTTGGAAAAGCGCTCTGCCCGCGCCGGGAAAGTCGTCAGCAGGTCACTCACACGCTGCATCGCCGCATCGTCCACGGGCGCTTTCAATTCCACCACCATCTCCCCGGTTGAGAGGCCCGGCTGACACAGATTCGGGAGTGCGGCGAAACGCTGATCGTAGGCCCGCAGCTGCGTGTCCAACGTAAGCCGCAGCAGGCCGTCGGGCGTCTCGTAGTAGGCCCGCTCGTAGGCGTTGATGAGCACCGGCTGCGTGTAGAGCGCCAGCCATTGCCGGGCGCGCACGTCCACGCCGTCACGCAAGGTCGCCAGAAGCGCCGGCCAAGACCCTCGCGCCAGGTCCAACGTCCCCGCGAAGGGCGTGATTTCCTTCCATCCCGTCGTCCCCCGCCGACATTTGAGCTCCAGCTGCGCGCCGGCGACGCGCCTCAGGTCGCCGCCGTACCAGCGCAGGCGCAGCTTCTCCCGTTGCCCCACGCCACTCAGGTTGGCGTTGAGGCTCTGCAGGTCAAAAGAATCAAAGTAGAGGTTGTTCACCTGTCGCGGGGGATAGGCGACCCGCCAGTGCGCCGGGTGCAGCCACACCCAGGCCTCGATCTGCGGCAGCAGGGAGGCGGCGCAGGGAATTTTGAACTCATAGCGGGGAATCACGGCGTCTCCTCGAAGAGCGGCAGGGTCTCGAGCACCGCCACGCGCCCTTCAGGCGCGTCGGCGTCCCATACGCGGCAGAACAGCGTCAGCTCGCCGCCGGGAGCCAGCGCCTCACGGGGGAGAAGCAGCTCCACGGTTTGAGGAAGCTCCCCGTCCATGGCGCGCAACACCAGAGCATTTTCAGCCTTCAGCAAGAGCGCGCGATCCTGGGAACGTACCCACGCGGGATCGAGGGCACGCCGGGCCACGCCGCCGACGTCCAGCCCCGTCACCTCCAGCGGAAACGGCTGGAGAGAGGTCAAGCGCAACACGAAATCCTCACCCGCCGGCTCCAGCATCGCCCGCAGGGGATGCTCCGGCGCCACGCGAGCGCGCATCGCACGTTGATGCGCCGTCAGCACCTGCCAGGGATCGCCGCCGGGCCAGGTTGCGCCGCCGAGCACGTATCCCTGCGCCTCGAGGTCAGCGCCAAACTCACCGCGGAGCGTCTCCAGGAAGCCCGGCTGGCTATAGGCCACAAGCGCCCGGGCGATGGCCGTCTGCACCGCAGGATCGTCGAAGAAGGCTTCGGGGAGGGGCGCTATGTCGGCGGGCTGAGCGCTTCCCAGCGGCGCGAGCTGTCCCGTCGCGGGGTCATAACTCCAGCGGAGACTGGCCCAATCGGGCGCCGGCGCCCCCGTCCACAGCATGGTCAACGCCACGAAGCGCCCCAAGGCCTCGGCGTCGGTCACGCTCGAAAGGGCGCGCTCGCCCTCAAACGCCGCATCCAGGGTCGCCCAGGCAGCCGGCGCGGCGGGATCGTCGGCAGCGCTCACCGCCGGCGCGGCGTAGCGAAACCCGCCATCGGCGAGCACTTCGCCCTCCGCCAACGCCTGCCAGGCCGCGCGCGCGTCGAAACCGACCGTCAGCGCTTCCGTCACCGGCGTCTCCAGCAGATACAGTCCCCACGAGCTGCCGTTGACGGTGAGCCGCACCGGTTCCAACGTCGCCGCCGCGAAACCATTCCGGCGCAGCGTTTCCAGATAGCCCCATTGCCGCCACGCCCACGCCGCGTCCACGACGGGCGTCAGTCGCCGCCAGGCGCGCGCACCGGCCGGACGCAGTTCCAAAGTCCAGCCGGCGTCAGCGGCCCCCTGCGCCGCGCCGCCCGGCAGGCGCAATTCAGCGGCGACCTGCCCCCGCACATCGGCAAAGGTGACCCTCGCCGTGACTGCTTCCTCAGGCAGGGGGACGTACACGCCTTGCTGCAAGGCGCGCTCACGGGCGGAAGAGAGCCGCTCATAATCGGCAAAACGGAGGTCTACGGTAAGCGTCGGGAGCTGCTGCCGCGCTCGCCAGGCGGTCAACACAGTCTTCGGAGAGCGCACCCACGCCTGGACCCCGGCAGCCAGTGCCTCGCCCCAATGCTGCTGCTGGGCCAGGTATCCCAGCCCAAAAGCCGCCAGAAAGATCAACCCCAACAACAGGGGAAGGGTGTTCGACCTCGCCGTAGAAGCAGAGGTGCCACCGGACTGTTGAACCCGCACTTAGCCCCCCAACACCTGTTCCTGCTGGATGAAGCTCACTTCAGCGACCGGCAGATGACGCTTGAGGTCGGTGATCAAGGCATCGAGCGTCTGCGGGTCCTCGCATTCGATGAAATACGTCAGCTGCAACATCCCATCGCGGCTGTCAAGGCGGCGGAAATCGAGGGCGGGCACGTGCGCCAACAGGCGTTCGTTCACCTGCTGGAAGAGCGACGATTCCTCCGCCCCCTCGTGAAGGAGCACGTTCAGGTACAGATTGCTCGGTGCCGGGCGACGTCGCAACAGGAGGCGAATCGCCATATAGGCCAGCAGCATCAGCACGCCGACGACGGTCGGCCACCGTTGATCGGCGCCCACGCCCAGCCCAATCGTGATGGCGATGAAGAGGAACAACAGCTCTTCGGGCTCTTTGATCGCGGTGCGAAAACGCACGATGGACAACGCGCCCACCAATCCCAGCGAGAGCGCCAGCGAGGACTTGACGATGGTGATGATGAGTGCCGTCGTCAGCGTCAACACCGGCAGCAGTTGGGCGAACTTGCGCCGGTTGGAGAGGGATTGCCCGTAATGTTCGTAATACCAGGCAACGACGAGCGCCAGGATCAGCCCCACCGTCAGATTCAAGACCACATTTGCCAACGACGTTGACGGCGACAGATTCAAATCAGGCATACCGTTACCCTCATTTCTGATAAGCTCCGCGTCATTCTAACACACACGACAGGGTTTGCAATGATCACCGGATTGCCCACAGAACCGGGGCCTTCGGATTTGACCCCCTGTGGAGAAATGCGGCCTGAAGGCCAGGGATAAAAAAGGGATTTTTGTAGCGGGACGAAGCCCGCCACAAAAATCCCTTCCAAAAAGCCGCTTTAGCGGCACAACCGGCCCTACAGCTGCTCCAACACCCGGCGCATGGCCTGCGCCGCCCGCGCCCGATGGCTGATGCGGTTCTTCGCCTCGAAGGAGAGCTCCGCCATCGTACAACCCTGCTCTGGCAGGAAGAAGACGGGATCATAGCCGAAGCCGCCTTCCCCCGACGGCGCCGTCTGGATCACGCCCTCGCACACGCCCTCGGTGTGAAATTCCCGTCCGTCGGGCAGCACCAGCGCGGCAACGCAGCGAAAACGCGCGCCGCGCCGTTCCGGGGGGACGCCTTCCAGCGCCCGGAGCAACGCCCGGTAACGCACCTCATCGGCGCCGAGGGTGTACCGCGCCGAATGCAGGCCCGGCGCTCCATCAAGCGCCTCGACCTCCAGGCCTGAATCATCCGCCAACGCCGGCAGTCCCGACGCCGCTGCCAGCGCCCGCGCCTTGAGCAGCGCATTTTCGAGATAGGTACGCCCCGTTTCCTCCACCGGCTCACTCAGGCCCAGCTCATCGGGCAAGACGAGGGTGAGCGGTAGCCCCTCCAGCAGCGCCTGCCACTCACGGCGCTTCCCGCGATTGTGGGTCGCCAGGACCAGTCGCAGCGGTTTCAACTGCACGCCCCCGCCTCCCCCGCCCGGCAGCGGATGATTTGCGCGCCGAGCGGACGCAATTTGTCCTCGATGCGCTCATAGCCCCGGTCAATCTGGCGGATGTTGCGGATGATGCTCTGCCCCTCCGCCGCCAGCGCCGCGACGAGCAGCGCCATGCCCGCGCGGATGTCGGGACTCTCCATTTCATCGCCATGGAGGGGTGAGGGGCCGTAGCTCAAAGCGCGATGCGGGTCGCAGAGGACGATGCGCGCGCCCATGGGGATCAGCTTGTCCACGAAGAAAAGCCGGCTCTCGAACATGTGATCGTGGAAGAGGACCACGCCGTCGCATTGCGTGGCGAGCACCAGCGTCATGCTCATCAAGTCGGCCGGGAAAGCGGGCCACGGCGCATCCTTGATCGTCGGGATCGCTTTGCCCATGTCGGGGGCAATCACCCGCGATTGCTCCGCCGGCACAAAAACGTCCGCACCGCGAAATTCAAAAGTGACCCCCAGGCGTTCAAAGACCATCTTGATCATGCGCAGATGCTGCGCCCCGGCATTGCGAATGAGCAATTCGCCGCGGGTCGCCGCCGCGAGCGCGATGTAGCTTCCCACCTCGACGTGGTCGGCGCTGATGGTGAATTCTGCGCCGTGGAGCTTCTCCACGCCCTGAATCACCAGGGCGTTGGTGCCGATGCCCTCGATCTGCGCGCCCATGGCGTTGAGCAGCTGACACAAGTCCTGCACGTGTGGCTCTGACGCCGCATTGCGGATGATCGTCGTGCCCTGCGCCAGAACGGCCGCCATCACGGCGTTTTCCGTGCCGGTCACGCTGGCCTCGTCGAGCAGGATGTCCGCGCCGTGGAGCCGTTCGGCCTTGACGCCATAGTACTGCCCCTCGGTGACGCGCGCCCCTAACGCCTCGAACGCCAGGAAGTGCGTGTCCACCCGCCGCCGGCCGATGACATCGCCGCCCGGCGCAGGGATCACGGCCTCGCCCAGGCGCGCGAGCAACGGCCCGGTGATGAGGATCGAGCCGCGAATGGCCTGCACGAATTGCTCGACTTCTTGGGGAGCGCGCGGCGCGGACACGCCCCGCGCATTCAATTCCCAGCTGTGGGGATCGTGCTGCTGCACCTCCACGCCCAGCGTCTGCAGCAAGGCACCCATCGTCTGCACGTCGCGGATGGCGGGCAGGTTGTGCAAAATGACCGGCTCATCGGTCAAGAGCGTCGCCGCCAGAGCCGGCAACGCCGCGTTTTTGTTGCCGCTGGGGACGATTTCTCCCCGTAACGGCGTCCCACCTTCAATGGTAAAGTATTCGGGCATCGCTACTTTCCTTTCCACTCCACGTTCACCTGTTCACACGCTTGGACATTTGCACCCGCACCGGCGCGCCGACCTCCAGCCCCAGGGCTTTCCCGCCGTGCCCATGGGAGACTGCCAGCTCCAGCAAGCCCTCGCTGCCCACGAGCGCCAGCGCCTCGCCCGGCGCGACTTCGCCGTAGGTGCGCCGGATCGTCCCCAGCGCCCGCCCCGCCGCAAAGACTTCACAGGATGCGGCGTGCAACGTCACCGCCGGGGCGCTGCCGAACGCCGGCCGCAGGTGCAGCTGCTCACCCTCCCACAGCAACCGTCCGATGTTGGTAATGACATTGCCAAAATGATCCACGTAGAGCACCTCGCCGCGCAGGACGTCGCCTTCTACCTCCAGGGTGGGCAGCGAGAGCGTCACGGGATCGGTCACCGGCAGGCCGAATTCCTCCAGCGGCACACCCCGCGCCAGATAGGCCGCGGCCGGCGAGAAGATATCGCGCCCGTGAAAGGTGGCACAGACGTCCGTGCGCCGGTAGCGCGGATTGGCCAGCTCGACGATGGCGGTCGGCGGCGCGATCGTCCACAGATAGGAGAAGACGCCGTTATCCGGGCCGACCAGCGTCCCGCAAGCGGTCCGCGCGGCGATGGGTCGGCGGGAAGTGCCAACGCCGGGATCCACCACCACCAGATGAACACTCTCCGGCGGGAAATAGGGCAGCGCCGTCCACAAGACGTAGGCCGTGCTGCGAATGTCCTGCGGTGGAAGAGCGTGCGTGAGGTCCACGAAGGTCACTCCCGGCGCGATACCCGCCATCACGCCCTTCATCACGCCCACATAACCGTCCTGTTCGCCAAAATCGGTGGTCAATGAGATCAACATCTTCAACCCTCACCCGGCAGTCTCACGTCACTTACGATGTCGTAGCAGCTGCAACGTCTCCTGCAGCTCCGTCACGCCGAAAGCTCGCCCCAGGCCGTAGTACACGCCGACGCCCAGCAACACCCCCACGCCGCCCGCCACGAGCGGCTGCGAGGGCGCCAGGTGCAACCAGCCCGCCAGCACCGCGCCCATCCCCAGGCTGGCCGCCAGGGACCGCCACGCCTGCCGCAAAATCTGCCGGCCTCCTATCCCGCCAAGGCGCGCGCTGACCGGGCGCAGCAGCACGCCCAGCTGCGCCAACGCCGCGACGCTGTTGGCCAGGGCCAGGCCGGCGTAGGGCAACAGTCCCAGCCGCGCAAAGACGTCGGGCAGGAGCAGCCCCAACGTCAGGTTCACCGCCACCGCGGCGATCGCCGCCAGCGTCGGCGTCCAGGTATCGTGCAGCGCGAAGAACACCCGCGCGACAATCTCGATCAGGCCGTTGCCGATCAGACCCAGCGCAAAGAAGGCCAGCGCCCCCGCGACCGCGTCCGTCGAAGCCGTGTCGAAGGCTCCCCGCTCCAGCAAGAGCGCGATGAGCGGTCGCCCCAGCACGATCAAGCCCACCGTGGAGGGGAACAGCAACGCCGAGGTCATCCGCAACATCTCGGAGACCGAGGCCCGCAGCGCCGCGAAATCCCGTCGCGCCGCCTGCTCGGAAAACGTAGGGAAGGCCGTCGTCCCAATCGCCTGCGCGATGATGCCCTGCGGCAACGTCATCAGATTCCAGGCATAGTTGAGGACCGAGACCGCGCCCGTCCCCAGGCCCGAAGCGAGGCTGTTGGTGATGACGAAGTTGAACTGCACCGCGGCCACGCCCAACATGCGGGGCAACATCAACACGAGCACCTGACGGACGGCGCCATCGCCGCGCCCGAAGGTGAGGCTGTAGCGCGCGGGGAACAGGCGCAATCCCAGCATCTGCGAGAGCAAATGCGCCAACGCCCCCACGACCGTCGCAATCGCCGCGCCCAACGCGCCGGCGCCGCTGCGCCCGCCCCACACCGCGCCAAGGATGAGCACGACGTTGTAGATACTCGGAGCGAGCGCCGGAATCAGGAAATGCTGATGGGCATTGAGCACGCCCATCAAAATCCCGCTCACGCCGAAAATCGCCGGCGAGAGCAACATGATGCGCAGCAGCAACGTCGTCTGCGCCTGCAGCTCCGGCGAGAACTGCGGCGCGATCAGAACGCGCGTCAACCAGGGAGCCAGCGCTATCGCGAGGAGGCTCAACGGCAGAATAATGACGATGAGGAGGTTGATGATGGCCGATGACAGGCGCCAGGCGCCGTCAGTGTCGCCCTGCGTGAGACGGGTGGTGAACACGGGGATGAAGGCGGATCCCAGCGCGCCGCCGGCAACGACAAGGAACAGCAATTCGGGGATGCGGGCCGCCGCGACATAAGCGTCCATCTCCTCGCCCGCGCCGAAATAGTAGCCGAAGGCCATCTGTCGCACCAGGCCCAGGACGCGGCTGAGGGCGAAGGCTCCCATCACGATGATCATGTTGCGGAGAGCCCGCTGTCGTGACTCACTCATGAGCGTGAGGTCCCAGGCACAGAGAGAGGATGTCCCCGAAGGTAGCCATGGCGCGGCCCTACCATGCGTAAGTCGCCAGTTCTTCGGCGATCTGTATCGGCCCGGAAAACGTCTGTTGAGCCTCAGCCAGCAACCGGGGCTTCGCCTCGGCGAAATAGTGCACCAGCAGCAACCGGGCGGCGTTGGCCCGCGTCGCCGCCATCCCCGCCTCCGCCGCCGAGGCGTGCCCAAAACCCGCTCCGGCAGCTTCGTGAATCAACAGGTCCGTCCCCCAGGCCAGCGCTTCGACTTCAGGACAGGGGGCCGTGTCGCTGGAATAGACCAGGCTGCGTCCAGTATTCCTGGCGACGAACCGCAGCGCTACCGAGCTGACGCTGTGATGGGTTGGCGCGGCGACGATGATGAAATCCTCGTCCTCGGCCACCGCCCACCCCGAACGGGCCTCAATGGGGTGATATTCCAGCGAGAACATCTCCGTCCAGTCCTGCATCTGAAACAGGCCGATCATGGCGCGCACTAGCTGCAGCGCTTCCGACGGGGCGTAGATCGGCAACGGCTCGCGGCGCACGCATTTGTGGAAGAATCCCAACAGGTAGAGTCCCATCAGATAAATGGGCAGCCCAAACACATGGTCCGGGTGGAAGTGCGTGATGATGACCCCGCGCACCGCCAGCGGATCCAGCCCCACGCGCTGCAGCCGCCCGATGGGACTGTCGGCGCAATCCACCAACCAGTAGCGCCCGCGTCGGACGACGGCGAGATAGGTGTTGGCGCGCTCAGCATCCGCCAGCGCTGCCGCCGTCCCCAAAATAATCACCGAGACGTCTGCCCTGGCTGCTGTGGGAGAGACCGGATCAGCGGGCACGGACGTGCACCCCCAAATGGGCCGCCACCGCTTTGACC
>Ga0208824_1001013_pt1 | contig 26936 bp, 19 predicted proteins | sample AD_JPNTR3_MetaG_FD_184447 | JGI IMG/M metagenome (GOLD analysis project Ga0208824, IMG submission 184447) | Active sludge microbial communities of municipal wastewater-treating anaerobic digesters from Japan - AD_JPNTR3_MetaG (SPAdes) (version 2) | ecosystem: Engineered > Bioreactor > Anaerobic...
ACTCAACCATTTTTTCTTCGTTCTTAAGGCCTTCGTATGCCAAGGCTGTTCCCAGGTAGGGATCAATATAGTTAGGATCTAACTTAATGGATTTTTCGTAGTTTGCGATAGCCTCGTCAAACTTACCTTCCTTAAATAGGTTGTTGCCCATTGCGTTGTAAAGCTTAGGAAGAGTTTTTTCAACCCGGGTTTTAGTTGCGCCATCATTATATTTGATTGCAGATTCCTTAGCTTTTTCAAGGTTTTCAAGGGTGGCCTTTAGATCTTTTGCTTTGTACTTGGCCATTGCAACCTGAAAGTAAATGGTGGGGATTAACTCCTCGCAATTCTGCTTGGTCTCAGAGCCCTCTTCTCCCAACTGCTCGGAAATTTGTAGTGCCGATTGAATATCCTGTAATGCTTTTTCAGGATCTTGCTTGTAGTTTGTAGCGGCGTTGTTATATGCCTGAATGGCATCTTTAATGCTTTGTCCGCTTACTGAAATGGCACCCAATGCAAAAATGCCCAATAGCAAAAACTGTTTCACTAATCTTACTCTCATAGGTATTTGGTTTTAAATTGTGTTTTAAAATTTGTTAATGGCCTCAAAAATATCACATCCATTTAAAAAACAAAAATTAAGCCATAAAATTATCGTTTTTTGTTAAAAAATGTAGTAATCATATTGGAACATTCATTGGCGAGAACTCCGCTGATAGTTTTTGTTTTGGGATGAAGTATATTCTTAGCAATTAGTGAAAATCCTCGTTTTGGGTCAGGGGCACCGTAAACCAATTGACCAACCTGAGCCCAGTATAGGGCACCCGCACACATTGGGCAGGGCTCAATGGTAACATAAAGCGTACATTGATTTAAATATTTACCTCCCAGGTAGTTGGTTGCAGCGGTAATGGCTTGCATTTCGGCATGTGCTGTTGGGTCGCCAAGGGTTTCGGTCAAATTGTAAGCACGCGATACTATTCGGCCGTTGCATACAACTACCGCTCCAATTGGCACTTCGTCTTTTGCCAGTGCTTTTTGCGCTTCCTTTAGTGCTTCGCGCATGAAAAACTCATGATCCTTTGTGTTTTCCATATAAGATTTTGGCCAAATATATCAAAAAATATAGCGTAAGCATCGTTTTTTATTTTTACATTCGCAACCTGAAAATGGTATTAGATATGTACAGATCACATACTTGCGGAGAACTTAGAATTGCTCATGTGGGCAGCAGCGTTACCCTGAGCGGATGGGTACAACGTATTCGTAACCTTGGTGCAATGACCTTTATTGACCTTAGGGATAGGTATGGAATAACCCAGGTAGTTATTGACGAAAGTTGCCCCAGCCCTGTTAAAGAGATGGTAAAGGAACTTGGTCGTGAATATGTTATCCAGATTTCGGGCGAGGTGGTGGAGCGTGCCAGTAAGAACAGCAAGCTGCCAACTGGCGATATTGAGGTTCGGGCTATTATGATCAAGGTGCTTAATCCCAGCGATATCCCACCTTTCACCATTGAAGATGATACCGACGGTGGCGATGAGCTTAGAATGAAGTTCCGTTACCTCGATTTGCGTCGGAATCCGGTTAAGAATGCTCTTTTGCTTCGTCATAGAATGGCACAAGAGGTTCGTAAATACCTCGACATGCAAGGGTTTATTGAGGTGGAAACGCCGTTCCTTATCAAATCTACACCTGAAGGTGCTCGTGACTTTGTGGTTCCATCACGTATTCATCCAGGGGAGTTCTACGCATTGCCTCAATCGCCCCAAACGTTTAAGCAGCTACTAATGGTAGCAGGTTTTGACAAGTATTTTCAGATTGTAAAATGTTTTCGCGACGAAGATTTACGTGCCGACAGGCAGCCAGAGTTCACACAGATTGATTGCGAGATGTCGTTTGTGGAACGCGATGACGTTCTCAACACCTTTGAGGGGTTAATTAAACACCTTTTCGCAAATGTAAAGGGTATCAATTTTACTGAACCCTTCCAACGTATGCCTTACAGCGTGGCAATGGAAAAATATGGTTCCGATAAGCCCGACCTGCGCTTTGGGATGGAGTTTGTGGAGCTAAATTCGATTGTTAAGGGTAAAGGGTTTAAGGTTTTTGACGACGCTGAGTATGTTGGCGCAATCTGTGCCACTGGGTGTGCAGGTTATACCCGTAAACAGCTCGATGAGCTAACCGAGTTTGTGAAACGTCCTCAGGTTGGCGCCAGCGGCCTTGTTTACATTCGCTTTGCCGACGATGGAATAAAATCGACAGTTGATAAGTTTTACTCACCCGACGATTTAATGGCTATAGCCAATGCAATGGGTGCCAAACAGGGCGACCTTATACTAATTTTGGCTGGTCCAAAGAAGAAAACGCTCTCCGCGCTTTGTGAGTTAAGGCTTGAGATGGGTAATAGGCTTGGCCTAAGGTCAAAGGATGTGTTTGTTCCCCTTTGGGTTGTTGATTTCCCACTACTGGAGTGGGACGATGAGGCACAGCGTTTCTTTGCCATGCACCATCCTTTCACATCGCCAAATCCAGAGGATATCCCTCTGTTTAAAACAGATCCCGGAAGGATTAGGGCAAATGCCTACGACTTAGTTATTAACGGAGTTGAAATTGGTGGTGGTTCAATAAGAATCTATGACAGGGAATTGCAGCAAACTATGTTCGATGCGCTTGGCTTTACCAAGGAAGAGGCTGAGAAACAGTTTGGGTTCCTGCTTAATGCCTTCAGGTACGGCGCACCTCCACACGGCGGTATTGCCTTTGGTTTCGATAGGCTTTGCTCGCTTTTTGGAGGCAGCGACTCTATTCGTGATTACATAGCATTCCCTAAAAACAATGCAGGCCGCGATGTGATGATTGATTCCCCATCCACTATCAGCCAGCAACAGCTCGATGAACTATCCATTCAGATTAAAAAGAACAACTAGAATCCTTCATAAATAAAAAACATCCGGTTATTACCGGATGTTTTTTATTTTTTCTGCAACAATTAATTATTGAGCTGCAGGTACAGTGTCGGGTTGAGCCTCAACAGTAGCATTGGTGTCAACTTGCTCAATTTGTTCTTCTTGAGCAGGTTGTTCTTCCTGCTTGGGAGCTGATTTACATGCAACCATCGAAAGCATTCCGGCAACCATTAGGTAAAATACAATCTTTTTCATGGCAATAAAGTTATTAGTTAGTTCAATGCAAAACTAATAAAAAAAAACATCAAATCAAAAAATATAATATTAAACGCACTAAAATAATTTAGGTATATCTATTCCTTTTTTGTTGAGGTTAAAATTATAATACTCACGCGAGGGAGTAAACAGTTTTCCCGGGCAGAGGGAATTGTTTTAGGACAATTGCTTACGGTTTGATTGCCACATTATATATCTTTGCAAAAATTTCACATTACACAATATAAAAGTTCTAGAATCAATATTACAAGGTTATTTATCAGTATCGGATGACCAATTCAGGTTTCCCGATAGGGCATGTTTTGTAAGGGGACTATCGGGTTCCTCCTTAAGTTTTATTGTTGCTGCATTACAGGGTTCCTCGGAAAAGCCTACCATACTGGTTTTTAACGAGAAAGAGGAGGCCGCATATGCATTCTCCGATCTTTCCACATTGCTTGGAATGGATAAGGTATTCTTTTTTCCATCCTCGTACAAAAGGTCAATACAGTTCAACCAGATTCTTTCTGAGGCCATAATTCAACGCACCGATGTGTTGAACCTCTTGCGGCAAATGGGGGAGGGTGAAAACCAAAAAACGGTAATAGTAACCTATAGCGATGCGCTTTTTGAAAAAATTCCCCTTAGGAATATTTTGAAGGAGAATATTTTAACAATATCGAAAGGAGAAAGGATATCAACCGATTTCATTACTGAGGTTCTTTTTGAGTATGGTTTTGAACGAACCGATTTTGTATATGAACCGGGTCAGTTTGCCATAAGAGGAAGCATTGTTGATGTTTTCTCGTACTCGTCGGCAATGCCTTACCGTATCGATTTTTTTGGTGATGAGGTTGAGTCCATACGAACCTTTGATGTGGAGGACCAGCTCTCTCGCGACTTACATCAAACCATTTCAATAATTCCTAACCTACAGGAAAAGGAGCAAGCTGAAGGGGCTATCTTAACCGATGAGTTACCCGAGAACTCAACGGTGTGGGTAAAGAACCCTGAGTTGGTGCTTGAAAGGATAAACCAGCTAAACGAGATAGCATTACAGATTGATTTTAAGGCTCAAGCGGGATATGCTTCTGGCAAGGAGTTCTTTACCTCACTTCAGAACCATCGGATAGTTTACTTTGGTTTAAGGCCACCCTCAACGGTTCACCAAAACATTGAATTTTCAACCTCACCTCAGCCTGCATTCTCAAAAAACTTTGAGCTGCTGGCCGATGATATTGAGCAAAAAAATTTAAATGGTTACAGGGTTTATCTGCTGTCCGAGAATCAGGCTCAGCTCGATAGGCTCAACAACATTTTACATTCCATAAAGCCCGACTTGCACTTTGAGCTAATTAACGAGAGCATTGCGGAGGGTTTTGTTGACCACAGCTTGAGGATTTGCCTCTACACCGATCACCAAATCTTTGACCGTTACCATAAGTTCCGTTTAAAACACGAATTTACCCGTCGCGATGCACTCACCATACAGGAGCTGGTAAACCTGCAACCAGGCGATTATGTTGTACACATCGATCATGGAATTGGAGTTTTTGGAGGTTTGGTAAAAACCGAGGTAAATGGAAGATTACAGGAGGCAATTCGGCTTATCTATCAGGATAACGACACATTGCTTGTAAGCATTCATAATCTTCATAAAATATCCAAGTATCGCGGTAAGGATGCTGAGCCACCAAAGGTTTACAAGCTAGGGTCGGGGGCTTGGCAAAAGTTGAAACAGCGCACCAAGAGCAAAATAAAGGATATTGCAAAGGACCTTATTGCGCTTTATGCAAAGCGAAAGGCTCAGAAGGGTTTTGCTTTCTCGCCCGATACCTACATGCAGCAGGAGCTTGAGGCTTCATTTATATACGAGGATACCCCTGACCAGCAGAAAGCAACCCAGGCCGTTAAACTTGACATGGAGGACGAACGCCCAATGGATAGGCTTGTGTGTGGCGATGTTGGTTTTGGTAAAACCGAGGTGGCCATTAGAGCTGCTTTCAAAGCGGTAGCCGATAGCAAGCAGGTGGCTGTTTTGGTACCAACTACCATTCTGGCATTGCAGCATTACAGAACCTTTACATCGAGGCTCAATGGTTTTCCCTGCAATGTTGAGTTTATAAGCAGGATGAAATCAGCCGCACAACAGCGAGAGATTAGGCAACGCTTGAAAGACGGTAAAATAGATATACTTATTGGCACACACTCCATACTTAAAGAAGCATCAAACTTTAAAGATTTAGGGCTGCTTATTGTTGATGAAGAACAAAAGTTTGGCGTAGCGGCTAAGGAAAAAATAAGGCAGTTCAAGCTGAATGTCGATACTTTAACCTTAACGGCAACACCTATTCCGCGAACTTTGCAATTCTCACTGTTGGGAGCCCGGGACCTATCGATAATCAACACCCCGCCACCTAATAGATATCCCATTCAAACCGAGTTGCATGTTTTTAACACAGCAATAATAAAGGAAGCAATTGAATATGAGGTTTCCAGGGGAGGGCAGGTTTTTTTTGTGCATAACCGGGTTCAAAACATTGGCGAAGTGCAGATAATGCTGCACAAGATAGTCCCCAAAATTAAAACGGCTGTTGCTCACGGGCAATTGGAGCCATCGAATCTTGAAAGTATTATGCTCGATTTCATAAATGGCGATTACGATGTGCTCATCTCAACAGCTATCATTGAGGCTGGGCTCGATATACCTAATGCTAACACCATAATAATTAACAATGCCCACATGTTTGGGCTAAGCGATTTGCATCAGCTTCGCGGCAGGGTAGGACGTTCTAATAAAAAGGCCTTCTGCTACTTGCTGGCTCCGCCGCTCGAGTCGCTAACACCTGAGGCAAGGCGGAGGTTAAAAGCCATTGAGGAGTTCTCAGAGCTGGGGAGCGGATTTAGTATTGCCATGCAGGATTTGGATATTAGAGGTGCCGGAAACCTACTCGGTGCTGAACAGAGCGGTTTTATTTCGGAAATAGGTTATGAGACCTACCAGCGAATACTCGATGAGGCAATTCAGGAGCTAAAGGAAACCAATTTCCGTGAACTATTTTCACCCCAACAGGCTGAAACTAGAACCGATAAATGGGTAGGTAGCAATACCGATTGCCAGGTTGAAACGGACCTGGAGGTATTAATCCCCGACTACTACGTTTCGAATACTGCTGAGCGTATTAAACTTTACAGAGAGCTTGATTCCATTAAAAACTCTCAGGAACTTGAAGTATTTGCTAGCGAGCTTCGCGATAGGTTTGGCCCAATTCCCGATCCTGTTATTGAATTGATGAGCATTGTGAGGTTACGATGGATAGCCGTAGAATTGGGAATAGAAAAGATTATTCTCAAAAACGGTAAAGCTCACGCCTACTTTATTACCAATCAGCTATCACCGTTTTACAGAACATCTACTTTTGAACGAATCATTAACTATATTTTGCGTAACCCAGGAATTTTTTCCATGAAAGAGGGTAACGAAAAGCTCATTTTAACCATTAAGGACGTAAAAGGAGTAGGTAAGGCTATTGATATTCTACAACAAATGCTCGATAATGTCCGTTAGTAATTTAAAGCAAATTATGAACCTAATTATTGATATAGGAAATACTTTAAGCAAGGTTGCCATAGCCGATGGAAAGGAAGTAAGATTCTTCCAGAGCTTTCATGAGCTTGATATTGACGATTTAATGCCAATTATCAATGATTTTAAGCCCGAGAGATGCATTGTTTCGGCTGTTGGTAAAATACCCGTAAACACCTTGGTATGGTTAAGGCAAAACTTGCCTGTGCATATTGCCGGTGCAAATACTAACATCCCCCTAAAAAACGATTACTCTACCCCTGAAACCTTAGGATTCGATAGGCTTGCGCTTGCGGTTGGAGCAAACTACCTTTTCCCGAACCAGAACGTTTTAGTAATTGATGCCGGCACAGCCATAACCTACGATTTAGTAACTAGTGAAGGGGTATACAAGGGAGGTGCCATATCGCCTGGGTTACGATTACGCTTTAAGGCGCTGAACGAATATACTGCTAAGTTACCGTTGATTGAACACTTTAAAACTGTTGATATTGTTGGAACATCCACGATTGAATGTATAAGTTCCGGAGTGGTTAATGGAACAGTTCTGGAAATTGAGGGTTATGTCGGAAAAATTAGCTCAATTTATGAGGGTTGCGTTGTGGTTTTAACAGGTGGCGATGCAAATTTCTTGGCTAATATGTTAAAAAATAGCATATTTGTGAACCCTTTTTTAATGGTAATTGGTTTAAACAGAATACTTGAATTCAATGTATAGATTAGCATTTCCGCGTTTTTTGATTTTGGCTGGGCTATTATGCCTATCTGAATTTTTAGGAGCACAGAGCCTCAACACCTATTCACCATACTCTCGGTATGGCATTGGAGTGCTGAGTCAACCTGGGTTTACTCAAAACCGTTCAATGGGAGGCGTATCGCAACCCTATAGGAGCGAAACCATTATTAACTTCAACAACCCTGCTTCATACGCCCAAAGGGATAGTATGTCGTTCCTGTTCGATTTTGGCTTGGAGACCAACACTAGCGGTTTTACAGGTTACGACCAGTATCTTAATCCACAAACATCGCGGAATAGTGCAGGTGGCATTCACCATATTGCAATCTCTTTCCCTATAGCTAAGCGAATTGGATTAGCTGCGGGTATAACACCATACAGCTCTGTAGGGTATAGGTTACTTCGTTTCGAGACCGATCCTTACATCCTAAGTACCATTGGAAGGGTAAAGTACTACCATACAGGCAGAGGAGGTATAAACCAGGCATTTGTTGGAATGGGGGTAAGTCCCTTAAAAAACTTATCGGTTGGGTTTAATATGCTATACTACTTTGGAAGCCTTGATTACAACAACGATATAGAATTTCCTCTTAACTATAATCCTTACACCAACGGGTATATTCGCTCCAGCTTTCAGGTAAGCGATATCAATTTTAACTTTGGTGTGCAGTATACACTTGTACTCGATAAGGAAAACAATACAAATATTACACTTGGGGGAACCTATCAGCTTGGGAAAAACATAGATATGACCCAGAAATGGTTTGCCACACTTGAAAGCAACCTGCTCGACACGCTTTACCCCCACCCCGATAGGAAATCGAACTTTGAATTACCATGGAGCGTGAATGCAGGATTAGCATTTACTTATAAAGATAAAATAACTATTATGGGTGAATACTTCACTCAGGACTGGTCAAAAACCACCCCTTTCAACGTAAACACCCCCATGGCAAAAATGGAGTCAGTACGGTTTGGTGTTGAGTTCACTCCCAACAGGATGGATTTAAAGAGCTATTTCAAAAAGGTTAACTACAGAGCAGGTTTTTTTACCAACAAATCGAACCTACTAGTAAGTGGAAAACAAATAAATGACTTTGGCATAACATTTGGAGCAGGTTTACCGTTAAAGGGGAAAACCAAGGTTAACCTATCATTTGAAATTGGGAAGAGAGGCACCGATGAAAGCTACTTAATAAAAGAAACCTTTAAGGCGTTTAATTTTAGTTTTACTTTTTACGATTACCCATGGTTCTTTAAACGGAAATACAATTAATGTTTAATATCGAAATAAAACCATAAGCCATGAAATTCAGAAATTACATTAGGTTATTTGCAGGTGTTTTACTTGTTACTGTAAGCACTTCCGCTATTGCACAGTCTTACCTTGAGAACCCAAAGTATGGGCCCGATGAGGAATCCCGGAAGGAATGTGCTAAAAACCTATCGCTTTACGGGACATTCTACCAGCAAAGCAACTATAAGGATGCCTATAAACCTTGGCAGAATGTTATTAGGATTTGTCCCGCAGCTAGTATTAACACATACATTAGAGGCGTAAAGCTTTTAAAGGCTCGTTACGAGGAGGTTGCTGATCCTGCCCAGAAGAAAGTCTTAGTTGACTCACTGATGATGATTTACGACCTCCGTATTACCCATTTTGATAAAAAGGGTATGGTTCTTGGCCAGAAAGCTGAAGATCTATTTACCCTTGCACCGGACCGTTACGAGGAGGCCTTTAACATTGCCAAAGAGGCTATTAGCATTGAAAAGGCTAATACAAACCCATCAACACTCTTTGCCTATGTTTCAATTGCTAAAGCTATGTACGACAACAAAAAGTTGACTGCCGATCAGGTAATTGAACTTTACTCACAGGTGAGCGATTATATTGATGCTCAGGTGACAGCGAACCCCAGCGATGATAAAGCAAAACAGGCTAAGGATGGAATTGATGCTATTTTTGCAGGCATGGGTGTAGCTAACTGCGATAATGTTATTGCTCTTTTTGAGCCCCGTTTTAAGGCTACTCCAGAGGATGTAAACCTTTGCAAAAAAATTCGCTCGCTGATGTCGGCAAATAGGTGCACTAGCCACCCACTATACTTAAATGCCAGCATACAAATTTTTAAGGGTGAACCTAATGCTGATTTAGCCCTTGATATTGCCAGGCTGCAGTACGAAGCAAAGAATGCCCGGGAGGCAGAAAAGTACTACAATGAGGCAATTAACCTTGAATCGGTTGTAGAAAAGAGAGCCAACATTTACTATGAACTTGCACTGCTCACTTTCACTGAACTTAAGAATTTGCCCAAAGCCAGAGAAATTGCATTAAAGGCCATTGAGGAAAATCCCAACATGGGTAAAGCCTATAAACTGATTGGCGATATATATGCCAGCGAGCGCAACTGTGGCAGCAACGATTTTGAAAAGAAGACTGTTTACTGGGTTGCAGTGGATAAATACATTAAGGCAAAGCAGGTTGATCCTGAACTTACCGATGCGATGGATAACCTTATAAGCACTTACAGCCAATACTACCCCTCAAAAGAGGACATCTTCTTCTACGATTTAAAGGTTGGCGATTCATACACAGTAGGATGCTGGATTAATGAGCGTACAACTGTAAGGGATAGAAAGTAAAAATGATTAGGCTAAACATAAAAGTATTTAAGAATATGGTAGTCCTCACCCTGGTGGGGGCTACTTCTTTATTTTTCGTTTCTTGTAAGGGCGATTCTGAGGCTATAGTTTACCTTTCCGATATAAAAACTACACCCGGTGTTACAGCCTATAATTCAGAGGTAGTTTACACTGAGGGGGGTAAAGTGGTTTTAAAAGTAATAGCCCCTGAAACGGTTTACTACCAGTTTGCCGATGAGCCCTACACCGAGTTTCCTAAAGGGATAACAGTTTACACTTACGATAATGAGTTAAAGCAGGAGTCGAGCCTTACCGCTAACTATGCCATTTACTACGAAAAGAAATTGCTTTGGCAGGCAAAGAACAACGTAGTGGCTAAAAACAGGAAGGGCGAACAGCTTTACACGGAAGAACTTTACTGGGATCAGAATAAACGCATCATTTATACTAACGTTAATGTTAAAATTAATAGCGTTAGCGGCATTATATATGGAAAGGGAATGATTGCCGATGAAAATTTTGATAACTGGGAAGTTAAAGAGCCCTATGATGGCGAGTTTGAGGTTGACCAGTAATAATTAAATCGTTTAAAGCATTTAAGGGTTGTATTGACATACAATCCTTTTTTTGTACCTTTACCTATTGTAAACCATACATACTTTTTTACATGAATAAGTTGGCATTTATCCTAGAGTTAATCTGGCTTGCCCTTGCCCTATTTTGTTTGGGTATGGGAATTTGGGCTACCTACAAAGGATTAAGCAACAGCTACATGTTTTTTGTAATGGCTGTAGTTGCTTTACTCATGTATTTTTTGCGACGAAGCAGGCGAAAGAAAATGGAGAACCAATAGTAAAAGATGGGAACACAGCTACTGGTAATAGCGGTTGCTATTTTGTTTTCGGCTTTCTTTTCGGGTGTTGAGATAGCTTTTCTATCATCAAATAAGTTACGCTTTGAGTTGGAACGGAAGCATGGCCGTTTAACCTCTCGAATTCTCGATATCTTTTACCGGAACAAGGAGCAGTTTATTGCCACCATGCTGGTAGGCAACAACATCACCCTCGTAATTTATGGTATTGTAACAGCAAACATTTTAACACCACTACTTGAGCCGTTAAATCAGTTTCCCACGTTGCTTATGCTTGCCCAAACCCTTATTGCAACAATGGTAATATTGCTTACGGGTGAGTTCCTTCCAAAATCAATTTTCCGTCAGTATGCCAATGTTTTGCTGAATTTTTTTGCTATTCCGTTGTACATATTTTACTTGCTATTCTATCCGGTTAGCAAGTTTGTTTCATGGCTTTCGTACTGGATAATTCGTTTGGCTTTCAGGATGAAGATAAATAGTGGCGAGGAGCAACGAATATTCAGTAAGATTGACCTAGACCATCTTGTGGAGCAGGCCACCACAGCCGACAATAGTGGTGAAGAGCAAGAACTGAAATTTTTTCAAAAAGCACTCGATTTTTCAGATGTTCGGATTCGCGATTGTATGATTCCCCGTACCGATATTGAGGCAATTGACATTGATGATAATGTTGAGGAGCTTAAAAAGCTATTTGCTGAAACTATGTATTCTCGAATCCCGGTATATCACGGCTCAATTGACAACATCATTGGGTATGTCAATTCTAAATCGCTTTTCCTTAAACCCAAGTCCATTAAGGATTGCATTATTGATGTTGATTTTTTCCCTGAAACCATGAAGGCCAATGAACTACTAACCCACTTCATTAAAGCCCATAAAAGTATGGCTATTGTGGTAGATGAGTTTGGAGGGACCTCGGGATTGGTTACCATTGAGGATATCATTGAAGAAATTTTTGGTGAAATTGACGATGAACACGATTTAAACGAGCTGGTTGAGAAAAAGCTTTCCGATAAGGAGTACATCCTTTCAGGGCGCGTTGAGGTATCGCATGTTAATGAGGCTTATGGGCTTGGCATTCCTGAATCGGACGAGTATGAGACTATAGCCGGATTCATTCTTCACCACTACCAGAGTTTACCAAAACCTGGCGATTCGTTAAAAATCCAAAACTTTGAGTTTAAAATTCTAAGGGTGAATAAAACGCGAATCGACCTGGTTCGCTTGGTTATTGATTAGGTTACGGCTGGGTTTTAACGGTTGTTAAAAAATTATCAGGCAGCTAAACTGCTTATTGTTGAAAATTACTATATTCGTGGCTCGAAAAATATTATTGTACCTTAAAATATACTTGTAGATGGCAACACTTGAAAGAATTAGAAACCGTGCAGGCGTATTGGTTTCTGTAGTAATTGGATTGGCTCTTTTTGCCTTTATACTTGGCGATTTTATTACATCGGGAGGAGTGTTCTTTAATCGCTCACAAATGGAAATTGCCGAGATAGCCGGTAGTTCTATATCCTACGAGGAATACCAGGCTAGGGTTAGCGAAAATGAGAATTTACAGAAGCTTTTCTCGCAACAATCATCGCTTAACGAGCAGCAAATGCTTCAAATCCGTGAACAGGTTTGGCAGGATCTGCTTAGGGCTAATATTCTCCAACCCGAATATAAGCGTTTAGGGCTTGTGATTCATGAGGACGAACTTTTTGACATGGTTCAGGGAAGGAACATACACCCATTTATCAGTCAACAGTTTGGCGACCCTCAAACCGGCGAAGTGAACAAAGCGTTTCTTACAAACTTCCTTCAGAATTTGGATAGAGACCCAAGCGCTAAAGCATACTGGTTATTCATTGAGAATGAAATACAGAAAGATAGATTATTCAACAAATACCTTACTTTAGTCCGTAAAGGATTAGGCGTTACCTCGCTTCAAGCCAAACGTGCTGTAAACGACCGAACCAGCAAGGTTAACTTTGATTATGCTGTTGCCTCGTACCAATCAATATCTGATTCGCTGGTAACGGTTACCAATAGCGATATTAAGGCATACTACAAGTCGCACCAGAACGACTACAAGCAAACTGCTTCGCGCGATATTGAGTACGTTGTGTTCCCCATTCTTCCCTCGGAAAGCGATGTAAACGATGCAGAAGCATGGATACAGAAGGCTTTGCCCGATTTTATTGCCGCTTCCGATCCCGCTCAGTATGTTACCCTGAATTCCGACTCAAAATTCGATTCTAAGTATTATAAGGCTTCGGAATTACCTGAGAATGTTCGGGCATGGGCTTTTTCAAAACCAGTTGGAAGTTTGTTGGAGGTTTATCGCGATGGCGATAGCTTCAAGGCTTCGAGGTTGGTTGATGTTAAAATGATGCCCGACAGCGTAAAGGCTCGCCACATACTTATAGGTTTGAGAAGTCAATCCGCTGAGGAGCGCGAAAAAGCTAAAGCCAAGGCCGACAGTATTATGAACGTTTTAAAACGCGGTGGTAGTTGGGAGCAGTTAGCAGCTAAACATTCCGACGATCCCGGTTCAAAGGACAAGGGCGGTGATTTAGGTTGGTTCCCCAGTGGTATGATGGTTCCCGAGTTCGATGAGGCTTCGTTCAGCAGCAACAAGGGTGAGATTAAGGTTGTAGAAACCCAGTTTGGGTTCCATGTACTTCAGGTTGTTGATAGGGGCAAGGAGGAAAAGAAAGTACAAATTGCCACCCTGGAACGCAAAATTGTTCCTAGCTCTTATACAACATCGCAGGTTTACAATAAAGCTGCAGCTTTTGCCGGGAATAACCGTGATTACGACAAATTTGCAACTGCAGCCGATCAGAACAAGTACACCCGTCGCGTTGCAAACAATCTATTGCAGAACGACAGAAGTATTGCTGGGTTAGAGCAACCCCGAGAGTTAATACGTTGGGCTTTCCGCGCCAAGAAAGGCGATGTTTCAGATGTAATGCAGTTTGGTGAAAATTACGTTGTGGCTGCCCTAACAACTGTCCGCGAAGAGGGTATTGCTCCGCTCAAGCAGGTTGCTGCCGATGTTAAAGTTCGTGTTATTCGTGAAAAGAAGGCCGAACTACTGATGGATAAGGTTAAGAAGGCCATGAGCGGCAAAACCGATATATATGCCGTAGCTCAGGCTATAGGCGCAAATGTTGAAAAAGCTGAGAATGTTTCGTTCAGCTCATTAACTCTACCCTATGCTGGTATTGAACCTGCAGTAATTGGTGTTGCTTCAGTGTCATCTGAAGGGAAACTTGCAGGGCCGATTAAGGGTAATAATGGTGTATTTGTGCTTACTGTTACCTCATCGGTTAAGGAGGAGGGCGATGCCAATGCCGAAAAGTATAGGATTGCAAACATGTATCAATCACGTTCATACTATGAAGTATTTGAGGCCTTAAAGAACAATGCTGGCGTAGTTGACAAAAGGTACAATTTCTACTAAAATCTTTATTATAGTTGCAAACGGGAGGGGAATATTATATTCCCCTCCTGTTTTTTATTAGGTAAAACAATAAATTCTATCCCTTCAACGCTTATTATTACAACAAAATATCCGAGACTAGTCATTTGAAAAATTCAATTTACGAATTTGGGATTATACTAAACCAGTAGACCGAGTAATACAATAAGCATTTATCTCTTATGAAACGCTATACCTCGTTAAGCATGACAAATTAATTCAAAGTCTAACAGTATTATGGATTAGTTAAGAATAGTTTGACTCGTATTAGTATTATTCGTAACTTGAGCAGTCTTTTAAATAGGAATTATTAACATTGATTGAAGTAAAAAAGGGGAATATGAAAACTAGTAGATTATTAAAATCACTGTTTATTGTTGGTTTGACTGGACTGGGAGGGTGTTACGATTTTTCGCAGTTCGATAACATCAAGGTTGAACCCATTTCGCCTAAAATGGTTGTCCCGGTGGTTAAGTCAACCATTTCGTTCAACGATATTGTTGAGCGAGAGGATGCTAATACAATAATATTTACCAAACCTGGCGATACCCGGTTTTTTATAGCATTCAGGGATACTATGGATTTGTTTAACGCAGCCGATAGGTATTCGTTTCCGGATTTCAACTTTACCAAGCAGTATCAGCTCGATGCAGGTGAAGTGCCAGGTGTTCCTGTGCCCGCAGGACAAACATGGGGACCATTTACAAAGCAATACACTGAAACATACAATAGCATTGCTGGAGCTGAAGTAAAGTTAGTAAAGCTATCGGCTGGGAATATAAACATGGTAATAACCAATAATTTCCAGAACAGCATTAGCGCAATTATCCGGTTCCCTTCTATACGCGACCAATTAGGGAACCCTCTAGTTTTTGCCATGAATACTACTCTTCCCAGCCAGACTTACACCAATAACCAAGACCTAACGGATTACACTCTAAACCTTACTAGTGGTCTCTTATATAACACCCTTACAGTGGAGGTTGAATTAACCATACATTCGTTGGGTAATCCTATAACTCTATCAGATGATGCTAACATCCAAGTTTCCCTTACAGGATTAGATTTTGATTACTTACAGGGTAAGCTAAATGAGACATTTCCCTTGAACGACATCAACCTTACTCTCGATGCTTTTAGAACATCGATTGATGCCGACTTTTCCCTTTCGGAACCAAAGCTTACCATGACTTTTGAGAATTTATTTGGCATACCACTTGCATTCAGCACTGTTAACTTTGATGCCTCAAATACTAACACCAGTAAACAGGTTAGCCTTGTGAATGAGGGAGTATCACCAACCGGGTCGTTGCTCCTTACTCAGCCCAACAACATTAAGTATTTAACCTCGTTAACACAACAGCAACCCGAGGTTGACTTAAAATACGTTGATCGTAACAATTCAAACCTTGAGGATTTTCTGGCCATAGCACCCAATGAAATCCTAATCAGCCCAACGGTAACCGTTGGTGATCCCACTACCAATCACGATTACTTTGTTCGCAAAACTTCAACACTAAGAATGATAAACGAGATTGAATTTCCCCTTGCCGGCTGGGTTGATAATTTAGAAATTTGTGATACCCTAGAGGTTGAACTACCCGATTTGGAAAAGGATTTAAAACTTGTAAACGATAACGCTCTTAAAATAAGGTTGAAGTTTAAGTTTATCAATAGCATTCCATTTAATATTTATATTCAAGGATACTTTCTGGACGATGCTAACACATTACTTACCCAGCTTTACGACGAGGCTTCGGAGCTGATGCTGGTTAAAAGCTCTGCAATAAATCCAACGACAGGTAAAACATCAACCCCCACAACTCATTGGGCTTACATCGATATAAGCAAGAGCAAGTACGATCAAATGAAAAACGCAACCAATCTGGTTATTCAAGCCCGAATGCAAACCGGAGGTAACACCCACCAAAATGTAGTTGTGGAATCAACCAACACCCTTGAAACAATGTTTAGCGTTGAGTTAGAGGGTAATGTGGATTTAAATAATTAGTATTCAGAAATATATGACTCCAATGAAACGATATATTTTTTCCACATTCATTTTATTTACCTCACTGCTGGCAAAAGCCCAGCCCGAGGTAACCCTGCCATACATGCGTAATGTGTTTCAGGCATCGTTTGTAAACCCTACCGTAATGCCCGAGCATACCTTTAGCATGGGATTTAGCGTATTTGGTCAAGCCATAAGCAATGGTTTTCAGCCAAAGAGTTTCATGAACTATCGGAGCGATACGATGTATGTTAACCTTAACAGCCTTTTGGGCGATATGAACGATAAAAATTTAATCTATGTTGGGGAAAACGTCGATATCTTTCATATACGTGTGAAAGGGAAATCGTCCTTTACCTGGTTTGCCATGCGTCAGAACGCAACAGTAACACTCCAGTATCCACGTGAACTTTTTAGCTTAGCTATTGAGGGGAATAAGCAGTTTGTTGGCTCAACCTTGGATTTATCCAACCTAAAATCGGATGTTAGCGTTTACAACGAGTACACCATTGGATACCTTAAAGATTTACCCCAATGGACTTTTGCAGGAAGGGTAAGTTTGCTGCAAGGTTTAGCCAATATCAGTTTTAATCCCAAAGTAATGCAGGTTGAAATTGATACTGCCATGTATGCTCATACTGCTACTGCCGACGGTCAACTCCGTACCTCGGGCACACCTAAAAACAGTGAAGGCGATATCAGTTTTGATAATGTTGATGACCAATGGGTTACCAATAGGCTTACTGGTTTTGGGAACATGGGGTTTGCCATTAGTGGAGGCGCAACATACAAGTTCGATGAAAGGATGAAACTATCCTTTGGGTTTTCCGATATAGGATTTATAAAATGGAAGGATGAAATTCAAACATATACCCTTAAAGGAACCACCAAATTTGAAGGTTTAGATATTCTTGGCGATTTCCTGAGAGGAAACGATGTTGACGTTGACTCGTTACTACAGAAAATGGAAGACGATTTTACCCGCGATACCGTAGCGGTTTCCTACACCACTTGGTTAAATCCTAAGTTTAACTTTTCGGCCACTTACGATTTAACCCGAAGGACAACCCTTGGCCTTACCTTTGCAACATTTTATAATAAACGATTATACCCTTCAATAACGCTTGGTGTTTCTCAGGGCATTGGCCGCTTCTTCCAGCTAGTAGGAACAGCTTCAATTTACCAAAGATCCATACCCAACCTGGGGGTAGGAATTGTAATTAAACCAGGGCCTTTGCAGCTATTTGTTGTAGCCGATAATCTGTACCTGGCAATTGACCCGCTGGCATTCACCAACGCCAATGTGAGGGTAGGAATCAATTTTGTTTTTGGCAGGGTTAATCCACCTCAAGGGTTGCCTTACCGCTAATTTTCCAAATACCGATTATTCAGCAATTATTCAATTTAAAGGTAAAAGCGATGAAACTAAAAGTTGTAAGCAGAATCCTCATAACACTCAGCATAATTAGTTTTGGTTCCAAGGTGTTTGCACAAACCGGTTTTACTCCACAAAAGCTAAGTGGCGAAATTAATACAGGGTATGCTGAAATCAATCCAATACTAAGTCCCGATGGGAAAACCCTTTATTTCACAAGGGTAAATCACCCCGAGAATAGGTTTGGCGAAGTCGATAGTCAAGATATTTGGTGCACAACATTGAACCCCGATGGCACATGGAGCGAAGCTAAACGCTTACCCAATACCATTAACCTTGGTCGTTACAATGCAATTTTTGGCATACTCGATGATGGTAAAACGTTTGTAATCAATGGCCATTACACTGAGAGTGGAAAGTACTGGACAGAAAGAGGCCTATCAGTAATTGAGAGGATTGATGAAAACACATGGGGTACGCCCAGGCCGTTGAATGTGAAGGGATTTACTAGGATGAACAAGGGTTTAACAACAACTGCATACCTTACCCCCGATGGGAAATATTTACTTACGTCGTTCAGTAAGCGTGCCGGTGGGAAAAATCATTCAATCTACCTTTCGGTAAAGGAGGGCGATGGATACTCTAAGCCCCAAAAGGTTAAAATTGGTGATGGGAACCTCGGCGAAAGCTATGAGGCGCCATTCCTAAGCAAGGATGGCAATGCGCTTTTCTTCAGCTGTAAGGTTGATGGGAACAACAATATATACATGGCTAACCGAACGGACGATACTTACCTAAACTGGTCGACGCCCACTGCCCTGAACGATACCATTAATACACCGGGTTGGGAAAACTACTACCGTTTAAACGCTAAGGAAAGTTGGGCCTACTACTGCTCATCAAGTTCAAAGAAGGAGCATTCGGAAATTATGCGGGTAAAGATTTACGAAGAGTTCCCCTACGTAAAGTTAACCGGGCTTGTAATGAACAAGGCCGAGGAGAGTCTTATGCTTGCCGATACCGGATACAACATTCTTGTTAATGGGAAAAAGTCGGATAGCTTAAAAATTGATAGGGCCTCAGCTTCGTATGAGCTACTTATTCCCTTTGGAAAAAAACATTCCTTACTTCCTGAGCTGGCTAACTGGGTGGGCATCCCCGATACATTGGATTTAACTGCCGTTAAGGAATACTCTGAAATGTCAAAGAATTTATACCTGCAGCCCATACCATTAGTAAGGATTTACGGTAAGATAATAAATACTCGAACTGGACTCCCTATTAACCCTGAAATGAAATACCAGATTTTGGTAAATGGGGTTACAAGCGATTCGGTAAAGTATGAGGCCGAAATAGCCAAATACGGTATGACCCTACCATTAGGAAACAGGTATATACTCTCCCTTAACTTGCCCAACTTTACAAGTAAAACCGATACTATTGATGTAACCAATGCAAAGTACTATACGGAGAAACAGGTTGATTTTTATGCCACAACAGTACCCTGGGTTGAGGTGAATGGGGTTGCGCTCGATAATTCAACCTTTACGCCAATAATTGGGGCTTCAGCACCAAAACTTAAGATTAATGGTTCAACTGCCGATAGCGTTAGCATCGATCCAGTAACCGGTGAGTTTAAGGTACGATTGCCTTTTGGAAAGAAGTACGTTACAGCAATTGAGTCAAAGGATTACAATCCGTTAGATAATCAGCTCGATTTAACCGGTTACGTTGAGTTTACCCAGGTTAAGCATGAGGTTTACGCTGAGCGTAAAGATGCTAACATGGCAATACTAAGCGGTAAAGTTATTAACTTGAAGACAGGACAACCCCTTGAAAAAGAGGTGCCCGTGAAGCTGAAGGTAAACGGAACTGAAACCAGAGGATTTATTTACGACTCCACATCGGCAAGCTATACCTTGAAGTTGCCAGTTGGTGTGTCATACGACGTTCTGCCTTCCGTTAAAAACTTTTACAATAAGTACGAGCAGGTTGACCTAACCAAAGTGAAAAAGGGAACTAAAATTGCCAAGAACTTTTACGTAACTCCAATTGAGGTTGGTCAATCAGTTAATATTGACTTCATCTACTTTGACGTTGGTAAAGCAACCCTGAAACCACAGTCGTTCCGCTCACTTAACGCCCTGGTTGAGTTCCTAAATGAATACCCCAATGTAATTGTAGAAATTGGCGGACATACCGATAATACAGGGTCGGCTGTTGTTAACCAGCGGCTATCCGATGCCAGGGCAAAATCTGTTGCCGATTATATTATAAAGATGGGTATTCCTAAGGATAGAATTACATCCAAGGGATACGGTCCAAGCAAACCCAAGGCAAGCAATGCCACCGCCAAAGGACGTGCTGAAAACCGAAGGGTAGAGTTTACAATTGTAGGCATTTAATTAAATAATATGTAATTTAGGTGGATACTAATTTGTGTCCACCTATTTTTCCCATGATGGCATTTAATCTAAAATACCTGCTAAGCTGTATGGTTGCCCTGCTGGCATTAGTAAATCCAATACAGAAGGTATTTGTTATGACCACCCTACAGGCTCAGTTTGATGAGGCAAAAACTCGGTTTATTGCCACTAAGGCTACACTTACAGCGTTTATTGTCTTGATATTCTTTCTGCTTTTAGGCGAATTGGTATTTAGCTATGTATTTCATGTTGAGCTATATGCTTTTCAAATTACATCGGGCATAGTGCTTTTTTACAATGGAATAAATGGATTGCAGAAGGGCACTTTCATACGAGTTGATTCAGGCGTAAACCTTAAGGATATAACGGCGGTTCCAATAGCCATTCCGATGATTGCTGGGCCCGCCACCATTACTGCAGCGGTTACTTTCCCAGCACACTACGGTCACACCAATACCATTGTATCAATGGCGGTAGCCTTGGGGGTAAACTTCCTTTTCATGTATTACTCAAGGCCAATAGGAAAGGCCCTTAACCGGTTCAACCTAATGGGCCCACTCGTGCGTATATTCGGGCTCATTGTTGCTACCATTGGTGTACAGATGATGCTTAGCGGAATAGCTAGCTTTTGGATTTCAATCCGATAGATTGCAGTATCAGGAAGAATGTAGAATAACCATACTTGGGTTTTATTATATTTGCACTTAAATTTATTACGAAGTGCAGCAAAACCTAATCGACATCGATAATGTAATTGCCTCCAAAAGTCCTCGACTTCAAAGGGCATTACCCCGTTTTATAATTCGGTACCTTAAACGAATCATTCATCAGGATGAGATTAATGAGGTGCTTCTGAATCATGGCGATAAGCAGGGAGTAGATTTTATTGACGAAGTGCTTAAGGTTATGCAGGTGACCTATTCGGTAAAAGGAATTGAAAATCTTAAGCCCGATGGTAGGTACTTGTTTGCCTCGAACCACCCCCTTGGAGGTCTGGACGGGATGATTCTCATTCATCTTTTGGGTAAACGTTACCCCGAAGTAAAATTCCCTGTGAACGATTTGCTAATGCATATTAATCAGCTACATAACATATTCATACCCATTAATAAGCATGGTGCGCAGGGCTCCCAAAATGTAAAGTTGATGGACGCTACCTTTGCATCCGATGCACAGGTACTTTACTTCCCGGCAGGCCTATGCTCTCGCAAGCAGCATGGCCGAATTGAGGATTTGGAGTGGAAAAAAAGCTTTATTGTAAAAGCAATTCAGCATAAGCGCGATGTGGTGCCCGTTTTCTTTAGTGGCCACAACTCCAATTTCTTTTATAATTTGGCAAAGCTCAGAACTTTTTTAGGAATAAAGGCAAATATAGAGATGCTTTACCTTGTTGATGAGATGTTTAAGCAAAAAGGCAAACGCATTGCTGTAATAATAGGGGAGCCAATTCCCTGCACCACTTTCGATAGTTCTAAATCTCCAGCTGAATGGGCAAAATGGGTTAAATCGGTAGTTTACGAGTTGGGAAAAATGAACTTTAATAAATTTTAACCGACATGAAACAAATTATTGAACCGGTTGACAGGGAGCTGCTCCTTGCGGAGCTTACCCCCGATAAACTTGTTAGGCATACCAATAACGCAAACAACGAGCTCTACATATTTACAGCCCACAATGCCCCAAACCTGATGCGTGAGGTTGGACGGTTAAGGGAACTCACATTCAGATCGGCAGGTGGTGGAACCGGTGAGGAGGTAGATATCGATGAGTACGACACCTGCGAAAATTGTTACAAGCAGCTTATTGTATGGGATCCCCATGAAAAGGAGATACTTGGTGGCTACCGCTTTCATAGCGTTGATCCCTCTAAAGGCGAGGAGATAAATCTATCTACCAAACATTTGTTTCACTTTTCCAATAAGTTTATTCAGGAATATATGCCTCAAATGATTGAGTTGGGTCGATCATTTGTTCAGCCTAAATATCAATCACTTTCCCTTAGCGGAAAGGGATTGTATGCGCTCGATAACCTTTGGGATGGCCTGGGAGCACTCATTGTGCTAAATCCTCATATCAGGTATTTCTTCGGCAAGGTTACCATGTATCGCACGTACAATGTTGAAGCACGTAATATTTTGCTTTACTTTTTTGAAAAGTATTTCAGGGATGCTGAGAACCTGGTAACACCAATTCATCCAATTGAGGTAAATATCGATAGGCAGGCTATGGCCCAGGTTTTTACTGGTAAGAATTATGAAGAAGACTACAAGATTCTGTCCAAAAAAATTCGCGAGTTTGGCGAGCGTATTCCACCGCTTATTAACTCTTACATGAACTTAAGCCCATCCATGAAAGTGTTTGGAACTGTTATTAATCCTTACTTTGGCGAAGTTGAAGAAACAGCTATTCTCATAACCATTCCTGATATTTACCAGCATAAGGTTGAGCGGCATATATCAACCTTTATAAAGAAGTTAAAGGATAAGTACCACTTGGGTTTAAGGTGGGGGAAGGATTCAAAATAACCCTGAAAGTTAAACCTCTACTATTTATCCTTTTTTTTATCCTTTAACCTTTATCCTTTAACCTTTATCCTTGTCAATACGCCCTTTGATTTCGGCCCTCAATAAAGTTGATAAACGAATTGTTTACCACTCGGTTTCCACCGGGGGTGGGGTAGTCGCCTGTAAAGTACCAGTCGCCTTGGTCGTTAGGGCAAGACTTGTGTAGATTTTCAATGGATTGGTAAACTAGTTTTACTTCTGCCTTTACATCCTTTGGGGTAAGAAGCTGAGCTATTTTTTGCGAAATCTGCTCATCGGTAAACGGGCGGTAGATTTCTTTTACATAGTTAATTATTTGCTCTTTGGGCAGGTTTTGTTGCTCTTTGCACTTGCGGTAAACGCTATTAATAACACCCTCTTGTCCGGTTTCCTTGAGCAGTTCAATGGCTGCACGGAAGGCCACAAAATCGCTCAGTTTGGCCATATCAATTCCGTAGCAATCGGGGTAGCGAATTTGTGGCGATGATGATACAACAATTATGCGGGCAGGGTTAAGCCTATCAAGTATTCGGAGAATGCTTTCCCGAAGGGTTGTCCCTCGAACAATTGAATCGTCAATTACCACCAGGTTATCAACTCCAGGGCGAAGAGTACCATAGGTGATGTCGTAAACATGCCCAACCAAATCTTCGCGACCTTTATCCTGTGCAATAAATGTGCGTAGCTTAACGTCTTTTACGGCAATTTTTTCTACCCTTAGGCGAGTGGATATTATTTCATCGATATCCTTTTCGGTAAGGTTAGCCCCTTTTTCCAGAATTCTGCGTTTCTTTTCAATTTTTATGTAGTCCTCTATGCCTTTTACCATGCCAAGAAAAGCTGTTTCGGCAGTATTGGGAATGTATGAAAAAACAGTATTCTCATGGTCGTAGTTTATGGCTTTCAGTATGGCAGGGGTTAAAAATTCGCCTAGCCGTTTACGTTCCTTGTATATGTCCTTATCGGTTCCCCGTGAGAAATAAATCCGTTCAAACGAGCATGATTTTCGGGTTTGGGGTATTCTTATTTCCTCGTGTAGTATAGTACCATTGCGCTTTATTATTAGCGCGTAACCAGGTTTAATTTCCTGGACCTGATCGGTTGTGATATTGAGAACGGTTTGGATAACAGGTCGTTCCGATGCAACCACGGCAATTTCGTCGTTGGCATAGAAGAAAGCCGGGCGAATGCCCCAAGGGTCCCGAACCACAAAAGCATCGCCGTGCCCTATTAGTCCGGCCATAGCATACCCTCCATCGAAATCCTTTGTTGATGCCTGAAGAATTTTTGCCACATTGATATTTTCTGCAATCAGCCTACTTATCTCAATATTGGAATGCCCATCGTTTTTATACTGCCGGAAAAGCTGTTGGTTTTCCTCGTCGAGGAAATGTCCAATTTTTTCAAGTACAGTAACCGTGTCGGAGTAGTCGCGGGGGTGCTGGCCTAAATCGACGAGCTTTTTGAAAAGCTCATCCACGTTAGTCATGTTGAAGTTGCCAGCCAAAACAAGCGTACGCGATTTCCAGTTGTTGTCGCGCATCACCGGGTGGACGTAATCAATTGAGTTATTCCCAAATGTTCCGTAGCGAAGGTGTCCCAGGAATAGTTCCCCTGCAAACGGAATATTCTCCTTGGCAAAAACCGGATCGTTTAGCAGTTCGGGTTTAGATGAGTACTTATTGATGCCTTTGTTAACGGCATCAAAAATATCCTTAATGGGAGTTGAAGCGTTTGAGCGTTCCCTGTCGATATACTTTTTGCCTGGGCCAAGATCGAACTTAATTGTGGTTAGCCCTGCTCCATCTTGCCCGCGATTGTGTTGTTTTTCCATAAGCAGGTAAAGCTTGTGAAGCCCGTATCGCCAGGTACCATACTTGAGCTGGAAGTACTCCAATGGTTTAAGCAACCTAATAAGTGCAATCCCGCATTCGTGCTTAATTTGCTCGCTCATATCTTCATATATTATTCAATTAAAAAAAGGTAGCTAGAATCTACCTGAAGTTTTATTGATTAAATCGATTTAAAAGTTGAAAAACCTCCTGGGCAATTGAATTGGCATTAAGACCGTACTTCTGCAGCAACTCTGCTGGTGTTCCCGATTCACCAAAACAGTCGGGCATGCCAATAATCTTCATGGGAACAGGGTATTCCTGCGAAAGCACTTCGGCCACTGCGCTGCCAAGACCTCCATGAACCTGATGCTCCTCAACGGTTACAACTCGCTTTGTTGCTTTAGCAACATCAACCAGTAGCCGCTTATCAATAGGTTTGATGGTATGAATATTTACCACCATGGCATTAACACCCTGTTTGGCAAGGTGCTTTGATGCTTCAAGTGCCTCCCACACCATGTGACCAGTGGCTACAATTGCAACATCGGTTCCTGCTTTTAGAACTTGCCCCTTACCAACCTCAAATACCTGATTGGACTCGGTAAAATTGGGCACTGGCTCGCGTCCGAAACGGATGTAAACTGGTCCTTCAACCTGCCTGATGGCGGCAAGGGTGGCAGCTTTTGCCTGGTTGGCATCGGCAGGTGAAATTAGTGTTATGTTTGGGAGTGAACGGATAACCGCAATATCCTCAAGGGCTTGGTGTGTTGCACCATCGGGGCCAACCGAGATCCCAGCATGGGCTCCGCCAATTATTACTTTAACATTATTGTAGCAAATTGAAATCCTAATTTGATCAGCTGCGCGGAATGCTGCAAAAACGCCGTATGTAGAAAAGACTGGAATCTTATTGGTTAATGCTAATCCAGCCGCAACAGCGGCTATGTTTTGCTCCGCAATACCAAAGGAGAAGAACCTCTCGGGGTAGCGCTCAGCAAAAAGATTTAATCCAACCGAGGAGGTGATATCGGCTCCAAGCACCACCAGGTTAGGGTAAAGCCCTCCGGCTTCGGCAATTCCCTCGCCAAATCCCAATCGTGTTGCCTTATCCCCTTTGTTTATAAAATCATCCATGGATTAATTCGCTGTAATGGGTTTCCAGTTCCTCCAAAAATATCTCTGCCTCTTTTGAGTTGGGAGCTTTACCATGCCAACGGTAATCGCCTTGTATGCTTTTTACACCAAAACCCATTTGTGTTTTGGCAATAATAACTTTAGGTTTGCCTGTAATTTTTTTGGCTTTGCTAAAAATGTCTACCAGTTCAGCAATACTATTGCCGTTGCATTCAAATACCTGCCATCCAAAAGCCTCCCATTTTAGCGTTAAGGGTTCAAGTTCCATAACGTTATGGGTAAAGCCATCAATCTGGCAGAAATTTCGATCAACAATGGCAGTCAGGTTGTCGAGTTTGTAGTGTGCGGCACTCATGGCAGCCTCCCAAATGGAGCCCTCCTGAAGTTCTCCATCGCCATGAACTGAGTAAACTTGCCATTGGGAATTTTCGATCTTAGCACTAAGTGCCATCCCAACAGCAACCGATAAACCCTGACCCAATGACCCTGCGGAAATTTCAATTCCGGGTAAACCATGATCGCGTCCCGGATGGCCTTGCAGCCGTGAACCTAACTTGCGTAAGGTAAGCAGTTCCTCACACGGGAAGTATCCTGCATTGGCAAGCGTTGCATACAGAACAGGAGCAACATGGCCTATGGAAAGTATTAGCCTGTCGCGGTTAGGGTGGGTTGGTTCCTTGGGGAAATGGGTAAGGGCGTTAAAGTATAATACCGTGAAAACATCGGCAAGCCCAAGCGAGCCACCCAGGTGTCCCGATCCGGCAGCCGTCAGGCTTCGAATTACATCCTGGCGGATCTTTAGCGAAGTCTTTTGTAGTTGCCGGATTGAAGGTGTTGCCATGTTAATTTAGAGGAGGAAAATTTATACGTTCGGGAATTATGAAAGCTTTGGGGTAATCCTTGATAATCTGGTTGTAAAACTTGATGGCCTCTTCGCGCGAACGGTAATCGCCCACTGATACCTTCCAGTATGGGTTTTGGTAATTTTGGTACACAGGCACTCCGGGATATTTTTCCATGAAGGTCTGCATTATATCTTCAGAATTTTTCCGGGCAAACTGTCCGAGCTCAAAGAATATTCGAATCCTGTACCCTTCCATCCCCGGCGATTTGGCATTATGCAAGTAGCGAATGTTGTGGATTTGAGTAATT
>Ga0208824_1001014_pt1 | contig 26917 bp, 29 predicted proteins | sample AD_JPNTR3_MetaG_FD_184447 | JGI IMG/M metagenome (GOLD analysis project Ga0208824, IMG submission 184447) | Active sludge microbial communities of municipal wastewater-treating anaerobic digesters from Japan - AD_JPNTR3_MetaG (SPAdes) (version 2) | ecosystem: Engineered > Bioreactor > Anaerobic...
TAACACTTTTTTGGAAATTTTTCAAAAAATTTTTTCAGGCGTTGTTTTTCTTTCGATACAAAGCTCTGACAGTACGTTTATTATCATATCATTTTTGCACGCTGCGGTCAATATAATGACGGGAAAATACCTTATAAATTAGTGTGCGCCCCTACAGAACGTTTCCGCATACGTTGTCCAAACAGCACAGTCGATCATTGTTAGCGTATACAAATATGGGCAGTAAGCAATTTCTACATAAAAAACGTTAGAAAGTCCTAACGATCCTGCCCTTTTCACAAAGTTGGATTTTTGGCCGAAAATCTGTTGACATTGCCATTTACTTAGTGTATAATATAGAGTGGTTAGCGAGAACTAACCCCTATATTTCCGCATTTTTGCCACTTCACACAGACAGAATGGAGGCTGTTATGGTACCGTTAACTTTTGCAAACGTAGGCGACGAGCTGGTCATCAAAAAACTGGGCGGCTCGCCGGAAGTGAAAAAACACCTTGAAAACCTTGGCTTTGTGGCCGGAGGCAGCGTCATGGTGGTGAATACGGTGGACGGCAACCTTATCGTCAATGTCAAGGAGGCACGAGTTGCCATCAGCCGTGAAATGGCTCTTAAAATAATGGTTTAAGGAGGAAGAGAGATGAATTTGAGAGAGGTTGCTATCGGCGACACCGTCACCGTTGCTAAGCTCACCGGCGAGGGCGCTGTTAAACGCCGCATCATGGACATGGGTCTTACTAAAGGCACTAAGGTCACTGTCCGCAAGGTGGCTCCCCTGGGAGACCCCATCGAGCTTACGGTAAGAGGCTATGAGCTTTCTATCCGCAAGGCTGACGCAGAAATGATCGAGGTAAAGTAAACGGGAGAGATTCCCGTGATTTTTCAAATTATTGGTTAGCACTGAATAACCCTGTTAGTCTCTGCTGACCGCTGAAAGTGAGGAAATTGCTAAACGAGTATGAGAATTGCTCTCGCAGGTAACCCTAACTGCGGCAAAACCACTCTCTTTAACGCTCTGACCGGCTCTAACCAGTTCGTAGGTAACTGGCCGGGCGTTACTGTTGAGAAGAAAGAGGGTAAGCTGAAAAAGCATGAGGACGTGATCATCACCGACCTCCCCGGTATCTACTCCCTGTCGCCTTACACCCTTGAGGAGGTAGTTGCAAGAAATTACCTCATCGGCGAGCGCCCGGACGCTATCCTGAACATCATCGACGGTACTAACCTTGAAAGGAACCTGTACCTGACAACTCAGCTGGCTGAGCTGGGTATCCCCATGGTCATCGCTATCAACATGATGGACGTGGTGAAAAAAACGGCGACAAGATCAATATCTCAGAGCTGTCTAAGACTCTGGGCTGCAAGATCGTTGAGATCTCCGCTCTCAAGGGCGACGGCATCACAGAGGCTGCTGAGGCTGCTATCAGCGCAGCTAATTCCGGCAAAACTATCCCGGCACATTCCTTCTCCGGCCCCGTTGAGCACGCTCTTGCTCACATCGAGGAGGCCGCTGTCCACAATATGCCCAAGGAGCAGCAGCGCTGGTACGCTGTAAAGATCTTCGAGCGTGACGAGAAGGCCTTAGAGCTGCTCAAGCTCCCCAAGTCCACCCTCAAGCACATCGAGAGCGACATCGCTGCTGTTGAGAAGGAAATGGACGACGACGCTGAGTCTATCATCACCAACGAGCGCTATGAGTACATCGCCAAGATCATCAAGGGCAGTTACTCCAAGAAGAGCGCCGGTCAGCTCACCGCCTCTGACAAGATCGACAAGATCGTTACCAACCGCTGGCTGGGACTTCCCATTTTCGCCCTGGTAATGTTCCTTGTTTACTACATATCAATGGTAACAGTCGGTGCTGCTGCAACTGATTGGGCAAACGACGGACTTTTCGGCGACGGCTTCCACCTATTCGGAAACGGCTCTTCTCAGACCGAAGAGGCTGAGGAGGAGTACGGCGACTCAGACGCTATCATCGAGGGCGCTATCGCTAAGGCTGCTGAAATGGGTATCGACACAGAGGCTGTTGAGGCTGCTATCGACACCGAGGCAGAGGATTTCGATACCGCAAACGCTGTATCTGAGCTGAATGCTATCGCTGCAAATATCGCTGATACAGACGAGTTCACATACACTCTCGTTGACGACGAGACAATGGAAGAAACTGACGAGACCGGCACAGGCGCCGACCTCAAGAGCGCTATCGCTGCTTTCGAGAAGTACGAGGGCGGAGTTGACCCGGCAAACTACGGAACATGGGTACCCGGTGTGCCTGTGCTCATCGAGAAGCTCCTGGGCGACAATTGCCCCGACTGGCTCCACGGCCTTATCATCGATGGTATCGTCGGCGGTGTAGGCGCTGTACTGGGCTTCGTTCCTCAGATGCTGGTGCTCTTCCTGCTGCTGGCATTCATCGAGAGCTGCGGCTACATGGCAAGAGTTGCCTTCGTTCTGGACCGTATCTTCCGCCGCTTCGGCCTTTCCGGTAAGTCCTTCATCCCGATCCTCATCGGTACAGGCTGCGGTATCCCCGGCGTTATGGCTTCCCGTACTATCGAGAACGAGCGTGACCGCCGCATGACTATCATGACAACTACATTCATCCCCTGCGGAGCTAAGACTCCCTTCATCGCAATGATCGCCGGCGCTATCTTCGGCGGCTCTGCATGGGTAGCAGTTTCTGCTTACTTCCTGGGAATGGCTGCTATCATCATCTCAGGTATCATCCTCAAGAAGACAAAGATGTTCGCAGGCGACCCCGCTCCCTTCGTTATGGAGCTTCCTGCATACCATATGCCTACTCTGGGCAACGTTCTCCGCTCAATGTGGGAGCGTGGCTGGTCCTTCATCAAGAAGGCTGGCACTATCATTCTTCTGTCAACTATCGTTGTTTGGTTCCTGAGCTTCTTCGGAACAGTTGACGGCTCATTCAGAATGCTGGAGGAGGACGAGCTTGACCACTCTATCCTGGCTGCTATCGGAAAGGGCATCGCCTGGATCTTCGCTCCTCTTGGCTGGGGCAACTGGCAGGCTGCTGTTGCTTCTGTTACAGGTCTTGTGGCAAAGGAGAACATCGTCGGCACAATGGGTATCCTCTACGGATCGGGCGAGGCTACAGTTTACGCAACGATGGCAGCTGCCTTCACAAAGGTGGCAGGCTACAGCTTCCTGGCATTCAACCTGCTGTGTGCTCCCTGCTTCGCAGCTATCGGCGCTATCAAGCGTGAGATGAACAGCCCCAAGTGGACTTGGTTCGCTATCGGATATCAGTGCGGATTTGCTTACATTGTAGCATTCATCATCAATCAGCTGGGCAACCTCTTCTCCGGAAACGTAACAGGCCTCGGAGTTCTCGGTGCGATCATCGCAGCTGCTCTGGTGGCATTCGGCGTGTTCATGCTCTGCAAGCCCTATAAGGAGGCTACAAAGCTGGAGAAGGCTGTAAACGTAACAAAGTAAGGAGTTGTTCTTATGCCGTCATGGGTAATTGTTCTAATAGCTCTCATAGCACTGGTGTGCTGGATCATCTACAGCATAGTTAGAGACAAAAAGCAGGGGAAGTCCTCCTGCGGACATGGCTGCCAGAACTGTGCGATGCACGGACAGTGCCACGGCGGCGCTCCTGCTAAGAAATAACGAAAAACGGCTGCTTCGGCGGCCGTTTTTTTGTTATTTGGTGTCCGGACGGCCGTTGGATAACGTTTCCGGCAACGGCCTGTAGGGGCGGATATTATCAGCCCGGTGTTTTGGGGAACATCTACCGTCAGGCGAACACCACAATTACACATAAAAAGGGCGGAACAAGTCCGCCCTTTCGATCAAACATTATTTACCACAGCATTGACGATACCGTCATAAACACGGGCGCTCTCGCTGGCGAAGGAAAAACCGTGTGCCGCCGGATTTTGGATCTGCATAACGATCACATATGAGCCTGTCTGCCCATAGTCACTGTAGTCTGTATAGACCGTTGTTCCGCTGTCCGAGTCGTTCTTCACACAGCCTGTGATGTACAGCACATCGCCGATCCAGGTCTCTGCCGTGCCGGTCTTTGCGTAGAGAGTGTGTCCGGCAGGAACTGATACGGAAAGCCCCGAGGCTACGCCTGTCATGCCGTCCAGAAGCCCCTGACGGTACTCCTCCGGGATAGATGCGATGACCTCGCTGTGAGCTGTTCCCGGAGCGATCACCGACGAGCAGTCGTTGGAGTCCACCACGTTCTCAAGCACGAATGGCTTCACCATATCGCCGAAAACAGCCTCTCTGCCAAGAGCTGCAAGGAATATGGGGCAGGTCAGGACGTAGGACTGTCCGAAGGCCGAACGGCGCAGGTCATCGTCACAGTAGATCTCGATATTGTTCTCCAGCGAGCCGAAATCGCAGATGATGTCGTCCTCCTCATCGCCGCCGAAGTGGAAAATGGTCTTCAGGTCGGAAAGCACGTCCTCTGCACCGATCTGGTCGAAGGACTTGGCAAAATAGATGTTGCTTGAGTTGACAAAGGCGGAGTACAGCGAGCGCTCCATAGGGTAGCTGGATGCGTTCCTCTCGTAGTCCCAGTTGGTTATGGGGAAATCGCCGAACTCCCAGATACCGGGGTCTGTCTGGGAGGTCACGCCGTGCTTGTCGGAGATCACCTCGCTCATTATCTTGAAGCAGGAGCCGGGCTCAAAGTTCTGGAAGGCCTTGTTTCCGCACTCGCCCCAAGCCAGCTCCTCATCATATTTGGTATCGGTATAGGTGTTGGGGTCGTAGGAGGGGTATGAGACCTCCGCCATAAGTGAGCCGTCCGTCCTCATGACCACCGCCGAGCCAACGATGTTCATGCTCTGCATATAGTCGTAGACCGCCTTCTGCACCTGAGCGTCGAACGTCACCTGGATACCCTGTCCAACATCGTCGCTGCCGTCCACGGGGGTGGGGTTTTTCTCGGTGAGAAGGTCGTTGAAGGTGCCGTCCAGTCCGGCGGACATCTCCGTAAGGACGTTGGCGAAGGGATAGGCGAATTCCTCCGAAACATAGCGTCTTCCGTCCTGAGAGTACATCAGCAGCCTGCCGTCGCAGTCATACATTTTTCCACGAACAGAGGCTTTTCCGGAGCTCTTTTCGGGCGAGCTCTCCTCCCCTTTCGCCTCAGTGGGAGCGGCTTCCTGGGAGCTCTCATCGGGTGCAGAGGTCTCGGCCTGAGTGGGCGTCTGAGAGCTTTCCGTGGAGTGATCCACCTTTCCCACCTGTGAGCCGCAGGAGCTCAGCGCCGCCGCAGCCGCTGCCAGCACCGCCAGCTTTTTCTTTATCGAATTCATGGCAATACCTTCCTTTATATTTAGGTAAGAACATTATATCATGATCCGGAAGAAATAGCAAGTGGGGCGGCCTCCCGGCCTTTTGCAAAACGTGTGCGTAAATGTAGGGGCGGATATTATCCGCCCGGCCGTTTGGACAACATGATTGGAAACGACCTGTAGGGGAGGCCGCCCTCGGCCTCCCAGCCGATCCGACAACATCTGCCGGAACAAATTGTAGGGGACGGCGTCCTCGACGTCCCAATCGTTTGGAAAATGTGTGCGGAAATGTAGGGGCGGATATTATCCGCCCGGCCTTCCGCAAAATGTATCGTTTGACGCATTGTAGGGGAGGCCGCCCTCGGCCTCCCGGCCGATCTGACAACATCTGCCGAAACAAATTGTGGGGGACGGCGCCCTCGGCCTCCCGGAGGTTTGAATAACGTATGCGGAATTGTAGGGGCGGATATTATCCGCCCGGCCGTTTGAATGACGTTTCCAAAAACGAATTGTAGGGGAGGCCGCCCTCGGCCTCCCGTCCGTTTGCAAAACGTACACGGAAACGATATTGATGGGGCGATGTGGGCATCGCCCCCTACGTTTTGTTGTCCGTCAGACCTACGCCTCGTCAATGCAAAGAGGAACACCTCCTAGAGGGGAGGGGCTAAAATAAAACCGGTGCAAAAGCCGGTGCGCCCCTCCCATCTATACGGTTTTCCTCTCTGCACTCTCTTTTCCCTCACTCCCCACCCCCACCGGCTTTTGACTGTTCTTCGCAGAACCCTTCGGGTCTGCTGGGTTTTGATATTCGTTATTGCGGGCGGATAATATCCGCCACTACAATTTGTTTTAGGTCGCGATCGATGTGCGGCGGTGTGGACATCGCTACCTACAATACCTTTGCCAATTGTGACAGCCCTGTGACGGTCCGGTCAAAGTCCTGTTCACATCATTTCACAAAACCTTAAACTGGGTGAAAAATGCTACACAAAAACTTCCCCAAAGCTATACAATTGCCGCAAACTCCTTTCACATAAGTCCCGTATACTATAATCACAGCAGGAGGAACGGAGCTAAAGAACAGACCTCCAGCAGAAATTTATGAAAAGGAACGTGAACATTTATGAGAAATGAGTACGATTTCAATATCGAAGAGGTAAAAGACGAAACAACACAGCAGGAGTACACCGGCTTCAGCACAGACGGCGGCTCTCCCAAGAAGCCCAAAAAGCACACAGGCATGAAGATCGCTGCTTCACTTATGGCAATGGCTATGGTATCTGCCGGATCTATCGGGATCTACAGCCACCTGGTAACTCCCACAGCTCAGGAAAGCTCAGTTGCTCAGGTCGCCGAAAACGACAACAACAGCAGCAAGATCTCCGCAGAGGCAATGAGCCTGATCAAGACCGAGAAGGCTGATTCTCAGGAGCTTACCACCGAGGAGATCGTTGAGAAGGTGCTCCCTTCCGTAGTCGGTATCGAGTCCACATTCACTATCACTCAGCAGAATAACGGCGGTATGTTCTACGGATTTGACGGCTTCGGTGACTTCGGCTTCGGCAACGGCGACCGCCAGCCTTCCACAACTGACGCAACAGCCACCGGTACTGGCGTTATCATTACAGAAAACGGCTACATCGTCACCAACGCTCACGTTATCTACGACAGCGAATACGGCGGCGGCCTGGCCAACGAGATCTCAGTTCTCCTTGAGGACGAGACCAGCTACGATGCCGAGGTCATCGGCTACGATACAGACTGCGACCTTGCAGTTCTCAAGATCGACGCTGAGGACCTTACCGCTGCTGAGTTCGGCGACAGCGATGCTCTCCGCCTTGGCGAGTCTGTAGTTGCTATCGGAAATCCCCTGGGCTTCGAGCTCATGGACACAGTTACCGGCGGAATGATCTCCGGACTGAACAGAGACATCACTATCAACGACAAGGCCATGGATCTGATTCAGACCGATGCTGCGATCAATTCCGGAAACTCCGGCGGCCCCCTTATCAACAAGTACGGCCAGGTGATCGGTATCAATTCCTCTAAGATGTCCGCTTCTTACTCTGAGGCATCTATCGACAACATCGGCTTCGCTATCCCTTCCAACGAGACAGCTCAGATCGTTGACGACCTGATGAAGTACGGCTTCGTTACCGGCAAGCCCCAGCTCGGCATCAGCTGCCAGGATGTAACTGAGACTATCGCTCAGATGTACAATATGCCTGTGGGAGTTTACGTTACCGCAGTTTCTGAAGGAAGCGCAGCTGACAAAGCAGGCCTGAAAACAGGCGATGTTATCACAGCTATCGACGACAAGGAGGTCTCCACAGCTGCGGAGCTTAATGCTCAGAAGAACAAGCACTCTGCCGGCGATGAGGTGAAGCTCACCTTCGAGAGAGATGGCAAGGAGCACACTGTTACCGTAACTCTGGACGAGCTCAAAAGCGAGGAATAATGCAAAAAAGAGCAGCTTCGGCTGCTCTTTTTTTCGTGATCGTGTTTACGAAATGATCTGTATGGGCGCACAATGTGCGCCCGTGTTGTTTTCTCCATACGTTGTCCAAACCGCCGGGAGTCTGTAGAGGCGGATATTATCCGCCTGGCCATTACAAAAACATCATATGTGCGGACCCATGTATCCGCCCGTTCCGATTTTTACATGGTAGGCCAGCAGACCCGAAGGGTTCTGCGAAGAACAGTCAAAAGCCGGTGGAGGTGGGGAGTGAGGGAAAAGAGAGTGCAGAGAGGAAAACCGTATAGAGAGGAGGGGCGCACCGGCTTTTGCACCGGTTTTTTAGGCAAGACCACACAAAGGATGTGCCGGAGATGCGCAGTCAGATTTTTCGTCAAATCGTGCAGAGATCCCGCAGCCATACTATATGTATGGCAAGGGATCTCTGTGCGAGAGGGCGGAAAATATGCAAGCAGATCTGGTGCATAGCCGAAGGCGGCCTTTGTGTGGGCTTGCCTTTGCCCCTCCCCTCTAGGAGGTGTTCCTCTTTGCATTGCGAGGCGTAGGTCTGACGGACAACAAAACGTAGGGGGCGATGCCCACATCGCCCCACCAATATCGTTTCCGTGTGCGTTTTGCAAAAGGCCGGGAGGCCGAGGGCGGCCTCCCCTACAATTCGTTTTCGGAAACGTCATTCAAAAGGCCGGGCGGATAATATCCGCCCCTACATTTACGCACACATTTTCCAAACAATCGGGACGTCGAGGACGCCGTCCCCTACAATTCGTTTCGGCAGATGTTGTCGGATCGGCCGGGAGGCCGAGGGCGGCCTCCCCTACAATTTGTTCCCAGATCGCCTAGCCCTCCTCAAAATCTTATTGCAATTTCCGCCGGACTGTGCTATAATATATGTGCAATCTTTTTTCAATGGAGGAATTTCTATGTATATTACCTGTCTCGACCTGGAAGGTGTTCTCGTTCCGGAGATCTGGATCGCTTTTGCCGAAGCAAGCGGCATCCCGGAGCTTAAAAAAACTACCCGTGACGAGCCCGATTACGATAAGCTCATGAACTGGCGCCTTGGTGTCCTCAAGGAGCACGGCCTCGGCCTCAAGGAGATCCAGGACACTATCGCTAAGATCGACCCCATGCCCGGCGCTAAGGAGTTCCTGGACGAGCTGAGAAGTCTATGTCAGGTGATCATCATCAGCGATACATTCACCCAGTTCGCTTCTCCCCTCATGAAGAAGCTGGGCTGGCCAACTATCTTCTGCAATTCTCTGGAGGTTGCTGAAAACGGCGAGATCACCGGCTTCAAGATGCGCTGCGAGCAGTCCAAGCTCACCACAGTGAAGGCTCTCCAGTCCATCGGCTACGACACTATCGCTTCCGGAGACAGCTACAACGACCTTGGCATGATCAAGGCAAGCAAGGCCGGCTTCCTCTTCAAGAGCACCGACCAGATCAAGAAGGATAACCCTGAGCTGCCCGCTTTCGAGACCTACGATGAGCTCCTTGCAGCTATAAAGAAGGCTATCGCTGAATAATATGTGGATCGCGATCTTTGCAGTATTACTGGCATTTGCCATTGCCGGGATCGTCTACCTCACCTGCGGCTTCCACAGATTCAGTCCCGTGAAAAGGCTGGCTGAAAAGAGCAAGCTGGCAGCGTGGGGAGTTTCCCTTCTGTGCGTGGGAGCTGTGGGAGTCCCCTTCCTGCTGATCAATGTGTGGACGGTGATCGTTGTGCTGATCCACCTGTTCATTTTCTGGCTGGCCTGCGACATAGTTGGCTGGCTGATCACAAGGGCAAACGGCGTGAAGCCCTACCGCTACTACAGCGGCGGAGCTGCCCTTATCATTACTGCCCTTTACCTGGGAATGGGCTGGTTTTTGGCTCACCACGTCACTCGCACGGACTACACAGTGTACTCCCAGAAAAATGTTGAGTCTATGCGCATCGTGGAGATCGCTGACCTCCACCTTGGCATAACTCTTGACGGCGATGAGTTCGCCCAGCAGATCCAGCGCATGAACGCCTGCTCGCCGGACCTTGCCGTGATCACAGGAGACTTCGTTGACGACGATTCCAAGAAGGCCGACATGGTGAAGGCCTGCGCCGCTTTGGGTCAGCTTCAGGCGAAAAACGGCGTGTATTTCATTTTTGGAAACCACGACAAGGGCTACGGCGACTACCGGGATTTCTCCTCGTTTGAGCTTCGTCAGGAGCTGGAGAAAAACGGCGTCGTGATCCTTGAGGACGAGACTGTTGACGTAAACGACTGGTGCCAGATTATTGGCCGCCAGGACCGCTCTGAGGAGGAGCGTGGCGGCGGACGTGCTGCTATGGAAGAGCTCACCGCTGAGCTGGACATGGAAAAGTACACCATTGTTCTCGACCACCAGCCAAACGCCTACGATGAAGAGGCGGAGGCCGGAGCCGACCTGGTGCTCTCAGGCCACACTCACGGCGGACACCTTTGGCCGGCTGGACAGATCGGAATGCTGATCGGCGCTAACGACCGGATCTACGGCTACGAAAGACGGCTAAACACCGACTTCATCGTAAGCAGCGGTATTTCCGGCTGGGCACTGCCATTCAAGACAGGCACTAAGTCTGAGTTCGTTATAATCGACATACGCAAGGGCTGATACGGAGCCCCCTCTCCGCCAGCTGCAAAGGGCGGCCGTTTTTGGCCGCCCTTCTTGTTCAATATACCGCATACCCTGAGCACACCGGTGAGGCCTCCACCATGCGGATCTGCTTCCGAAGGAGCTCCGGATCGTCGATCCACTCCCGGAGCCCGGCCTCCCCTGCCCAGCGGTCCTCGGCGCCCTGCTTGTACCCGGCCAGCCCGATCACCAGATCCACCTCCGGGCAGACCAGTTCCTCCCACTGATGAAGGGTCTGCTCAAAGGGACAGGTCTGATTGAGAAAGCCGAAGTACAGCTGGGGAACGATGTAGTCGCAGTACCCCGGCTGCCCTGCCCAAAGCTCCACGTCCGCAAACTGCGAGGAGTAGTCTGCGGAGATGTTTCCCTGGGGACTTATGCCGAATTTTAGGCCTTCGCCGTGGCTTTTTACGGTGTCGTAGAGCGCCTTCACGAAGCGTGTGCAGTTCTCCTGACGCCACTTTGCCAGGTCAGTCTGTCCGCTCTGGGCGAACTCCATTTGGTCGAACTCGGGGTCTGCGGAAGGATAGAAGTAATCGTCGATGTGGAGCCCGTCCAGCTGATATCGGTCTAGGAGCTCCTCGGCACAGCCGGTGATCAGCTCAGTGACCTCCGGGTAGGAAGGATCCAGATACCAGCGGCCTGACAGCAGCTTTGCCTGGCCGGAGCCGGCCTCAGCCCACTGCCTGACGATGTAATTTTCCGGCAAAGCGCTCATCTGCTCCTGAGTCTGACAGCGCAGAGGGTTGAGCCATCCGTGAACGGAAAGCCCCCGGCTGTGAGCCTCCTCCAGCATGATCTCAAGCGGGTCATAGTCCCCGTCAAGGTAGGTGCCTTTGGGAAAAATATCCGAAGAGTAATATGCGTCGCCGCAGGGGTGAACGTGTATGTAGAGGGTGTTCACACCCTGCTGCCGGAAGCTGTCCAGCTTCTGGCGAAAGAGTGTGCGAAATTCCTCCTGGCTGCGCCCCTGTATATAGTCCGCAAAGCCCATGTAGGGCAGCCATACAGCCTTCTGTATGTCGAAATTCACCGGAGAATAGCCATTTTCAGCAGACTGTACCTCCGGGCGGACGCTCTCCGGGAACACCGGCTCCGGCGCAGGTCTCGCCTGACAGGAACAAAGAAAAAAAGCTCCGCAAAGCAGAGCGGCAAGCAGTTTCATAAGATCATCTCCCATAAGATCATATGCTGCAAGATCTAAGATTATTTCAATTTTTTTCAGTATAATGATAATATGGGATATTGTACAGAAAGGAGTTATTACTATGCGTATACTCAGAGGAGCCTCTTTGCTCACTGCCGCTGCCCTTGCTGTGCTGCCGGGGTGCGGTGAAAAGTCCGAAAACAAAAAGCCTGCTGCCTCCCAGATGACCGTCACATTTCTGGACGTGGGCAAGGCCGATGCGATCGTGATCAAGACCGCTCAGCACGCAGTTGTGATCGACTGCGGCGAAAAGGGCGACGGCAAGGAGGTCGTAGCCGAGCTTGAAGAAAAGGGCGCCCAGTCGGTGGATGCGCTGATCGTCACCCACTACGACAAGGACCACGTCGGCGGCGCTGCAAAGGTGATAAAGACCTTCGATGTGGGTACGGTCTACGCTCCGGACTACCAGGAGGAAAGCGAGGAAATGGAGAAATTCTCCGCCGCACTTTCGGGAAAGGGCATGGCTCCCACCCTGCTGACCGAGGACGTTTCCTTTGAGTACGACGGGGTGAAGTTCGAGATAATGGCTCCCAATCAGACCTTCTACGGCCAGGACAACGACAACGATTTTTCCCTGGTAACAAGGGTCACTCACGGGGAAAACGTGCTGCTTTTCACCGGCGACGCCATGGAGCAGCGCCTTGACGAGATCATGGACGTGGGAAGCTGCACCTTCCTGAAGATTCCCTATCACGGCCGAAAGATTGAAAATCTGGGGCAGTTTTTGGACGCTGTGAAGCCAAAATGCGCAGTTGCCTGCACCTCTCAGAGCGAGTTCGCCTCATCGGTGCAGAAGCTGCTGACTGATAAGGGAATCAGGTGCTATTCCACCTGCTTCAACGGCAGGATAGAGCTGACCAGCGACGGAAAGAGCCTGTCCTTCACTACGGAGAAATGAGCGAATGAGGGGAAGGCCAGAAAACTAGTCATCGTATGCGGAAACGGATCGCAATTGCGTGAGTGCAGGCTGATCCCTCAGGAACGCTTTCCCTAAAAAGAAAGGGCGCACAATGGCGCCCTTGTTCAAAACCTATACATCTCGAAAAAAATGATCGATGCAGCGGCTGTACAGTTTGCCAGAAGGCTAACTGCGCAGCCGGCTTTTTTCTGCCAGCCCTTCTTTTTGACCAGCCCAAATACCGCAGCTGCTGCCGCTATGATGCTGCCTGCGCCGCAGATCATCTGGATCACTCCTCCGCAGACTCCCACGCTCCTCGGTATACCGTAGCCGCTGGAGCCCAAGATCACGGCTGCCATGGAAAGAAGCGTCAGCATAGAGACCAGCCTGGTGATATGTCCCACCGTGAGGATCGCCGAAACTGCGCTCTTTTCGCTGCGTCCCGAGCGTCTGAGCTTGCCCTTGATCAGCAGCACGAAAGCTCCGCCCACCGCCGTCAGGAAGAACATGGTCAGCAGGCTCAGCTTGGCCAGGTACCATTTTTCCGGAAGATAAGTTGCTGCTCCGCCTGCCACGATTGCAGTCCGCCCGTCAGAGAGCTTCCTCTCGCCAAGAGGAATCGCCGAGGCACCGGTCTCGCTGGCCAGCTCGTAAAGGCCGTCCCCGATCAGCTTTGCACCGCTGATTTCGCTGCCTGGCATTGCGTTGAGGTAGCTCAGAAACTTGTAGGGACCCTCGGCGTAGGTTCTTGCAGGAAGGTAATAGCTGTCAGTTTTCAGCGTAATATCAGTGGTTTTGCCGAAGTCACCCGGCTTGGGGGCTCCAAAGACCAGGTGTGGAAAGTAGCCCTCCACCGGGTTGTTCTCGATCTGGTTGGTCATGGTCACCATGCCCACCTTTGACACCGGGTCGAAGAGCATATTTGCGGTGAAGCCCTTGGTGGCACCGTTGTGGCCAAACACGGGGACTGCCATTTGCTCCACTGAGAAGCCGCAGCTCCAGCAGGGCAGGTCGCTCTCGCCAAAAAACTCGCTGCCGGAGAAGAGCTTCTCCCGAGTTGCCTTGCTTTGGAAAAGGGGCGCATCATCGCTGACCAGAGCCTGAGCGTAAGTGGTCAGGTCGCCGATAGTGCCCGTGCAGCTTCCGGCGGGATAGACCGCTATCGGCCGGATCTTGGGGCCGTCAAGACGGTACCCTGATAAGGCGTTGAAGCCATAGGACTGGGATCTCTGGCGGTTTTCCTTCACCCACCGGCTGTCGCTCAGGTCAGGGCGGAGAGCGGTGTGCTCCATGCCAAGGGGCTGGAAAATATTCTGCTGAACGTAGTCAGCGAAGTCCATGCCGGTGATCTTCTCCACCGTGAGAGCCGCAGCTCCTGCGCCCCAATTCGAGTAGGAGCCGACCTCTCCCGGGGGATAGACCTGAGGAGATTCAGAGCTCCGCAGAGCCTCCTCCAGCGAGGGTATAGGAGCGCCATCGGGGACGCTGATGTCGTAGGTATTCACGCCCCAGCCGCCCTTGTGCTCCATAAGGTCAAGGACAGTGATCGGCTCGTCGTATTTGAGCTTTTGGAAGAAGTCCTCCGGCAGGATCTGGCGAACATCTGCGCCAAGATCCAGCCTGCCCTGCTCCCAGAGCTGCAAGATACTGACCCAGATCAGCGTCTTGGTGATACTGCCCCATTCGTAGACGGACTCCTCATCCGCAGGGATCTGGTTTTCCATGTCGATATATCCGATGAAGCCCTTGTAGAGCACCTCGTCGCCGCAGAAGATCTCCGCTGCGTAAGAAGCCACTCCCGGGGTGCTGCCTTCGGAAAGGTCGCCCTTGTACTGGTCAAGGTCGATGTCGATCTTTTTCTCGATCCGGTCAAATGGCACTCCCGAGGGAAGGGTCCTCTCCTCCGCAAGAGCAAGCGCCGGAAGTGCGGAAACTGCCGCAACTGCGCCGCAAAGAGCAGCTGCGATCATTTTTGTCAGTTTATTCATAGCTGCCTCCTTACAGTTCTCTGTCTTCGTATTCGATCATTGCGCAGACCGTCCGGTAGGTCATCAGGCCTCCGCCTATGAGCAGGATCAGCAGGCACAGCAGCAGGCCGTTCATGGGCTGAGCAAGAGCCGAAACGATCGCCGTTATCATCATGATGATCGTTGCTATTATGGGGAAATTCGCCGCTGTTCCCAGCAGATAGAGCAGCGCTCCTATGCCGAAATATGCGCAGATGAACTTCAGGCCGTTGCGGAGAGTCGCTCCCTTTTTCCTGGAAACTCCCTTTCGGTAGTAGTTGCGCAGAATCCTTGAGGCAAATCCCAGACCCAGTGCGTAGCAGCCGGAGAATATCACCGAGACCACGGTCTCCTTTGAGGTGCGCTGAAACATAGGGTCAAGGATCTCGGAGGAGCGGAAAAAGTCCAGCTTCATGGAGATCAGGACGATGATGAACAGCACTGCCGAGGCCGCTGCGGAAACTCCTGCCACCAGCAGTGATCTTGCGGCAACGTTCTGGCTGCGCTTCACGGGAAGGATCGCCTTGGTCAGCTCGCCGTGGTGATCGATCTCCACAGTGCTGAACTCTGAGGCGATCATTATGGGTATGATGAAGGCTGCAAATCCGGCGTAGATCGGGAGAAGAAGGCTCCCCAAGGTCAAAAACAGGGTAAGGCCGATCATGAAGATCTTGTGGGAGCGCTTTGTTCCCATGAGCAGGATCTTGTTGTATTTCATAAGGTCGATGATAGTTTTCATAGTGACCTCCTAGATCTCAAGGTCTTTGCTGATCCGGCAGGTCACCTGACAGCAGATCAGTGAGATCATCAGCGAGCCTAAAAAGGCGGCAGCGCTGATGATGATAACGGTGCGGATAGGCAGCTCAGCGATCTTATCCACAAAAACTGACAGCAGGATCAGTGTGGCAAGACCCATGGCCGCCATGATGACGGTGTCCCACTTGTGGCGGCAAAGCTCCATGACCATGATCGCCGCTGCTATGACTGCGCAGAAATAGGCCGAAAAAATCACGATGATCCCGCAGAGCTTTGGCATGGTGACGCCTGCTGTGTCCAGAAATCCGTCCATAGCCCTTACGCTGTGCTCCAGCTTTTCGGGAAGGATCCCAGTCAGCAGCTTCAGACAGCTGAGCAGGTAGAAGAGGACTGCCATTGCTCCTCCAGCCAGGAATGAAAGGGTAAGCTCGGCGAATTTGCTCCGGATAAAGGAGTTCCTGCTCGCCGGAAGAACGCCCTCGATGACATCGGAGCTCTTGGAAAGCTCCTTTGACGAGGCAAAGAATACCGCCGTCAACGGGAAGCTGACAAGTCCCAGAGGCACTCCGAAAAGCGCTGTGATCAGGCAGACAGCCAGTGCTATCCCGCAGAATGTGCCGGTCACAGGGACTGCGGAGATGAAGTCATACCGCAGTATCTTGCGAAGCTCGCTCATTTTTATCCTCCTTTGCGATGTAGACCAGGATCTCGTCGATAGAGGCCTTTTCGTGCTCCAGCTCGCCGGGGAGCCCTGCCAGATGATCAGTGGGAAGAAGAGCCTCAAAGCCGTTCCTGTAGCCGTGGAAGCCTATGCACTTCTCTCTGACAGCCGCCGGAAGATCCTCCTCGGAGCCCTTTAGCACAACGTAGCTCTCCGCAAGGTCGTCCTTAGTGCCGGAAAACCACACCTTGCCGTTGTGGAGAACTGTGATGAAGTCGGCAATGCGCTCCACATCGGCGGTGATATGGGTGGAGAAGAGCACGCTGCGCTCCTCATCCTCGATGTACTCGGTGAGAATGTCCAGCAGCTCGTCACGAGCCACCGGATCAAGGCCGCTGGTGGGCTCGTCAAGGATCATGAGCCTTGCGTTGTGAGAGAGGGCGGCTGCGATCATCAGCTTCATCTTCATGCCCTTTGAGAACTCTCCAACAGGCTTATTATCGGGCAGTCCGAAGGCTTTTAGTCGGCGGAAGAACTCCTCCCTGCTCCAATCGCTGTAAAATGGGCGGAGCTGCATCTCGATGTGTTTTGCGTCCAAATGGTCGGCCAGATAGAGGCTGTCGAACACGATCCCCAGCCCCTCACGGATCTTCACAGAGTCCTTTCTGCTGTCCAGCCCGAAGACTGAGATCTTTCCGCTGTCAGGGTGAGCCATGTTCAGGATAGAGCGGATCGTGGTGGTCTTGCCGGAGCCGTTTTGCCCCACAAATCCCATGATATAGCCTTTGGGCAGAGCGAAGCTGACGTCCCTCAGCGCAAAGCCCTCATAGGACTTGCACAGGCCGTTTATCTCAAGAATGTTTTCCATAGTTAGTCCTCCAAAAATTGTTTCAATGCAGCCATGATCTGCTCATCGGAGAGCCCGGCGTTCCTGCCGCTGGAGACAGCCTTCTCCAGCCCCTCCTCCATTTCGCAAAGCATACGCTCCCGGAGGAGCTCGTTGTTCCGTGGCGCCACGAAATAGCCCTTTCCGGCCACGGAGATGATGAAGCCCTCATCGGACAGATCGTTGTAGACCCGGGTGGTGGTAATGACGCTGATCTTCAGATCCTTTGCCAGCTGTCTGATAGACGGCAGCTGCTCGTCCTCAGTGATGGTGCCGTCAAGGATCTGAGCCTTGATCTGCTCCTCGATCTGTTCGTAGATCGGGAGCTCGGATTTGTTTTTAACGATTATCTTCATGAAGTTCTCCTTGTCAATACTGTATCTATCAGGATATATACAGTATAACACAATCTCAGCCTCTTGTCAATACCCTTTTTGAAATTTGGCGGAATGTGACCGGCGGTTTGGGGAATTTTGGGGCGAATTCCGTTCGCCCGGCCATTTGAAAAACGTATCGTTTAACGAATTGTAGGGGAGGCCGCCCTCGGCCTCCCGGCCGATCTGACAACATCTGCCGGAACGAATTGTAGGGGACGGCGTCCTCGACGTCCCGGCCATTCTCGACGTCCCGGCCGTTTGGAAAACGTATGCGTAAATGTAGGGGCGGATATTATCCGCCCGGCCGTTTGGAAATCATATGCCAAATCGATTGTAGGGGCGGCCGCCCTCGGCCTCCCGGGGGGGTCAGACAACGTATGCGGAAATGTAGGGGCGGATATTATCCGCCCGGCCTAATGCCAAACAATCGCCCATGCCATTTGAAAAACGTATGCGGAAACGGTATTTGCGGGGCGATGTGGGCATCGCCCCCTACGTTTTGTTGTTGGCGGCGGCCGCATTTCCAAACGAAATGGCCACATGATCTGGTTTCCGCCCTCGCCGTCTGTAAGGCCTACGCCTCGTCAATGCAAAGAGGAACACCTCCTAGAGGGGAGGGGCTAAAATAAAACTGGTACAAAAGCCGGTGCGCCCCTCCCCTCTATACGGTTTTCCTCTCTGCACTCTCTTTTCCCTCACTCCCCACCCACACCGGCTTTTGACTGTTCTTCGCAGAACCCTTACGGGTCTGCTGGCCTTTGTTGTTCGTAGCGGCACGGGCGGACACTTGGGTCCGCCCCTACATTTTGTTGTTCGTGGCGGCCGGCCGTTTGTCGATCGTATCGATCAACGAATTGTACGGGAGGCCGCCCTCGGTCTCCCATACAGAACATTTCGGCAAACATCTGCTTGCTATTTCTCCCGGACTATGCTATAATGTAAATATACTATCGCTGCGGAGCCCCTTTGCCGGGAATTCCGCAAAATCAGGAGGTATGACCATGCTTTTAGCTGTTGACATAGGCAACACCAACATCGTTTTCGGCTGCGTTGACGACCAGGACAAGATCCTCGTCTTCGAGCGCATTTCCACAAATCAGAGCGCTACGGCTGCTGAATACGCAGTGCTCATCAAAAATCTCCTTGAGATGAACGATTTCAACACCACCGGTATCCACGACGCTATCATGTCGTCAGTTGTACCCTCAGTGACCAGCACTGTGAAGTACGCTATCAAGAAGCTCTTCAACGTTGAGCCAATGATTGCAGGCCCCGGTGTCAAGACCGGTCTGAATATCCTCATCGACAACCCCAAGCAGTTGGGCAGCGATCAGGCTGTGGACGCTGTGGCTGCCATAAACAGCTACCCCGTTCCCCTGATCATCATTGATATGGGAACTGCCTCCACTGTTTCGGTGGTGGACAGCAGCAAAAATTACCTTGGCGGTCTGATCATGACCGGTATGGGCGTTGCAACCGACGCTCTGATCCAGCGCACAGCGCAGCTGCCTAAGATCGATTTTGAGCTTCCCCCGAGCATTATCGGAACAAACACTATCGACTGCATGAAAAACGGCGCTCTGTACTCCAACGCCTGCGCTCTGGACGGCATCATCGAGCGCATCGAGGAGCAGCTGGGCGAGAAGTGTACCGCTGTTGCCACCGGCGGTCCGGCCGAGGTGGTAGTTCCACTTTGCAAGAGGGACATCATCCTGGACAAGGATCTGCTCATCAAGGGACTGGCCATAATCTACCGCAAAAATAAGAAGAAATAACGCCGTTTTTGCCCAAAAGGAGGAAAATACAATGCCTTTCATCAACGTCAAGACCAACGTGCCCGTGCCTGCTGACAAGGAGACTTCCATAAAGTCCGCCCTGGGTCAGGCTATCACCGCTATCCCCGGCAAGTCCGAGGGCTGGCTCATGGTTGGGATCCAGCCTGAGTACCACCTGTATTTCAAGGGAGACAGCTCCCCTGCTGCCATGGTGGAGGTGAGCCTCTACGGAAGCGCCTCTCACAACGCTAAAACCACCCTCACCAGCCACATCACCGGCCTTCTCACCGACACCCTGGGGATCTCCTCCGACAGGATCTATGTCAGCTACGCAGAGACCGACAGCTGGGGCTGGAACGGCTCTAATTTCTGAGGTGGCGCCATGCTGAAGGGAAAGACCGTCCTGCTGGGAGTTTCCAGCTCCATAGCAGCCTACAAGATCTGCAACCTGGCTCGTATGCTCACAAAGCTGGGGGCCGAGGTACACGTTGCGATGACTCCTAATACCCAGAATTTCGTCCACCCACTGACCTTCGAGACTCTCACTCAGCACAAGTGCCTTATCGACACCTTTGACCGGAATTTCGAGTACAGCGTGGAGCACGTTTCCATCGCTAAAAAGGCCGACATAGTGCTTGTTGCGCCGGCAACTGCCAACGTTATCGGCAAGCTGGCAGGCGGTATCGCTGACGATATGCTGACAACTACTGTCATGGCCTGCAAGTGCAAGCGCCTTGTGGCTCCGGCCATGAATCACAATATGTTCCACGACCCGATCGTTCAGGACAACATCGAGAAGCTGAAAAGGTTTGGCTATCAGATCATTGAGCCGGTGAACGGTATGCTGGCCAACCGGGACATCGGCGACGGAAAGCTCCCCGACGAGGAGACTCTTCTGGAACACATCATCCGTGAGATCGCCTTCGAGAAGGATCTGGCCGGGAAAAGGGTGCTGGTCACCGCCGGCGCTACCCGTGAGCGGATCGACCCCGTGCGCTTCATCACCAACCATTCCAGCGGAAAAATGGGCTTCGCTGTGGCTAAGGCCGCCATGCTCAGAGGCGCTGAGGTCACTGTTGTGGCCGCCCACACCGATGTGGAGCCGCCTATGTTCGTGAACGTGGTGAAGGTGGAGTCCGCCCAGGATATGTTCGAGGCCGTGAAGGAGCGGCTGGACAGTGTGGACTTCGTGGTGAAGGCTGCGGCTGTTGCGGACTACACCCCCGTGACTGTTGCTGACAACAAGATCAAAAAGGCTGACGGCGACATGAGTATCCAGCTCAAGCGCACAACCGATATTCTCGGATATATCGGCCAAAACCGCCGCCCCGACCAGGTGATCTGCGGCTTCTCCATGGAAACTGAGAATATGCTTGAGAACTCCCGCAAAAAGCTGACCAAGAAAAACTGCGACATGATCTGCGCAAACTCACTGAGGAAGACCGGAGCAGGCTTCGGCACCGACACAAATGTGATCACAATGATAACTCCGGACTCCGACGAGGAGCTGGAGCTCATGAGCAAATTCGACGCCGCCAACGTGATCCTTTCCAAAATGAAGGCGATCGCTGAGGCAAGATAAGGAGGAACTATCACTTCGAGGACAGTATATTCCTTTCCGGTAAAAACGTCGGTATATATCGTTGAGGCAAAGCAGAGCAGAAATACGGCAGCTATGCATACGACTGTTCCATAGCTAACAAGCGTTTTTCTCAGGTCAATAATTGTAACTCTCAATAATTTCTTCATATCAGTATCTCCGAACCTCGAAATCGTATTTCAGTTCTCCGGTTATCATATCAATATAGATGTATTTTCTGACATCTCCTCTTGTATTGACCTCGCCTTCTTTAATAAATTCTGTCGGGTCAACGTCGATGACAAACTCCCAGACAGGACGCGAATCATAGCGGACGAGCTCCTGCTTGTCAGGCTCATCAGGTACAGGCTCATATACAGGGATAAGAGTGTACATTATATCAATGTCGGAAATAGTTATATCCTTGAAATTGCTGAACTTATCTTCACAGAAGCGCAATGCACTGTCAAGTGAGATGCATTTATCAACGGCTTCGACCTCAACTGGCTTTATTATACATCCTCCATTGGTAAATGAGCTTATTTCATCTGACCTGACAATTTGTATACTAACGCCATAATCCAAATTGGTCATTTTAGGTACATTAGTTCCGTCAGGTTTTTCAGCTGCTCTTGTATAGCTGTCAAGAGGAACTCCCTTATATAATGCATGAACTAATATCTGATATAGGTAGCCTTCCTCATGTTTACGGACAATAATTGTTTCAACTTTGTAGTCAAAATCAGGGGAGAATTGACCGTAGTTTGCTTCAAACCAGTTATTGACATAATCAACAGCTTCAGCAACAGAGTGCTTTCCGTCTTCGAGTTCATATTCATCGCTGAGGTCGTCACTGCGGTCAGCGTGATATATCTTAACGTTAGGCTCATTGTAAGGTAAGGATTTACCGAGCTTCTGACAATATCCAGAGGGGAAAGCCCAATTTGTGGGAGCTTGCGCCGGTCGGCTAGCATGAAGGAAAACTACGAGATCTGTCACTGCATGGGCGTGACCTATTTTGACGTTGAGGACGCACTGGCGGACTGTGACCGCCTTGAAGACGCTGTGGCGCTTTTCGACAAGGTGCAGCAGGCTACTCACTGCTCCACCGGCTGCGGAGGCTGCCACGACGAGATAATCAGAACTATCTCAGCGATAATGATGGCATAAGGAGGTGTGAAGATGAAATACGTTTGCGATGTTTGCGGCTGGGAGTACGACGAGGAGCAGGGCGCTCCTGAGTACGGCATCGAGCCGGGCACAAAGTGGGAGGACATCCCCGAGGACTTTGAATGTCCTCTCTGCGGAGTCGGCAAGGACAGCTTCTCTGCACAGTAACAGAAAAGGGAGCCTTATGTGCGCTGCTCTTAGCGGAACAAATGAGAAACCGAACTGAATAGGATAAACCCGATACAAAATGTATCGGGTTTTGTTTTATATTCAAATATATTAAATAAATATTCCATTCAACATTCTACTCATTTAAAGCGTTTTATATATAGAAACTTTGAATGGAGGTAGTCCTATGAAAAAGACAATATCAATTATGTTAACTTTACTTATGACTATGGTTTTTACCGCTTGTGCAGACACACCGTCTCAAGTTAAGGATGATATGAGTGCATACCGTGATGACAGCAGAAATAAAAGTGACGAAACTGACTTTACATATATTCCAATATCTGAGCTTTCAGAAAACGTCGAAGCTGCACTGAACGGCTCATATTCACAATTCTCAATATCTGACAAGATCAAGTTTGTCCAGCCTGATGGACTGCACATTATGTCATTTGAGAAGTCAACTAATGCAATAAAGAATTATGAAAAAGCAATGGCTTTATTCTTTTCGGCAGAGGAATTAGCATCTCAAAATGTAGTGACTCAGTTTGATGAGAACAATAAATATTATATGATACAAAATGAACCTAATAAGATGTATTGCTGTGTTGCGGAAAGAGGATTTATAGCTGCTCTTCGTCCTGAGACATTTGACATTTCATTTAGTTAATAGCCTGTGCAAGTCCGAGGCGCTGACGCATTCCAAGTGAGTACTTTACTACATGGCGCTTGAGCGTCGGGTCAAGTCCGACCTGTGACATTGCTCGCTTTATCTGCTCCGTATCCGCTTTCTTATTAAGGTCTGCGATGAGTTTCAGATTCTTAAAACCGGAATAATACGGAATAAAACCAGGAGTTTCAATAATAATACCAATGTTTTCGGGAAAGTCGCAATCCTTGCCGACTTCTCTGCCGTTAACACGGATAGTACCGCTTGTAGGTCTGATAAATCCGCAGATGCACTTCATCAGCATAGTTTTGCCGCTGCCGTTTCTGCCTATAAGTCCGTGTATCTTGCCTTGCTCAAAGGAAACGCTGACTTTTTTCAGTATTTCCGTTTTCTTTATCGAAAGGTCAAGTTCTTTTATTTCAACTATCGCCATAATAACCCTCTATTCGTTATCGTCAATATTCAGAAAATCAGTCCTGCCTATCATGATAAGGCAGAAAATAAGTATCAGCAGTATCATACCTGCGAAGTACATAATGGAATACTCGATCTTCATTATCGGCTCTTTCAGATATTGCGTGAAATGCAGACTAATCATAGTATGAGCCATCGGGAAATACCACATTCCCTTTGACCTGAAAACGCCGAGCGCACTGCCTATCGCAATTATGCTTATCAGCACGGGAACACCTATCTTCCGAAGATTCAGTACATGAAACATAAGCAGTATCGTTGAAAGTAGGATCATATACAGCCAGTTCAGTAAAAACGAGAGAGCTGCTGCCTGATACGGTGCTATCTGATTGTAAAGCTCATTAGTTATGAGATTTGCAGCGAATGACTGGGCTTTATCGGGATTATAAACACCGTAGCGCGTTACAACAAGACTCCAGCCGTTTGCCTGAGACTGCGCTCGATGAAATGACCGCGACCAAGAATCTCTATCACAAAATTGACGGTCGTCTGTACTATCATCTGGTGCAGAGCTTCCCCAGCGGATATGAAATTGAACCCGCGCTTGCACACAAAATTGCGGTGGAGCTTGCGGAGAAAACCTTCGGAAAGTATGAGTGTATAGTGGCAACTCATATTGACCGTGAGCACATTCATTCACATTTTGTGTTCAACTCTGTAAGCTTCGAGGACGGGAAAAAGTATCATTCAAACAAGGAGAGTGTCGAGCAACTGATGAAACTCAGCGATGAGATTTGTCAGCGGTATGGAGTTCATGTCCTCGACACTCCCAAGAAGAAAATGAATAAGGACTTCCTCTCTGACAGCGAGTACAGGTCAGCCAAGCGCGGCGAGAGCTTCAAGTGGAAGCTGATGAATGTCATAAATCAAGTCATGAAGCAAGCTGAGTCAAAGAAGCAGTTCTGCTACTTAATGAAGCAGCAGGGCTATGATGTAAGGTGGGAGGACAATCGCAAATACATCACCTACACTTGTCTTAATGGCAGAAAATGCCGTGACAATAAGCTTCACGGTGAGAAGTACAGAAAGGAGAATATGGAGTATGAATTCAAAGCAAGAAGAATTACAGCAGATGTACGACAAGGAATTGTCGGCTGCGGAGGAAACTCAGCCAGCAGTGTTGGTACTCGATGCCAACTGGAGAGCGCTGATAAATTTGAACAAGCTGATGTCGCAGGAGCAGATGGAAATACTCACCAGACTCTCGGTGCTGGCGACGAAAGCAGAGACAGAACAGGTGCTGAAAACAGTACGCTCCGAGCAGAGAGATACCATAGCGACCTGTCGGGAACTGCTGGATCAAACGTCGGAAACCGCGACTTTAGCAGTCGAGCAGTTGAAGAAAGCAACAGCGGACCTGTCCTCACAGGCTGGGAAGCTGAACGAGGAATATGGCTCGAAGCTGAAAGAGCTCGACGAATACAAGCACAAGCTCAGATTGAAGGCAGCCAAGTGGATAGTGATCTCACAGTCGGTTTTGATAGCATTGTCAGCGGCGTTACAGTTGTGGCTGCGCTGATCGAGGACGAGCCTGCCGACGATACCGAGTACGCTCGTGAGAACGTTGACAGAAAGGCACTTGCAGAGGAGCGAGAGCGCAAGGAAGCTCACGGAATACACATGGGCTGATGCCCAAATCAAAAAATTGAAAAAGGAGAGATGAATCATGAACAACGTAGGATTCATAAGAAATACGAACAAGACAACTAAGAGGAGTGTGGTTATTGAATGGATGAAAAGAACACAAAAGCTGAAACAAACAAGTATGCGGAACTGCGCAGAACGCAGTTTGAGATAGATGAGGTCACGATTGACGGAAAGACTTTTACTGTCATAAATGCATTTCCAACTGACACAGATGTGACCGTAGAGGACAGGCTCCGCTATCTTGTGAAAGTAAGTTAACAAAATTTTTACTGGACTTTTGAGCCGAGTAGGAGTATACTGTTGGTGTGCCGAGAGGTACGCCAACAGAGTCCTATTCGGTTTGGTTTCCAGATAAGGAGGATATTTAAATGAAACCAAACAATGATTTAATAACAGCTTTGTATTGCAGGCTTTCACAGGAAGATGCTCGAGAGGGCGAGTCGCTGTCGATAGAAAATCAGAAGAAGATGCTCAGTGAGTATGCAGAGCGTAATGGCTTTCGCAACTGTCAGTATTATGTCGACGACGGCTTCAGCGGAGTCAATAAGAACAGACCTGAGTACGTTCGCATGCTGAATGATGTGGAGAACGGACTTGTGGGAACGGTAATTGTTAAAGACCAGTCAAGACTTGGACGTGACCACTTGGAGACTGACAAGCTCATGGAGATCGTGTTCCCTGCTTATGATGTCCGTTTCATTGCGGTGACGGACGGTGTTGACAGCGCAAATGGCTTCAATGAAATGTCAGGCATAAAGAACTATTTCAATGACTTTTATGCCAGAGATACGTCGAAGAAGATACGCGCTGTATTCAAGGCAAAGGGAGAACGCGGTGAGCGTGTCGGAACTTCGATTCCATATGGATACATAAAGAATCCCGACAATACGAAACAGCTTATCCCTGATCCTATCGCCGCGCCAGTCGTAAGGACAATCTACGAACTTTGTGCAGACGGCAAGGGAACGAGAGCGATATGCAGATACCTGGAAGAACACGAAATTGAAAGCCCTGGTGTTTATGAGTTTCACACTAACGGAACAAAAAGCAAACACCCTGACCTTGAACATCCATATCTCTGGACTCAGAGTACGGTCAGAGATATGCTGTCCAATCGGATTTATTGCGGAGATACTGTGAACTTTAAAACATACAGCAAGTCCAACAAGCTGAAAAAGCGTATCAAGAATGATCCCGAAAATTTACTTATCTTTGAAAATACGCATGAACCGATAGTGAGCCGTGAATTGTTCGCACTTGTTCAGAAGCACTACGAGGGACGAAAGAGACCTGACATACAAGGCAATACTGATAAATACGCAGGCTACCTTTATTGCGCTGACTGTGGTATGAAGCTGTACTTGCACCGTGGAAAACATATCAAGCCAAATCACAATTTTTATGAATGTGGTGGTTATCAGACTAAAGGCGGCGGTTATTGTTCCATTCATCACATAAAAGCGATGGAGCTGGATGAGGTAGTTCTCGCAGAACTCAAAAAAATAACGTTACTTGCACGTGAGCATCCACAGCAGTTCTATGAAATGGCAATGCAGAACGGCGAGAGAGAAGCCCAGAAACTCCGCAAAGAATCAGAACAGAAGAAGTCAAAGCTGGAAAAACGTAACAAGGAGCTTGACAACATTATACGCTGTCTGTATGAAGATAGAGTAACCGGCAGGATAACTCCAGAGCGTTATGATTGTCTTGCTTCAGGCTATGAAAAGGAGCAGTCCGAACTGAAAATCGGACTCTCCGAGCTCTCTAATCAACTCGACAACATGAGCTTACAGGAGAAATATGTGCAGGACTTCATTGAGAAAGCAAAGACAAACATCGAGATGAAAGAGCTTACTCCCGAACTTCTCAGGGCTTTCATATCACGAATTGAAGTCTATGAGAAGCCTGAGAAATACTCTCGAACTTGCGGTAACACTATACTGATACGCTACACGTTCCAGACAATTCATGAGCCTGCGCCGATTCTAAAGCCGTCTGAAAACAAGACGTTTGCACAGGCAGCTTGCTAAAATGAAGAGTCTATCCTAAAATTTGTGTAAACCTCTGAAGTAGTGTATAATAGAAGAGAGACTACTTCGGAGGTTTTAATTATGAGCAGAAGGCGAAGAAACGAAACAGAAGAGCAGCGTGCAAGAAGAGAGCTGATAAGCGATTTTCTGTCGGCAGCGAATATCCAGAGCATGGATGATATTCAGGAACTATTCAAGGAAGCAC
>Ga0208824_1001015_pt1 | contig 26900 bp, 18 predicted proteins | sample AD_JPNTR3_MetaG_FD_184447 | JGI IMG/M metagenome (GOLD analysis project Ga0208824, IMG submission 184447) | Active sludge microbial communities of municipal wastewater-treating anaerobic digesters from Japan - AD_JPNTR3_MetaG (SPAdes) (version 2) | ecosystem: Engineered > Bioreactor > Anaerobic...
TTTGCTTATCGGCGTCATATATTGTTATGTTTGCCGGCAAAGATCAAAAATTATGATGAATACTAAAACGGGGAATTTATCGGGTGCTTACAATTACTCGTATATATTCACTCTTCGTTTTGTAGAACGACCATTTCACCGCCACATGATGGGATTCCCATTTTGCGGAACGACTGATGGCTCGTCGAAAAGGTTACCGGACTGTTAAAGGAACGATAATTTTCTGCATGAAATTACCGTTTGTTATCACGAGGAACGGCTTTTGTGCACAGACAAAACCTACTTCCCACGCTGAGGAACGACTTTTTACCGGTAAAACACCCCTTCCGCAGGATGCAGAGTGACCTATTTCTGCTACTTTGCCTGCTCCGCATTGCGCGGAACGACCTTTGTTTGTTCGAACTGTTCACTCCGCAAAATGAGGAACGACCTTTGTCATCCTAAAAAGGTTGTTCGACGTTAAAAGGAACGGCCTTTGCTCGCAGACAAAACTCACTCGTCGCCGCGAGGAACGGGTTTTGTGTAGACACAAAAGCCACTCTCCCTTAAAAATAGTTATCAAAAACGGCACAACATCCCATAATTTGTTAACGGAGTGGGTCGCGTAAATCGTAAAAGGTCGGTCGTCAAAGTGAAAAGCGACCATTTTGGGTTCACAAATGCCATTCCGCATTTTGGAAAGTACGTTTTGTGTGAACACAAAGGTCACTTGTCAAAATGGAAAGTGACCAATGTTATGACACAAAACCTACTCGTCGCGTTAGAAAGTGTAAAAAGTGATATAAAACTGCCGTTTCAACTTAACGACTATATCTAAATGTAAATAAACGTGAATAGATTTACGAATTGAAAATAATGTAATATTAAATAAATATTGATGATTATTTTAGGTAATTAACTAAATCCTAACAGGTTTTCAAAACCTGTTAGGATTGAAACCTTACAAATCACCTTCGTAATGTTGATAAAGAAAATCGTTATAAGGGAAGCGTGTAATGTGAATTTCTTTCACTTTTTTGTAAATCAACTGCCTCAGCTCGTCGATATTTTCTTTTTCCTTTGCGGAAATAAAAATGCAGTTGTCTTGCAGTTTGTTCATCCAGGTTTGTTTCAACTCTTCGAGCGAATAGTTTTCGCGACGTTTGGGAGTCAGGTCGTCATCTCCCTTTACCACGTGTGTGAAAGCATCGATTTTATTAAATACCAGAATGGTTGGCTTCGGTGTTTTGTCAATTTCGTAGAGCGTTTTTTCCACCACTTCTATTTGTTCTTCGAATGCGGGATGCGAAATATCCACAACGTGCAATAAAATATCGGCCTCACGCACTTCGTCGAGGGTAGATTTAAACGATTCAATCAGGTTGGTGGGCAATTTACGAATGAACCCCACCGTATCGGTGAGCAAAAACGGCAGATTGTCGATAGTTACCTTGCGCACTGTGGTGTCGAGCGTAGCAAACAATTTGTTTTCGGCAAAAATTTCCGATTTGCTTAGCACGTTCATCAATGTGGATTTGCCCACATTGGTGTATCCAACCAAAGCCACACGGACCGTTTTGCCCCGATTTTTACGCTGGACGGATTTTTGCATGTCGATGTCCTTCAACTCTTTTTTCAGACGCGAAATTTTATCGAGGATGATGCGGCGGTCTGTTTCCAACTGTGTTTCACCCGGACCACGCATAATTACGCCACCACCACCATGCTGGCGTTCGAGGTGGGTCCACATGCGCGTAAGTCGCGGCAGCAGATACTGATATTGAGCAAGTTCTACCTGTGCTTTCGCATGTGCAGTTTGAGCCCGCATGGCAAAGATGTCGAGGATGAGACTTGTCCGATCGAGGATGCGGATATTCAATTCCTTTTCGATATTGCGGATTTGCTTGGCTGACAGTTCATCGTCAAAAATGGCCACGCCGATTTGATTTTCTTCGTCGGCAACGTATTCCTTTATTTCCTGCAGTTTGCCTGCACCGACAAAAGTAACCGAATTGGGCATTTCGAGCCGCTGAACGAAGCGTTTCTCGGGAACAATACCGGCCGTTTCGGCCAAAAAGGCCAACTCGTCGAGATATTCATTCACTTTCTCTTCGCTTTGATCGGGTGTGATAAGTCCGACCAAAATGGCTTTTTCACTTTTTATTTCGGTAATTATGAGGTCTTTCATTCGAATTTCTTGTAATTTTTTTTCGTGCGTTCAAACAACAAATTTCGCAATAATTTTTTATTTCGTATTACGCGCCGGCAAATTTAATTCGATTTACGGCGTGGAAAGGAATAAAGACAAGAACTCCCCATTACGAAATTGTTCGCGAACAAAGGATCTGTATTGATCTCTCCATTCTTACTTAAGATACGTTTCATAATAAATCGACGTTCAAAATTCATTCATCCGTAAATCGTCAGATTATTTATCGCATCCAACTTGTCCGTTGAAAATCGTCATGTAAATGGCTAATACCAATCCATATTGTTATAAGGCGAGCTGTTGCGTTGGTATTTGAGATCTTGCAATAACGAAGCGTTTGCGCGAATCACAAAGTTATATGACTTGTAGGGCCCGAGCGGAATAAAGTTGGCTGACATGCTCCAGCAGTGGAGGTTTCGAGAGAGGGAGCAATTCACGCTCGTAAATTTTTTGAGATCGAAATTAAAGTCGGTATTGAAGGTGAAATTCCAATTTTTTGTGGGCTGTATCGATCCGCTAAAACCTAAATTGTGGGTAAATTCGCCCTTGTATTCCATTTTATCGTAGTCAAATTCGCTTCCCAATCCATAGCGGATAGAATAGTTGAAGGATAAGTTCCAATTGACCGAATTTTTCAGATAACCATCTGCATCATACTCACCTTGACTTTGTTCGTCAGATTCGAAAACGCTTGTGCGTGGTGTTTCTTCATTAGGGTTTCGTCCCAGTGTTCCGTCGTCCGGCAGTTCGGCAATGTTTTCTCCTTCTTTGTTTTCGTCTTTTCCGGTTTCTTTGTCTCTACCGAACAGTTTATTGAAAGTGTCCTGATTGAATGAATACGAAAATGAAGTTCCCGTACCCATCAATCGACCAAAGCCTTTGCCGTGACCGATTCGCAATTTATCGACATGAACAGGGCGTCCGTTTGCGTCGAGTTCATAGATGTACGGATCCCATGAACCGCTCAAACTCAGTGTGTACGATTTCGATAGTTTCAGTCGGATGTTCGTATTGATATTGCTCCATTTCATCGAGTCGGCCATCATGTTGTAGCTAAAACTAATGCCGAGATCGTCGATGAGACTGATTTTTTTATACCCGGTAGAATCGTTGTCGCTACGTACTTTCATCTCGACGTTGTTTTTGAAATCGAATCCGATACTTCCGCTTTCTCCCGTAGGAGCTGTACCAAACATCATACGGCTGTAGGGTGAATAGGTATATTCCACGTCCTCTCCATACTCATCTTTGTAGTAATATGTTTCGTAGAAATTGTAACGCGGTTTCCCGAAATCGGGAGTATAGCCCAAACTTATGGACGGCGAAAATACGTGTCGGATAGTTTGTACTTTGTCGCCGAATATTTTCCACGGCGTGTAGAATCCATACAACTTGGTGTTGAAACTCAAAGATGTGCTATAATCGTAAACGCGTTGAAATCCATAAATCGTGTCCACCACGACGTTTTGTTTTTTTACCGGATCCCATGCCTGCATGTGTTTCGAGGTGTACCAACGCTCGTTGTAGTTGATAGACGGGGAAATCTGAATGTAATCGAAAAGTGTGAAAGTGGCACTGATGGGAATGCTATGACGCATGCCGTTGGTCCAGTCTTTTACCAGATTCGATTGAAGAAAACGGTTTTCTTTTGTAGTGATAGAATTACGAAACTCACCCGAATAGCTCATCGATATTTTCTCATACCAGCGCTCGTCGCCAATGGCATCCTTTCGTTTGAATGGATAGATTCTACTCATGTTGATAGAAACGTTGGGTAGTGTGGCAGAAATAGTGGAATCGCGAGATACCTGATTGATGTTCATGGTAGCCGAAAGACTCCAGGGAGAATCAGGGAATCGTTGAGTAAGACTGACACTTGAGCTTTTGGTATTGTTCGAAGATTCGCGATTGTATAAATAGGATAAATCGTTAAGGTTTGCCTTACTGGTCGAAAAGTTGACACTCGCCGATAATGTGCGATACATATTCGCTTTGGGGTCTTGTGAATGTGTCCAGTTTACGCGAAAATCTTTCGAAACCGAATAGTCCGGCAATCCCTTGTCTCCAAGAACCGTGTTTAGATAATAGGTGTTGAAACTGCCCGAAAATTTGTAACGCTTGCGGTAGTTCGAACGCGCGCCGATGCCCCAGCTCCCTTTTGTGTATATTTCGCCCGTGATCGCCAGATCTACATAATCATTTATGGCCCAATAATAACCTCCGTTTTGCAGATAAAAGCCACGACTCATTTCATCTCCATAACTGGGCATGATGATTCCTGAAGAATAGGTTTGGGTAAACGGGAAAAATGCAAAGGGAAGAACAACCGGAAAAAGCGGCACATCCGCCACCACCAGCCATGCAGGGCCGGTAACAACATCTTTTCCGGGTCGGACTTTTGCTTTCGATAAATTCAGATAAAAATGCGGATGATCATGCAAGTCGCAAGTAGTATATTTGGCGTTGCGCATATAAAATGAATTGTCGGAATTCATTTTGGCATCCTTCGCCACGATGTATCCTTCGCCCTGTTGTGTTACAACTTGGTTGATGAATGCCTTCCGGGTTTGGAAGTTGTAACGAACTTTCTTCATTTCGTACTGCGTCCCGTTATCGTCGAAAACGGGATATCCAAATTCTTTGCCTACGGAATCTATGCCGAAAGTGGATGAAATGGTATTGCTATCGAGATCGGCGGTAATAAACTCGCCTTTTATCCCAATTTTACCATATTTCACTTCGGCTTCGCCGTACAAAAACCCAAGATTGTCTTTTGTGAATATCATCGAATCTTGGGCGGTGTAATATACGGGGGCTTCGAGTGTTTCCTTTTTTTGATTGAGACTATCGATTTTTAGTGAGTCATTTGGAGCTGCACTCTGGAGGTTGGTTGGTGGTAAAGTGTCATTGCTCAGCGTTCTTGTTTGAGAAAAAGAAAGTTGAGAAAGAAGCAAAAAGAATATGGTAAGTATGCCGATCTCCGAGTATCTCATCAAAAACTGCTGATAGCGTATGGTTTCGAAGCACAAAGCTAATCATTAATGCGATAATCTGCCTCACATTTTATCAAAAAGAAACTTAACTGAATTCCAACAGCATATTTTTAAGACGATCGAAATCGTTGGGCAAAAAAATCGATTGCTTTGGCTGACGCATGAATTCCGACAACCTTTCGGGAATTTCTATGGTTTTTCCGATGCAATTTTCCACCACTTCCTTAAATTTTGCGGGATGTGCCGTAGCGAGAAAAATTCCTTTTTCGTCGGCATTTTTTCTTTCCTTCAATGCTTTGTAGGCACAAGCTCCATGCGGATCGAGCAGATATCCTGTTTGCTCGTATGTTTCGCGAATGGTTTTTCGGATTTCGTCGTCGTTGTACGTGTTCCCCGAGATATCGTTTGCGATCGATGCATGTTCGGCGTGATACAAATCGAGAATTCGGTCGAAATTGCTGGGAGCGCCCACGTCCATAGCGTTGGCAATGGTCTGAACGGAGGGCTTTGGCTGATACAGACCTGTTTCGAGATAGCGAAAAAACACATCATTGCGATTATTGGCCGCCACGAAGCGGTTCACGGGTAAGCCCATTCGCTTTGCGAACAATCCTGCCGTAAGATTTCCCAAATTTCCGCTGGGTACGGAAATTACCACATTGTCGGCATTGTTTTGAGCCGCCAGTTGGGCAAAGGCATGGAAGTAGTAGAACGATTGGGGCAGAAAACGTGCTACGTTGATGGAATTTGCCGATGTCAGATTTAGTTTTCGGTTCAGTTCATCGTCCATAAATGCCGATTTCACCAATGCCTGGCAATCGTCGAACGTGCCATCGATTTCCAATGCTACAATGTTCCGCCCGAGCGTAGTGAATTGCGCTTCCTGAATATCGCTCACTTTCCCCGAAGGATAAAGAACAAATACCTGAATGCCTTCTACGCCCAAAAAACCGTTTGCCACGGCACTTCCCGTGTCGCCCGAGGTTGCCACCAGCACTTTTACGTCGCTTTGTCCCTGTTCCTTTACGAAATAGGACAGCATGCGTGCCATAAATCGAGCGCCGACATCTTTAAAGGCAAAAGTAGGGCCGTGAAACAATTCGAGAACATACACATCTTCCTCAACCTTATGCAGCGGAATTTCGAAATTGAGCGTGTCAGCAACGATTGCGTCCAGTTTTTCTTTCGGAATATCTTCTCCAAAGAACGCCTGAGCCACTGTTTGTGCTATTTCTGTCAGGCTTTTCTCTCCAATATGATCAAAAAAATCTTTCGGTAACCGGTTTATTTTCTCCGGCATGTAAAGTCCCTTATCCGGTGCCAACCCTTTCACCACTGCTTCGCGAAGGGTAGCTTCCGGAGCTTTATGATTTGTGCTGTAATATTTCATTTCTTTACTTCTTATTTCTAACTTCTTACTTCATACTTCTCATTTCACATTTTCTATCCCAATCAGCGTTTTCATAAACTCGTCACCGTGCAGCAAGCCGAAACCGCCATTTTGTGCCGAAAATTCGTCATATTGCTCCACCGAATCGGGTTCGATGCCCTTATGATAGATCACGAAAGGAATGGCTGCCCGCGTGTGCGTTCGGATGGCACAGGGTGTCGGGTGATCGGGTAGTACGGCAATTGCAACGGGTTCGTCCCATTTTTCGGTCTCTTCGTAAATTGTTTTCAGTACCCGATGATCGAGATATTCGATGGTTTTTATTTTGAGAGGAACATCCCCTTCGTGGCCGGCTTCGTCGCTCGCTTCGATATGAAGATACACGAAATCTTTCTTTTTCAGTTCATCCAAAGCTGCTTGCGCTTTGCCTTCGTAGTTGGTATTGTACAGTCCCGTGGCACCTTCCACCATAATCACCTCCAGTCCTGCATATACGCCTATGCCGCGAATCAGATCTACCGCCGAAATCACCGATCCGCTACGGATAGGAAACATCTCGCTCAGCGGCTGCATCTGCGGTCGATATCCCGGCGACCACGGCCAAATGCTGTTTGCGGGATCTTTGCCTTCGGCAATACGTTTTTTGTTGACGGGATGATCGGCCAAAATCTCCTGCGAAGCCAGTATCAGTCGATTGAGGGCTTCGGCAGTGGGCTTCGAAGCCTCGTCTGTCGGTTTTATCAAAGCCGGACGAAAAGGTTTCTCGGGAATGTCGTGAGGCGGCGTGCAATCGATGTGTTTATTGCCGCCTTTCATCTTCAGCAGATGACGATAGGAAACGCCCGGAAAGAAGGTGAAGGTTTCGTCGCCCAATTTTTCGTTCAGAAAAGCGATGAGTTCTGCCGCTTCATCAGACGAAATATGGCCTGCCGAATGATTTTTCAATAAATCGCCTTCGATGCAAACCAGATTGCATCGCATGGCCATTTCTCCGGGCAGAATGTCCACGCCCATACTTGCCGCTTCCAATACGCCGCGACCTTCGTAAACTTTCGGGACGTCGTATCCCATCACCGACAGATTGGCAATCTCGCTTCCGGGAGCAAATCCTTCGGGAACGGTGTCGAGCATGCCGCTGCGACCTTTCTTCGCCAACAAATCCATCGTTGGCGTGTGTGCCACCTGCAGCGGTGTTTTGTTTCCCAATTGGGCTATTGGTTCGTCGGCCATGCCGTCACCCAGAACAATAATGTATTTCATTTTTTCCTGTATTTTAGTTGTATTGCTGCGATTTATTTTTCTGCTGTCCTCCAATCATCGAATGTTTGCAATGGAAATGATGTCGGCAAAGACGCCTGCCGCCGTCACGCTGGCACCGGCCCCGTATCCTTTGATTACCATCGGATATTCGTTGTAGCGTTCGGTCGTGATCATGATAATGTTGTTGCTCCCTTCCAAATCGTAGAAAGGATGGCCCTTTTCTATCTCGCGTAGGCCGACTTCGCATTCTCCTCGCTCGTAGGTCGCCACGAAACGGAGTTTCTTGTCTTCTTTGGCCAGCTCCTTGCGTCGTGCTTCGAAATATTCGTCCATTTCGGAGATTGTATTCCAAAATTCTTCCAGCGTCCCTTCGAAATATTTTTGGTCGATAAACAGGTGTTTCTTTACATCCGACTGTTCCACTCTGGCTCCTGCTTCGCGCGAGAGAATGACCAGCTTCCGAATCACATCCAGTCCGCTCAGATCGATGCGCGGATCGGGTTCGGCATATTGGGCTTCTACCGCCATGCGAATGGCTTTGCTGAAAGGAATGCTTTCGCTCAACGTATTGAAAATGAAATTCAGTGTGCCGGAGAGTACGGCTTCGAGTTTCAAGATATTGTCGCCGGAATTCACCAGCGAGTTCATCGTGTTGATGATCGGAAGTCCTGCCCCCACATTGGTTTCGAACAGAAACTTCACGCCGGTTTTGCGTGCGGTTTCTTTCAATTTGTGATAATTGTCGTACGACGATGAGGCGGCTATTTTGTTGGCCGTCACCACCGAAATGTTTTTCGACATCAATTCCTCGTAAAGCGAAGCGATATCGGCACTTGCCGTGCAGTCCACAAATACGGCGTTGAAAATGTTCATGTTCAGAATCTCATCGCGAATGAGTTTGGGAGAGCTTTTTACGCCGTTCGTCATCAGGTTGTTCATATAGTTTTCGAGCGATATTCCTTCTCTCGAAAAAAGTGCTTTGCGACCGTTGGCAATGCCCACGATGTTGATGCGCAGTTTGTTTCTATCTTTCAGAATTTGCTGTTGCTGCCTGATTTGGTCCAGCAGTTTGCTTCCCACCGTACCGGTTCCGACTACGAAAAGGTTCAACTCCTGGTAGAGCGAAAGGAAAAACGAATCGTGGATGACGTTGAGCGATTTTCGCAAATCGTTTTTCGAAATTACGCACGAAATGTTGGTTTCGCCCGCTCCCTGTGCCAGCGCCACGATGTTGATGCCGCTGCGTCCCAGCGTTTCGAAAAACTTGCCCGCTATGCCCGGCACGTGTCTCATATTTTGTCCTACGATGGCAATGGTGGCCAAATCATATTCAACCTGAATTTCGTTGATGCTGCCCATTGCTATTTCGTGAGCAAACTCATGGTTGAGCACTTTTTGCGAAAGAGCCGCATCAACGGAACGGACGCCTATCGACGTGCTGCTTTCCGACGAGGCTTGCGACACCAGAAACACACTGATGCCTACATTGGCCAGCGCCGTGAAGATGCGTTTGTTGACGCCGATCACGCCTACCATTCCCAAGCCGGTGATGGTGATGAGTGCCGTATCGTTGATGGACGAAATTCCTTTGATGATTTTCCCGTTCGGCGTGGGCTCGATGTGCCGAATGAGAGTGCCTTCAGAGGCGGGATTAAGCGTATTTTTTACGTAAATGGGGATGTTTTTGTGATACACCGGGAAAATTGTCGGCGGATAAATCACTTTTGCCCCGAAGTTCGAAAGCTCGATGGCTTCGGTGAACGAAAGTTCCTCGATCACATAAGCCGAATTGATGATTTTGGGATCGGCCGTCATAAAACCATCCACATCGGTCCATATCTCGAGCATCGAAGCATCCATCGCGGCAGCTATAATGGCCGCCGTGTAGTCCGATCCACCTCGTCCCAGATTGGTGATGTCGCCGTTGTCCTTGCTCGACGATATAAAGCCCGGCACAACTGCCACCTTGTCGAATGGATCTTTCGAAAATGTTTTTCGAATCAGTTCGTTCGACAAATCCAAATCGGGCATGTGCCGCGCAAACTGTTTTGTGGTTTTGATAAATTGGGTAGCGTCGTAGAGTTTGGCGCCGTCTATCACTTTGCTGATGATAATCGACGAAAGTCGTTCGCCATAGCTTACTATTTTGTCCGAAGTTTTTTGAGACAGATCGCCAATCAGAAATACCCCGCGCAAAATGTTTCTCAATTCGTCGAAGAGAACTTGAGTTTTCCGGCGAACTTCCTCTTTGTCGGGTGGCGAAACGATCATTGCTTCGATCAGCTCCTCGTGTCGGAGTATGATTTCCTCGAGCATCGGTTTGTATCCGGCATTGCCCTTCACGGCAAAATCGGCAGAAAGAAGCAGTCGGTCGGTAACGCCGCCGAGTGCCGATACTACAACGATCACGGGTGCTTCTTCGGCTTCAACGATCTGTTTTACCGATTTGATCGATTCGGGAGAACCGACGGACGAACCGCCAAATTTCATTACTTTCATCTTGGATATCGATATTTCGTTCGCTACGGAGCGAACGGTGATTGGTTTGTTTGGAAATGTTTTTGATTGTAAGAATCGAAGGTGATTCTTGGGAATGGGACGTTGTGAATTGCCCTTGTTGTTTGGAAAAAAGAAGATCAGATAACCCCGCAAGGGGTCATCATCGAGGTAGTGTATTGGGTGTATGTGAAATGCAACAATGGCATCGCAGAATGATTTTGTTGCAAAGATAGCTGAATTATGGAAAAAATGAAATAAAAATCGAAAAAAAGATGTAATTTGATCAATAAAGCCCCGTTTTCAATGATTTCTTTGACAGAATCGTGCAATATCCGAACAGCACGGCAACCTCCAACAGATTTCTTGCGAAATGGTGAGTGCCGTCAAAGTCCTCACGTCATTTGAAAACCAAAAAAATTATGTACTTTTGCGAAAATCAATCTGTTTCCTGTCGGAATGAAAATCGACCGAACTCATTTTTTCGGCATCTTTTGGCCGGCTTTTTTGTCAATCGCCATACTTTCGTCCTGCGGCAAAGGGGAAAGTAAACATCCGCTCGACGATTTCGAAACCATTCGTCGGAAGGATACGCTTACCGTGCTTACGCTCAATACCTCCACATCCTATTTTATCTATCGCGATCAACCGATGGGCTACCATTACGACATGATTCGCGATTTTTGCGACAAACACGATCTGGAACTGAACATCGTGCTTGCGCAAAATTCCGCTTCGCTGGTAGAAATGCTTTTGCAGGGCGCAGGAGACGTGATTGCCTACAATGTGCCGGTGGAAAACCGACTCAAGGATTCGCTCATCTACTGCGGATTGACCCACATCTCGCATCAGGTTTTGGTGCAACGGGCCAACAGAGGCGACACGCTGCTCACCGACGTCACACAGCTGGTGGGTAAAGATGTAACCGTCATTTCCCGAACCAAGTATTACGACCGCGTTGTCAATCTCAACGAAGAGTTGGGCGGCGGGATCAACATCGTGGCCGTCGATAAGGATACGGTGGTGGTGGAGGATTTGATCCGGATGGTTTCGAACGGCGAAATTGCATATACCGTTGCCGACGATTATCTGGCACGATTAAACAAAACATACTTTTCCAATATCGATATATCGCTTCCGGTGAGTTTCGATCAGCGGTCGTCGTGGGCAGTGCGCAAAGATAGTCCCGTTTTGGCCGACTCGCTCGACGCCTGGTTTGCTCGCGCAAATGCCGAACCCTCATACCGCCGAATTACGAAGCGCTACTTCGAAGAATCCAAGAATTTTGCGATGGCCGGCGATTTGGCAGCTACAGCTTTTTTCAAACCCGGGCAGCTGTCGCCTTACGACGATTACTTTAAAAAATATGGAGCCGAATACGGTATCGATTGGCGTCTGCTTGCCTCGGTGGCTTATCAGGAATCGACGTTTGTAAACGGCAACGAATCGTGGGCCGGCGCTGCCGGAATCATGGGACTGATGCCTTCTACGGCGGCGAGTTTGGGCGTGAGCCGGCAAGATATTTTCGATCCCGAACTCAATATCAAGGCTGCCACCTTTTATCTGAAAAGGCTTATTCAGGCATTTTCGTCCGTCGAAAACCCCGATGAGCGCATCAAGCTGGCACTTGCCGCCTACAACGGCGGAATCGGTCATGTGTACGACGGTCAGGCGCTTGCCCGAAAATACGGTTCCGATCCGCAAGTGTGGGACGATAGTGTGGAAAAATATTTGAGTCTGAAACGTTTTGAGAAATATTACAAAGATCCGGTGTGCAATTCGGGCTATTTTCGCAGCGACGAAACTCTCCGGTATGTGGACGAGGTGATGCGGCGCTGGGAACTATATCGACAAAAGGTGAAGTAGATATTCTGTCTGCAAGGGGAAGCAAACACGCGAAGTGAAATCGTTGTGTGCTTGGCGAGTCTGCCGATGTGTTTTCCGTCAATTTAGTGCACTCTCACGAGCAGCGGCCACAGCCTCGAACAAAACGAGGAGACAATGCGCGGGGCATCGTCTCCTCTCCATTGCGGTTCGCCGTCGAATGGTCGATATTCTGTTATTCAATGCTTGTCCGAAATCCCGAATTCCATCCACTGCGTTTGAGGAAATTCGAGTTTTACCACCTTTTTGGCTTCACTGTATTTTTGGGTCAGCTCTTCCATTTTGGCGTTCAACGCATCGGTTTTCGACTTCAGGTCGGCTTTCAGTTTTTCCTGCTCGTCGTTAAGTTTTTTCGCTTCGGTGCGAATGCTTTCCATTTCGGTTACGAAAATTGTTCCCTACACCTGTAGGGTCTTTTCCTCGAGGTGAGAGATCGGATGAAAGCACTCGATGAGGCTCCGTCGGCAAAACGGTTTATCTTTTCAGAAAACCATATTCATATACTTTTGGCTCGATTTTTTTTGAGAGCTGTCTGAGTTTTTCTCTTAAATTGCCAATCAATTGCATGTAAGTTTCGTCCTCGCTTCTGTTGTTCATTTTGCCTTTTTCGTTTCTTCCCTGAAAATATTCGCGAATATCGTAGAGCGAAGCATTTACATTGCAATCGGGCTGTTGATGATAATATTTCCAAAGTTCGCGACCTGCATCAAATACGGCAGTTGCCTCCTCCGAGAATTTTATAGGCGCACGGTTATAAGATTCTTCCGATTCAAACAAAATAGGTAACGTATAAAAAGATTTTTGGGGCAGTTTCGGTTTTCCTTTCAGAAAATTTGTCATAAAATTGCTCTCAAATTTTTCTCGGGCATTCACTTCTTGTTCGGTAAAAGGAATCCAGTGATTGGCTCCAAAACTGCTTGAAATATTATTACTAAAAATAGTATAAGCTAAACAGTCGTTTTGAAATTCGGTATCAGTTTCCCAACCGTCGTTGGGATAAAGAAATTGGTCGCGATCGTTGAGCCAAGTTTGGTCAACACAGCGTCTAACAGCATAATAAATTGAAGCTGGAATAAGATTTTGAGAACTAATCCAAATCCCCCTAGGATTAGCCATTTGTTCTTTTTTGTTGAGAATATAAACAATGCCATTTTGCTGAAAATCGTTGCCATTTGTGCCCGCTAAGAAACCAATAAAGTCATTTTTTACTTTGTATTTGGAAATCCATTTGTTTATAAAATCGCTTTTTTCTATTACAGAAAATGTCTTTTGTCCTATCAAATTACCAGTTTCATCAAACACATCCGAAATGGTATTATCAAAAGGCTTATTGCTCGAAGTGTTCCAAATTTTAAATCCTATTGGGAAGTTGCCTTTAACATTGTCGAATGTGTAGGCAGGAACAACAAATGATTTGATTAATTCAGCTTTAAAAAAATCACGGAACTCTGAAAATGCTGAACCTTGTAATGCTTTTAGTTTTGAGAATTCTCCAATTATACAACCGTTTAATTCATCAAATAAACGAGCTAAAAATAGAATGTAAATTTCTCTACCTGCGGTGCCTATTTTCTCAGAATACTTGTCGTGAGCTTTGGATTTGTTGACTCCAGCTTTGCCTTTAATCCCAATGCTTGAAACTTCGGCATAAGGCGGATTGATATATACTACCAACTTTTTCCTTTTTTCGGGATCATTTATGATATTCTTCAAAGGTAGTGGCAGTTTCGAAAAATCGTCATTCAGGAAGTCGAACTGAAAGACATGGTCGTGAAGCAGGTTGGCTCCATTGTTGATACGGTCGTGCATCACTTCCACGTCCTGTTGATCGAGGGTAGAAGCCCAGATATTGTATTTGTTGGTCAGCCCGGCGAGCAGGTTACCCGTGCCGGCAGCGCAATCCCACACATAGTATTCGTCCTGCCAGTCTTCGCCCAGTACTTCAGCGATGTACTTTTGCGAAAGTTCCACCCAGATTTGGGGCGTGAAAAAGCTCCCTTTCCGTTCGCGAATATCCTGTGGGACGAGCAAGTCGCGACGTTCCACGATGTAATCCCAATATTCTTCTTTAGGCGGTCGTTCGTATTTGTTCCAAAATCGGGTGTGCGCTTTTTGTCCGTCGGTAAAGTCGGCTTGTTTTCTGCTAAACATGCCGGATTCGTCAATTTTTCTGTCCAGTTCGTAGTGATCGTGTTTGAGCAGAACAAAAAGTTTTTCTTTCAGTGTTTGGTTATCGCTCGAAAGCAAATCGGCCAGATAAAAATCCCCATCGATAATTCCGCTTTTTTTAGCCACATCCCAATTTATGGCAATCGAAGGTTTCACCTCCTGAAGCCATTTGTTGTAAATGACCATGAAATTGTTCTTGTCGATTTTTATTTTGGTAATGCCGAAATGTCCGACAATGAAATTCGATTTGATAAATTTTTTCAGTTCATTGTCGTCTTTTTCAAAGTAAAACAGCAATAGGTTTTGGTCAATAATATTTTTGACTTTCCGGTATATCAGTTGAAATTCCTTGGTGCTGTAATTGGAAGGTGTAACTGTCCAGTTGAAATCGTTGAGGTAGAAAACGTCATGAATTTCGTTATAGGGGACAAAGGCCATTTTTTCGCCGTCGAAAGCACCCAGCATGGGAGGAGGCAAAAATTTGTCGAAAGTACGAGCTTTGCCGATGGTCAGAATCAATTGCGTTAAGGAGTTGTAAATATCGGATGATCCCTTTTTGGCTTCTGCCCAAAGCAGCGATTCCTGTTCGGTAGCTTCTTTTGAGGTTTTGTGCATGGAAACACAAAAATCCACGTTTCCGATGATTTTTGAGCAATCGTACAACCAGAAATAGTCTTGAGCTACTTTGTTTTTCAGTTCCTCTTCTCGTATGTTTCGATATTTCATATCCGGTTAATAAAATCACTTGGATGTGTGTGTAGAGCTCCTTTTTCGTTATCGGACGATAAAGATATACATTTTTTTGTACAGGATAAACTTTTGTCGGTATATTTATCTTTCACCTCTTTTGTGTCGAATTGAGGAATGGCAGTTTGCAGAAACAAATCCGCCTCAACCGATACCCTCTTTTGGCGGGCCGCAGCAATTTAGCGAGCCCCTTACCGGTTGGCATACATTTCGTCGTAGTAGCGCTGATAATCGCCGCTCGTAACCTTGTCCATCCATTCCTGATTGTCGAGATACCATCGAACGGTTTTTTCGATACCTTCTTCAAATTGTAGCGAAGGCTCCCATCCGAGTTCGTTTTTCAGTTTCGACGAATCGATGGCGTAGCGCAGGTCGTGCCCCGCACGGTCGGTAACGAAGGTGATGAGGTGATCGGACGCACCCTCGGGGCGATTGAGCAACCTGTCCACCGTACGGACGATTACACGGATCAGGTCGATATTTTTCCATTCGTTGAAGCCGCCGATGTTGTAGGTTTCGCCATCCCGGCCGTGATGAAAAATAACATCGATGGCGCGTGCATGATCTTCCACGAAGAGCCAGTCGCGCACGTTTTCGCCCTTGCCATATACGGGCAGCGGTTTGTTGTGACGAATGTTGTTGATAAAAAGCGGTATGAGTTTTTCGGGAAACTGGTAAGGACCATAGTTATTGGAGCAGTTCGAGATAACCACAGGCAGTCCGTAGGTATCGTGGTAGGCACGTACGAAATGGTCGCTGCTTGCCTTCGAAGCCGAGTATGGGCTGTGAGGGTTGTAGCGGGTGTCTTCGGTGAACAGTGTTTCGTCGAATTCCAAAGCACCATACACTTCGTCGGTGGAAATATGATAAAATCGTTTTCCGGCATAATCGCTTTCCCACGTCATTTTGGCTGCCTGCAGCAGCGATAGGGTGCCCATCACGTTGGTGCGTGCAAAGGTGAAAGGATCTTTGATGCTCCGATCGACATGGCTTTCGGCCGCGAGGTGAATGACGCCGTCGATGGCATATTGCTCGAAGAGCGAGAGCATATCGTCGAGTTCGCAGATGTCGCCTTTCACGAAAACGTAATTGGGACGGTCTTCGATGTCTTTCAGGTTGGCCAGATTGCCGGCATAGGTGAGTTTGTCGAGATTGATGATGCGGTAGTCGGGATATTTGTTCACAAACAACCGAACCACGTGCGAGCCGATGAATCCGGCGCCCCCTGTAACGAGGATATTTCGCGAGAAAGATTGTGCCATAATATATATAATCTGATGATTGTATGAATCCGGATAAAAAATTATTTCGACAACGATTGTGCAAACTCACTGAAAGTGGGATGCTTTTTGTCTTTTTCGGACAAAAGGATGTACTCGGGCGGAATTTGCCAATCGATATTCAACGTCGGATCGTTCCACAAGATGCCGCCTTCGGCCTGTGGCGCGTAATAGTTGTCGCATTTGTATTGAAATACGGCTTCATCGCTCAACACTACAAATCCATGGGCAAAGCCACGCGGGAGGAAAAATTGCAGTTTGTTTTCTTCAGAGAGCTCAACTGCCACATATTGTCCGAAAGTAGAAGAATCGGGCCTGATATCGACGGCCACGTCGAGCACGCACCCAAGAACCACCCGCACGAGTTTTGCTTGAGCAAAAGGCGGTTTTTGAAAATGCAATCCGCGTAGCACACCGTAAGTCGATCGTGATTCGTTGTCCTGCACAAAATGAATGTCGGCGATGTTTTGGCGAAACCATTCTTCTGAGAATGATTCGAAAAAATAGCCGCGCGGATCGCCAAAAACTTTCGGTTCAACAATAAATACTTCGGGAATTGCCGTTTCGATTTTATTCATAAACAAAATTCTTTCGAGAGATTATTTCTTAACCAGCCTGATCAGATACCGGCCATATTGATTTTTTTTCATCGGCTCGGCCAAGCTGAGCAATTGTTCGTCGGAAATCCATCCGTTTTGCCAGGCAATCTCTTCGAGACAAGCAATTTTGAGTCCCTGCCGTTTTTCGAGCACTTCCACGAATGTAGAGGCTTCCGAGAGCGAATCGTGCGTTCCCGTGTCGAGCCAGGCAAATCCGCGACCGAACAATTCCACTTTCAAAGTGCCCCGATTGAGATATACCTGATTGACCGTCGTGATCTCGAGTTCGCCCCGAGCCGACGGCTTGATGTGTTTTGCAATCTCCACCACGCTATTGGGATAAAAATAAAGTCCCACCACCGCATAGTTCGATTTGGGATGTTCGGGTTTTTCTTCGATGCTCAGCACATTGCCTTCGGCATCGAATTCGGCCACGCCGTAGCGTTCGGGATCGTTGACGTAGTAGCCGAACACAGTAGCCGTTTGTAGCCTTTCGACGTTATCGACGGCTGACTTCAGCATTGCCGTGAAACTTTGGCCATGAAAGATATTGTCTCCCAACACCATGCAGACGCTATCGTCGCCGATAAACTCCTCGCCGATAATAAAGGCTTGTGCCAAGCCTTCGGGACGGGGTTGTTCGGCGTATTCGAAACGAAGTCCGTAATCGGAACCGTCGCCCAGCAATCGCCGGAATCCGGGTAAATCCTGCGGCGTCGAGATGATGAGAATGTCGCGAATGCCGGCCAGCATCAGAGTCGAAATGGGGTAATACACCATTGGTTTGTCGTAGATTGGCAGCATTTGCTTCGAAACCCCTTTGGTGATAGGGTACAGACGAGTTCCGCTGCCGCCTGCCAATACAATTCCTTTCATGATGTTTTCTTTTTTGTCGGTTTTATCAAGCAAAGTTACATGATAATTTTCAATCGGCATCAAGGTTGGACTATTTAATTGGACGTTGGAGGCAGGTTAGTCCGAAAATGACAGTTGCGGGAGAACTTCCTTGTGGTATTTATTTTCGATTTGCTATAAAATAATTCTGTCAACCTAAAAAAGAAAAAAATCATTATCTTTGCGCAATGATGTCATTTGTAAGTAACATGAGTAATAAGAAACTTACAAAACATTGAATTAACCCCAATACATATTGGCCAAATGTCAGTAGAAATAAAAAAAGTTGACGGTAAGGAGATGCTCAAGCAGTTTGTGCATTTCGGTATTGATTTATATAAGGGAAACGAATATTACGTTCCGCCCTTGATTTATGACGAGTTGGCAACGTTGAACAAAGAAAAAAATCCCGCATTCGATCATTGCGAAGCTACCTATTTCATGGCATTTCGCGATGAAAAGCCGGTGGGTCGCATTGCTGTTTTCGTCAATTACAAAGCTAACGAAGTATGGAATGAGCAAAATGCACGGTTCGGATTTGTGGATTTCATCGACGACAACGAGGTGGTTGATGCACTTTTCGGCGCGGCCGAAAGTTGGGCGCGTTTTAAAGGAATGAAAAAGATACATGGCCCGATGGGCTTCACCGATCTCGATCCGGAAGGATTGCTTATAGAGGGTTTCGACCGGATCGGAACCATGTCCACGCGTTACAGCTATCCCTATTACAAGGATCAGATCGAACGCTTGGGCTATGTCAAAGATCAGGATTGGTACGAATACCTGATACCGGTGCCGAAGGAAATTCCCGAACGGTTTATGCGCGTAGGAGAAGCCGTGAGAAAAAGATTCCGCCTTACGGTGAAAAAGTTTGACAATAAAAAGGACGTGTGGCCTTATGCAAAAGATATTTTCATGTTGCTCAATCGTGCGTATAAAGACCTCTACGGATACGTGCCTCTCACTGATCGCCAGATCAATTACTACGTGAATATGTATATTCCCATGCTGCGACTCAATTTTCTTTCGCTTGTGCTGCGGGAGGAAGACAACAAAGTCGTGGGTGTCGGCATAGGCTTACCCAGTTTGGCAAAGGCATTGCAGAAAGCCGAAGGAAAGTTTCTGCCTACCGGTTGGTATCACATTTATAATGCTTTGAAAGGGAAAAACAACAAGGTGCTCGATTTGTTGTTGATCGGCGTCGATCCCGAATATCAGGGCAAAGGGGTGAACGCTCTCATCTTTAGCCAATTTATTCCGGAGGCCGTCGACCTCGGATTTGAGTATGCAGAGAGCAATCCCGAATTGGAAAACAATGGAAAAGTGCGCTCGATGTGGGAAGACTTCAATGCCGAGCATCACAAAACAAGAAGGGCGTACATCAAGAGTCTTTGATGGCAACACGATCGAAGATATTTAGGTTGATCGTTTTAAATTTACAGGAAGATTTTAGAAAGGACGGTTGATAAAGAAGTGGCAGAATCAGATAAAAATTTGCTTTCAACTATCGGGGACTATCAGGAAGAAAACATCGTTACGCTTGAGTGGCAGGAGCATATCCGTCGCCGTCCCGGTATGTACATCGGTAAGTTGGGCGACGGTTCGTCGTACGACGACGGCATTTACGTACTGCTCAAGGAGGTACTCGATAATTCCATCGACGAATTTATGATGGGTTTCGGGAAAACCATCGAAGTGAAAATCGAAGGGACAAATGTCAGCGTCCGCGATTACGGTCGTGGTGTGCCGCTCGGCAAAGTGAAGGATATTTCTTCCAAAATGAATACCGGCGCCAAGTACGACTCGAAGGCTTTCAAGAAATCGGTGGGGCTCAACGGTGTCGGCATCAAAGCCGTTAACGCGCTTTCGTCGCGTTTTTTTATTGAAAGTTATCGTGATGGCAGATCGAGTTGTGTGGAATACGAACGCGGAATTGTGGTTCGTGAAGAGACTTCGGATGCTTCGAGCGAAAGCAACGGCACGCTCGTGTCGTTTACGCCAGATCCCGAAATATTCGACGGATATGCTTATCGGGAACAATTTATTGAGCCGTTGCTCAAAAACTATGTATTTCTGAATACCGGTCTGACGATTGTTTTCAACGGAAAGAAATATACGTCGAAAAACGGACTTGAAGATCTGCTCAACGAGAATCTGACTTCCGAAAATCTCTATCCCATCATTCATCTTTATGGCGAAGACATTGAAGTAGCCATCACTCATACCAATCAGTATGGTGAAGAGTATTATGCGTTTGTCAACGGGCAGCACACGACACAGGGCGGCACGCACCTTTCGGCTTTTCGCGAGGCTTCGGCGCGCACCATCAAGGAATTTTTCAATCGCAATTTCGAATATTCCGATATACGCAACGGTATTGTTGCCGCAATCAGCATCAAAGTGGAGGAACCGGTTTTCGAATCGCAAACCAAAACGAAGCTCGGATCGAAGGATATGTCGCCCAATGGCGTTTCCGTTAACAAATATATCGGCGACTTTCTGAAAAAAGAGCTCGACAACTATTTGCACAAAAATCCCGAAACGGCCGATATTCTTCAGAAAAAGATTCTCGATTCGGAAAAGGAACGCAAAGCCATTGCAGGCGTAACCAAACTCGCGCGTGAAAGAGCCAAAAAAGCAAGTCTGCACAACAAAAAATTGCGCGACTGCCGCATTCATTATAATGATGCCAAAGGCGATCGGCTCGACGAAACGTGTATTTTCATCACCGAAGGTGATTCGGCGAGCGGTTCTATCACCAAAAGTCGCGATCCGAATCTACAGGCCGTTTTCAGTTTGCGCGGAAAACCACTCAACTGCTTCGGACTTACAAAAAAAATCGTTTACGAAAACGAGGAATTCAATTTGCTGCAGGCAGCCCTCAATATCGAAGACGACATGGAAGGGCTTCGCTACAACAAGGTGATCATCGCCACCGATGCCGATACCGATGGTATGCATATCCGGCTGTTGTTGCTCACGTTTTTCCTGCAATTCTTTCCGGATTTGATCAAGAAAAATCACGTATATATCCTGCAAACGCCGTTATTCAGGGTGCGTAACAAGAAAAAAACAATTTACTGCTACACCGAAGAAGAACGCCTCGCCGCCATCGACGAATTAGGACCCAATCCCGAGATAACACGATTCAAAGGTTTGGGCGAAATATCGCCTGACGAATTTCGTCATTTCATCGGTCCCGACATGCGACTCGACAGAGTTACCATGCGCAAGGAAGACTTGTTGAAAGAGCTGTTAGAGTTCTATATGGGCAAAAATACGCCTGAGCGCCAGAATTTCATCATCGAAAATCTGGTGATCGATGGGGATGAAGTGGCATAGGTTTTCATCACGATACAAAATACGCGAGCATTTCTGCTTGACTTTAATCGAATTTTTGGCGCGTTGCTCCCGAATAAACATTTTATATCTCGGTTATCCAACTCATTAAAATTTGAAAAATGGACGATTCCCATCAAGCTTCATTTTATACCGGGAATGTTTCCGATAATGCCGACAAGCGCATCGCCCTTTTCCCGGGCACATTCGATCCATTCACCATCGGTCACGAATCGCTCGTGCAGAGAGCATTGGGACTGGTGGATGAAATCGTAATTGCAATTGGTGTCAACGAATCGAAAAAAACCTACTTTTCGCTCGAACAACGATTGCACATGATCGGCAACCTCTATGAAAACGAGCCCCGCGTCAAAGTAGGTTATTATGATTCTCTCACCATCGATTTTGCAAAAAAAACCGGCGCGAAATACATCTTACGAGGAATTCGATCGGTAAACGATTTCGAATACGAAAAAACGATCGCCGACATGAATCGTGCTCTTTCGGGAATCGAGACCTTTGTGCTGTTCACCGAACCCGCACTCACACACGTAAGTTCGACTCAAGTGAGAGAATTGCTTCGATACGGGCATGATGTTTCCGATTTTATTCCCAAAGGAATGAAGATTAAAATGTAAACAGGCTAAAATCAGATTTATGAACAAAAAAATAATCGCTCTTCTTTTCACCCTCTTTTTGATTTCGACGGAAGGATTCGGACAATTGCGCCCCAGTTTGGATGGACTCAAACTCGAACGGACATTGCAGCTCATCAAAAATCTGTATGTGGACGATGTGGATTCCGAAAAATTGACAGAAACAGCTATTAGAGCAATGCTCAGCGACCTCGATCCACATTCTTCCTATCTTGATAAGGAAGAGGTGAAAGCGATGAACGAACCCTTACAAGGCGATTTCGAAGGAATTGGCATTTCGTTCAATATGCTCACGGACACACTCTATGTGATGGAGGTTATTTCGGGGGGGCCATCGCAAAAGGTAGGCATTTTGCCGGGAGATAAGATTTTATATGTAAACGATACGCTGATTGCAGGCGTCAAAATGAATACGAATGACGTAATTAAGAAACTGAGAGGTCCGAAAGGAACAGAGGTGAAGGTTAAGGTCTTGCGCAGAAATACCCCTCAATTGCTCGAATTCCGCATCGTTCGCGACAAAATTCCCATTTACAGCATTGACGCTTCGTATATGGTTGACGATCATACCGGCTACATCCGTTTGAGCCGGTTTGCCGCCACCTCTACCGATGAGTTTCGAAAAGCCGAAAACGCACTGCTTGCAGCCGGGATGACGAATCTGATTCTCGATCTGACAGGCAATGGAGGAGGTATTTTGCAAACTGCCACCGATATCACCGACGAGTTTCTCGAAAAGGGCAAACTTATCGTTTATACCGAAGGTAAAAATCAACCCCGATATAGTATCAATTCCACCGACAAGGGCAATTTCAAGAAAGGCAATTTGGTAGTGCTTGTTGACGAAGGATCGGCTTCGGCCAGCGAAATTCTTTCGGGAGCAGTGCAGGATTGGGACAGAGGAGTGATTGTGGGGCGACGTACTTTCGGAAAGGGACTCGTGCAACGGCAGTTGCCGCTTCCCGATGGAACAATGATCCGTCTGACCGTTGCGCGTTATTATACCCCTACCGGACGCAGCATTCAAAAGCCCTACGAGAACGGAGATCTCGATTCATATAACATGGACGTCCTTAATCGTTATAATCGCGGAGAGCTCATTCATGCCGATAGTATTCATTTCCCCGATTCGTTGAAATATAAGACATTGGTCAACAAGCGTACTGTTTATGGTGGAGGAGGCATAATGCCCGATTATTTTGTTCCTATTGATACCACCACCCTTACCAATCTGCACCGTGATCTCATTGCCAAAGGCGTTGTCAATCGGATTTCTATATCCGAAGTCGATAAAAATCGTAATGCTTTGCTTGCAAACTATCCCGATGTTGAAATTTTCAAAAAGAAATATGAAATTACGCCCGAGATGGTTGACAATCTCAAGCAGATGGCTTTGTCCGACAGCATTAAATGGGATGATGAGCAATTCGAACGTTCTCGTGATTTCCTGTTCACTCAATTGAAAGCGTTAATTGCACGTGATTTGTACAACTCGTCGGCATATTTCAGGATTATGAACGACGAAAACGAAATATTCAAAGAAGCTTTTCGCATTATCAACAACGAGAAACGATACAATAGCCTTCTGAAAGGCTTAGGTGATAAAGTCTCGAACCCAAATTCATAAATAAAACGCAAGAAAATGTGTGGAATTGTTGGTTATATCGGTAAACAACAAGCCTATGATGTTTTGATCAAAGGATTGAAGCGCTTGGAATACAGAGGTTACGATAGTGCCGGAATTGCTTTGCTTTCGGACAATAACCTTAACGTTTACAAAACAAAGGGAAAAGTTTCGGATTTGGAAGCTTTTGCACAAGGAAAAGATATCGGCGGGACAATGGGTATTGCTCACACACGATGGGCTACGCATGGCGAGCCCAATCAGGTGAATGCTCATCCGCATTACTCTCAATCGGAGCGAATTGCTCTGATCCACAACGGCATCATCGAAAACTATTCGGAACTCAAAGAGGGACTTCTGTTGCACGGTTTCACTTTTCAAAGCCAAACCGACACTGAGGTGCTTGTCCAACTTATCGAATACGTTAAAAACGAACATGACACAGACTTGACCACTGCCGTGCAATTGGCTCTGAATGAGGTAGTGGGTGCTTATGCGATTGCTGTGATCGATTTGGATAATCCCGACGTTATCGTGGCTGCCCGCAAAGGTAGTCCGCTTATCATAGGGATAGGCGAAGACGAGTATTTTTTGGCTTCGGATGCAACTCCCATTGTAGAATATACAAACAAAGTGATTTACTTGGACGAAGAAGAAATCGCGACCCTTGATCTTGTTAATGGACTCCATATCAAAACGATTTCGAACGTGGAGAAAACGCCTCAAATCAAACAACTCGAAATGACCATCAGTCAGCTCGAAAAGGGAGGGTATCCGCATTTCATGCTGAAGGAAATTTTCGAACAGCCTCGAACGCTCACCGACTGTATGCGCGGCCGTGTCAACGTCGCGGAGAACAATATTTCCATTGCAGGGATTATCGATCACAAAGATAAATTTCTGAATGCGAAACGTATCATTATTTTGGCTTGCGGCACATCGTGGCATGCCGGATTGATAGGCAAATACGTCATCGAAGAATTTGCACGTATTCCGGTAGAAGTAGAGTATTCGTCAGAATTCAGATATCGAAATCCTGTCATCGACAATAACGATGTGGTGATGGTGATTTCGCAATCGGGAGAGACGGCCGACACTCTCGCGGCTGCCCAATTGGCCAAATCGAAAGGCGCTTTTTTGTTCGGGATATGTAATGTGGTGGGTTCGTCCATTGCTCGTACGACGCATGCAGGCTGCTATACACATGTCGGGCCCGAAATAGGAGTGGCTTCTACTAAAGCTTTCACCGCTCAAGTAACTGTGTTGACCATGATTGCGCTGGCGTTGGGAAAGGAAAAGGGTACCCTTTCGGAAGAGACGTATCTTTCCATCTTGAAAGAAATGTCGCGCATACCGGAGAAAATCGTTTCCATTTTGAAACAAGACAATTTGATAGCTGAACTTTCGAAGATATTTACCTATGCGCAACATTTCATCTACCTTGGGCGAGGTTTCAATTATCCGGTAGCGCTTGAAGGTGCGTTGAAGTTGAAAGAAATATCGTATATACATGCCGAAGGGTATCCTGCAGCCGAAATGAAGCATGGACCCATAGCACTGATCAGCCAAGAAATGCCGGTGGTGGTAATCGCTCCTATGGGTGGAGTGGTTTACGACAAGGTAGTGAGTAACATTCAGGAAGTAAAAGCGCGAAAAGGAAAAATCATTGCCGTGGTGTCCGAAAACGATCGGACGGTTCGCGAAATGGCCGATCATGTAATCACCATCCCCGAAACGGACGAATGCCTTTATCCGATTCTGACTTCCATTCCGTTGCAACTGCTTGCTTATCACATTGCCGTTATCAAGGGATGCGATGTAGATCAACCTCGCAATCTTGCCAAATCGGTTACGGTGGAATAGGGGTGGGGTGTTGATGATTCTTTCTCACGCCGCAGGAATAATCCTTATTGCATTTCCCGCAATCGCACTTCTATGCCACTGTCTTTCAAAAGTCCTTCTAATGGTTTTACGTCCGTATTTCCAAAATGGTACGGATACAAAACTTTCGGCGAAAACATTTTAGCTGCATTTACCGCTTGAGCAACCGTCATTGTGTAGGGTTGATTAACGGGCAAAAAGGCGACATCAATATTTTTCAGATTTTTCATTTCGGGAATATCTTCCGTATCGCCGGCAATATAAATCCTCAATCCGTCGATGGTAAGGATATATCCGTTGTCACGCGAACGGGGGTGGAATTGCTCGCGTCCCGGTGTAGTGTTGTATGCCGGTACGGCCTCGAGGGTTATTTGATTCGGTAACTCCATTTTGTCCCCATTCTTCATTATCTTGGCTTTTGCATTACCCGATTTTTTAGCACTCGATTCGTTCATCACCAGGACGGTTTTTTCTTTGGACAAGGCATCAATCGCTTTCGGATCGAGATGATCTTCATGCTCGTGCGTGATCAGAATAACATCGGCTTTGGGAAAAGTTGAGTAATCGGCAAACATAGATACCGGATCGACCTGAATCAGTAAATTGTCATAAGCAATTTGCAGACTCCCATGTTTGATGAACGTAATTTTCACTTCGCGATTGTTCTTTGTCTTGAAAGTATCGCTTACGTAAGTCTCATTTTTTGCATTCAATGAGGAAAATGACATCACAGTCATCATCAACAGTACAAAGAATTTCATATTTCGTTTCATATCTCCAAGTTTTTTAATTCGTTTGAAACATTTTCGACTTCGGTATAACAATCCGTAAAAACAATTTGTTTGTGAAAAAATGAGAAGGAGAGAGAAAAACAGGATTGCTGACAGCGAACAAGTGCGGACGAGTTTGTCAGATAACGTCTGACATTGTCGACGTCCGCAACCATTAATCGTCACGCGGACTTATGGCCGGGGATGTAGGTCGGAACGCCGCATACCCGGATGTTCTACATTCCGGAGCGGAGCCGACAATGCGTTGTTAGTCGCTGTGTGTCCCCCGGTTTGAAGGCTGCCAAGGATGGCGGCACCTTCAAATCCGGTCATCCGTATCATATAGAACGCAATATTCATTGACCTATCGAGCCGCAAAAAGCGCGGCGAACCATCGCGTTCTCGTGGCTCGCCAATTCCCCCGGATGCGACATCGTTTATTGCGTTATATATAATTCAGATTCGCTGCTGTGTATTGAGATTTATTTCTTTTATCTTGTAGACTTCGTATCTGTTCTGAGTAACAAAATCTACAATATTGCCCTCTATAAGCACCAGGTTTTCAGGATTATAGTATTTTAGCTTTCCAACAAGTTTAATCTCGCCTGTTTTTCTGCCCACGAGTTCCTTTGCCCTTTCTTTTTCCACCGAAATAAACAGCTTGTTACCTTTAAACTCGATCTCAAAGCCGCCTTTGTCGGCATTATATTGCTCTTTTTGCAAGGCAATG
>Ga0208824_1001016_pt1 | contig 26880 bp, 16 predicted proteins | sample AD_JPNTR3_MetaG_FD_184447 | JGI IMG/M metagenome (GOLD analysis project Ga0208824, IMG submission 184447) | Active sludge microbial communities of municipal wastewater-treating anaerobic digesters from Japan - AD_JPNTR3_MetaG (SPAdes) (version 2) | ecosystem: Engineered > Bioreactor > Anaerobic...
GTATATCATAGTAAAGTTTTTCATCCCCTGAGATTCCAAAGATTTTCTGAAGGACAAAATAATGTAAAATCACAGAATCGAGTGTTTTCCAGTCATCAGAATATCCTTCTGGTAGAAAACTTTTGATATTCTCAATATTCTTAATCTTCCAGGTCTGAAAATTGCCATTGAAAAATACGCCAAAAATGCAGGTGTTTTTTTCTTCAATCCGATGCAAGACATCCTGTAGATTCTGATGTTTTTCAATATCAAAAAATTGTTTTACCTCGTTTATTCTTTCAAGGGGACTTATGTTTTTCATAATTGCTCTGTGCGTTGGAAGAACCACAAGAGAATCAGAAAAAAGATTTGTCAGATAGCACATAATATAGCCAGGCGCTGTTTGTGGATTTTGCCTGTAATATTCATAAGATGCCTGAAATCTATGATGACCATCAGCAATAAAAAATGTGGTATTTTCTAATTTTCTCATAAACTCAGAAAAAACTTCTGGATTGCAGTCAGAAAATTCAATGGTATAATCCTCAAAATCCGCGATGGTAGGAAATAAGAGATTTTCTGAAATCTTCTCGAGTATGCTCTCTTTATCCTCATAGAGAAGAAAAATTGGCTCAAGATTTGCTTTTGTTATATCAAGAAGTTTTATTCTATCATCCCGGTATTTGTTAAAAATAACCTCATGCTTGATAATCCTGTTTGATTGAGAAAGATCAATTAAACAAATAAATCCTGTTCTTTTTACAGTCCTACCCTTATAATGAAAAGTTTGTCTCAATACATAGTATTTATTCTCTAAGTCCTGAACCAGAATTTTTTCATCACACCATTTTTTAAGTTTATCAGCAATATTTTTATGATAATCTACTTCAAATGATTCAGGCAGTGTAAGATGGACAATATTATGCTGTGAGCGTTCAATAAGAACCTTTCTATAATCAGAACCAATAACATCATATGGTGGTGCTATAAGATTTTCAATTCTTCCAGCGGTCTCTGAATATCTGAAACCTTTGAATGGGGAAATAATAGCCATTTACCTCCTTTATTAAAGTCCTGTGGGTATATCAACAAACTCTGCCTCAACATCCAAATCTTTTGATATTAGTTTTGCCAATTGTTTTACTCCCAATGTTTCAGTGGCGTGGTGTCCTCCAAAAATAACATTAATACCTGAATCTTTTGCATTATGGAATATCTCAATCGCATCACCTGTGATATAAAGGTCAACCCCTGCCTTTACTGCTTCATTGAAACCAGCATACCCTCCACCACCGCTTATCACTGCAACTGTTTGAATAAGTTTTTTTCCAAAAGGAAGAACCCTGCATTTAATACCAAGGCCTTTGTTAATTTTATCTACTATGGAATCGAGATTTTCTGCTTTTTTATAGTGCCCGCAATAACTGATTGCCTGGCCATCATAGATGAAAAAATCTCTGAAAATCTTTGCACCAATCATTCTTAAAAGCATTGCATTATTTCCAATCTCAGGATGTTTATCAAGTGGAAGATGTGCAGCATAAAGGGAAATTCCATTTTTATAAAGTATCTCCATCCTTTTTTTATTTAATCCAGTAAAGCAGGGATTTGTGTCTGCCCAGTAATTACCATGATGAACCACAACAATATCTGCTCTTCTTTTTGCTGCTTCTTCAAAAACAGTTGCTCCTGCATCAACGCTGCACATAACCTTTTTAACAACCTGTTTTCCCTCAAATTGAAGCCCATTCCAAGAACCATCTCTGATTCCTGATATATCAAGATAACTATTAAGAAATCCCACAATCCTTTCAAGTTTAATCATTTTTTCTCCATTTAATATCTTTAATATTTTTCCTGAAGGAGTTTTATTATATTTGAATCCTTAAGCATCTTTTTTATCTGATTTTCCTTTGCCTTTTTCATTCCATAACCATCAGATATTATATCCCAAACCTCAGCAATTACTGCATTTTCTCCATACATATAATCACTTCCCTTTGATGGAGAAACAAGAATAGTATTATGATTTTTTATTGCAGAAACAACGCCTTCTTGACTTAATTCAGATGAAAGAATTATTGTTCTCTCTGGATTGCTGAATGTTCCATCGTGGGTGTCAGTGCTTCCTATTAAAGGAGGTAGTATTTCCTGTTTTTTCCATTCATAATAATAAGCAGGTATATGTTCCCAGGCATCCACACCTATTGTAGAAATCCCGCTGTCGATTCGTGAAAGTTCCCATTCAGAGCCAGTCCACCCAGGATGATTCCACACAATTATGGCATCTTGCTTCTTAACCTGCTGGATTATTTCATCAAGAGATACCTTCCAGTTTATTGTTTTTTTCAAAGGATATGCATTCATATGAAAGTTTGGTGTTGTTATTTCCTGTCCAATAATAAACGTATAATTGAATGAATTTTTTGAAAGAAATCCTGATACGAGAGAAGCACCATTAACTGTGTTATGATCTGTTAGAGCAAAAAAATCCATAAAACAATACATTGATTCGAGTGTTATTCCAACAGGGGTGGGATAACCATCTGAAAAACTTGAGTGCGCGTGAAGATCTCCACAATAGGCAAAACCCTTAATCTTAACATCTTCTGAACTTCTCATAGAAAACGCAAATTCTTTAACAAGTGTCTTTCGAATTGCATCAACCTCAGATACTGATACAGGGTTTCCTTTTATAACAAGATTTGCCGCTTGTTCTGCAACCCATCTTGATGGGTGAGAAACAGAAACAAGCATATCCCTGAAAGGTATCCTGATTATTGCCTGTTTTACAATTTCTACCCTGTATGCCCTGAACCCGGGAAATATTTCAGATACATTATTTTCCCCGCATACAAAAAGAAAAGCAGGTGTTTTCATTGCATCTTTAATACTTAGAAATCGTATGTCTTTCCCTCTGGAGTTAGCATATTTTTTTATAAGATTTTTTACGTTTTCATCTGAGTTATCTGAAACAAAAATTGCATCAACCTCTATATTGTCAATTTTTTCACTATCAACAACATACAGGGTTTTCTTTTCAGGGATAACAACAATCAATTGTTTTTCAGGTCTAAAGTTTTTGATATTGAAGTAAAACATTGAATATGCCCAGGATGATGCCCTTGCAGGAAGCCCTGCGATTATTACTGGTCCTGCTGCGTTTTTATCTTCCAGAAGATCAACAAAACCAGTAGTTTTTTCTCTTGCAGCAATCTGTGCCTGGTCAGGGTTTGAAAACTTTTTTACATTAACACATACAAGTGGAATCCCAGCCCAGTAAAAACCCACAACTGCAGTATCCAGACCAGGATATTCAACAATAACCTGTGCATCTGGTTTACCAGTAAGTTCGAGCAGATCAAAAAGCGTGCCAGTTTTCTGCGGATTGTTTTTATTTAGTACATTAAACCGTGCTGCTACTTCTCTTACTTCAAACTGTATTCGTTCCATATCATTTAGTTCTATTGCTCTTTTTATTCTTTCATAACAGGCACAGATTCCCAGAAAACCAGCAGCCCTGAATGGTTCTGTCTGAGAGAGTTTCTTTATATTTGCGTTATGAATTCCCAGAAGGATTTCAGACATAATATTTCCAGCAAAGAAAATAGGTTTCTTAACAGTGGTTGTATTGTTATTTTTGTCTTTAACAGTTACTGAAATAAAAAATACATCCTCATTTATCTTATCTAAATTCAGTATTGTCTCTGCACGAACAGCATTTTTCCAGAAATCAGAATAATGACTGATTTTCGCAGTTTTTTCAGAAATAACGCCTTTATTTGGTGTTTCAATTTTTACCTTTATATTCTCAATATCCTTAAAAACCATTGATCCAATCTCAACCGCAAGAGGTATTGCCTTTTTTTCTTGAACAACAGGTTGAACCTCAATAAAAATGTTTTGTTCTGACTTTTTACTTGGCTCGTCTAAGATAGTACATGGAATAAATCTTTCAGGGCTTTTGTAAAGGTCTTTCTTACCAAGGAAACTCATGCTGAATGGCTGGACTGAATCTTTATCAATGCTGTCATAGTCATCGAGCATAAACTGCACAGCAATATTGGTTCCTATAAAGGGTTGTTTTATATCAGGAAACGCAGACCATGGAATAAAAAGTTCAATATTATATCCATATTCTGTGGGTTTTCCCGCACATTGAATTCCATCGACACGACTACCAAAAGTTGTTGCTTCTGGCTGCCTGCCATTAACAGGAGGCTTGATAAGTATCTGATAACAACCCTTTGTATAGGGTCTTTTCATAAAAAAATTATGTCTCCCATCAATGAAAACTTCAATACAATCCTGCTGGTAGGCAAGATTTCCTGGCATATTGTTTATTACCTCATTATCAGATACAATTGCGGCAAAAAATATACCGGTCTCATTCCATGCCCAGTAGAACTCGGCTCCAGCATCTCTCTGACCTTTCCAGGTATGGTTTACTGAATGGGCAATATGGAATGTTGACCTTACTGGAAAGCAAAGTGCTTTTTCCCATTCTTTTGCTGTTATATTCCCATCAAGGGCAATATCAGAATACAAGATGGAAAATGGCTTTGTTTCTAAGGATGGGAGTGTCCAATCAACACTTATTTTAGAAAAAACAATGTTTCCGAAAAGTAAAACAAGAATAACTGTTTTTTTCATTTTTCCTCCTGTTTTATCAATAGTTTCAAAAGTTTTTATATCCTTCCTAAATCCCCCTCACCCCCTTTTTATAAAAGGGGGAATTAGGGGGAGGACTTTTCAAAGGGGGGATTTTTAATTCCCCTCTTTTAGAGGGGTGTCTCGTAGAGACGGGGCATTTATATCATCAAAACTAAGTGCAGAACTTAAATTGAACTACCTTTTCCTTTGCAAACAGACAAAGTTTTTTCATGTTCAAAGAGGTTTTAATTTTTGCTCGGTTATTGATATAGCAATCTTCTCGATATCCAGCGGGTTTTTATTGTATTATTGTTATATCATCTATCTTATGTATTGTCTAATTTCATTCAGTTTATAATACCCCTGATTGTGCTAAAATATATTCCTTAATACTTCTGACGGAGGAAAATATGGATAATTATGATGTAATAGTTGTTGGTGGCGGACCAGCAGGATACCCCTGCGCCATAAGATGCGCACAGTACGGCTTAAAAACTGCCCTTGTTGAAAAGCAACAACTCGGAGGATGCTGTCTTAACAGGGGTTGTATCCCGACAAAAACACTTTTCTCATTAGCAAAAACCATCCATAATTCAGTATCATATGGATGTTGCAATGGGTTTGTTCCTGACTGGGAAAAGGTTTCTCTTCATATAAAAAACAATGTTTGTGCAAAACTTCGTTCAGGTATTGGAATGCTTCTAAAAGCCAATGGAGTTGAATATATTCAGGGAGAAGCAAAAATAAAAGAACCAAAGGCAGTTGTTGTTAATGAAAATATTTTTGAAACAAAAAATATTGTTATTGCCACTGGCGCAAGTGTTAATATACCAGAAAAATTTCTACAGGACAGCCGACTTTTAACAAGTGATACAATCTGGAACATAGAGAAACTCCCTGATTCAATGGCAATCATTGGTGCAGGTCCAATTGGTTGTGAATTTGCATCAATCTTTTCTGCTTTTGGGGTAAAAATTACTATCTATGAAATGCTTGATCAGATACTCCCAGGTAAAGACAAAGAAATTGCCTCTACACTCACCAAGATTCTTAATCAAAAGGGTATTCAGATAAAAACCAGTATAAGGATTAATTCACTTGAAGAAATACCACAACAGTGTATTCTATGGGCAACAGGAAGAAAGCCAGATTTATCTTCATTTGAGCAACTAAATCTAAAGATTTCTGAAGGTGGTGTTTCTGTTGATGAAAAAATGCAAACAGAAATACCAGGTATCTTTGCTGCTGGTGATATTACAGGAAAATGGCAACTTGCTTATGTTGCAACAAAAGAAGGAGAAATCGCTGCGTCAGCGTGTGCTGGAGAACACCCAGTAATTTCCTATGAAAATATACCTGAAACTGTCTTTACAATTCCAGAGATTGGTGTTGTAGGAATAACAGAACAACAGGCACTTGCAGAAAAAAAACAAATCAGGGTTGGTAGATTTCCTTATAGTGCTCTCGGAAAAGCATTTGCATCAGGGAACATACAGGGTTTTACAAAAATAATTGTTGACCCTGAAACCGAAAAAATACTCGGTGTCCATATTATTGGAGAAAATGCAACTGAGATTATTCATACTGCGTCCCTGGCAATTTCTAATGGTCTAACAGTAAAAGAAATGCTTCAATCATATTACTGCCATCCAACATTCTCTGAAATTATCATGGAGGCATTGCTGGTTTGCGAGGGAAAACCTCTTCATATTCCAAAGACAAAAAAATGAATAGATTTCCGGTATGGGTCAAGAAAACAATAAAAAGCAGCCAGGAATACGAAACCACAAAAAACATACTCCAAAGGTATGGATTGAATACTGTTTGTGTTCATGCAAGATGTCCGAATATCTATGAGTGCTTTGGAAAGAAATATGCAAGTTTTATGATTCTCGGAAGTATCTGCACCCGAGCATGTAGGTTTTGTAGTGTTAGTCATACAACTGATATGCCTGATGTAGATGCAGAAGAACCAGAAAAGATTGCGCAGGCAGTAAAAGAACTGGGTTTGAGGTATGTTGTTATTACATCTCCGACCAGGGATGATCTTCCTGATGGCGGAGCAGGACATTTTGCCAGATGCATAATGGAAATCAGGAGGGAAAATCCAGGAATAAAGATTGAACCACTAATACCAGATTTCAAAGGAAATAAAGATTTTCTTATGGTTGTCCTCGATGCAAGGCCAGATGTTGTTTCGCATAATCTTGAAACAGTTCCATCCCTATATAGTTCTGTTAGACCGCAAGCCAACTATGCCACATCATTGAATGTCCTTGAAAATGCAAAAAAACACGGATTTCTTATAAAATCAGGGATTATGGTCGGGCTCGGGGAAACATTCGATGATGTTATAAATGTAATGAATGACTTGAGAAATATAAACTGCGATTTTTTTGTAATTGGCCAGTATCTGAAATCAGCACCAGAAAACCTTGACGTTAAAGAATTCATTAAACCTGAAGTATTTAAAGAATATAAACACATCGGCGAAAAAATAGGATTTAAGATGGTCTTTTCAGGTGTATTCTGTAGAAGTTCATATATGGCAGATATTGCATTGTCTCTTTTTTGATTTTTCCTTACAGGCATGGAGAAACACAGATAATGATGAGAAAAAGATTAGCAAATACCTTTGTTTTTCTGTTTTTCTTTATTCTGGTTATACCCTGTTGGTGTCAGGAAAAGATAGTTATTATCAGCCCGCACTGGGAGGGTGTAAAAATTGAGATTGGCAGGATATTTCAGGATTACTATAGGAAAGTTAAAAACACTGATATAAAAATTGAGTGGCTTGATCAGGGTGGAAGTTCAGATGATCTGAAATATGTTGAGTCGCTTTTTCAAAAAAACCCAGAGACAACAGGGATAGATATTTTCTTTGGTGGTGGACTTGACCCATATCTTCTATTAAAAGAAAAGGGTTATTTGATGCCGTTCAAGGTAAACGAGAAAATCATCAAAGAAATCCCTGCACAGTGTGGAGGAATTCCCAATTATGATAAGGATTATACCTGGTATGGCATTGTTCTTTCAAGTTTTGGGATACTCTGTAATAAAAAGGTCCTCGAGTTTATCAAGGCACCCATCCCTGAAAAATGGAGTGATCTTGCAAAGCCAGAGTACTATGGCTGGGTTGGAACTTCTGACCCCCGTCATAGCGGAAGTATGCATATGATGTTTGAGATTATTCTTCAGGCAAACGGATGGAAAAAAGGATGGGATACAATACTCGGAATACTTGCAAACACGACAAGCATTCCAACAAGTGCATCACAGGCAGCAAAAGATACTGCTATTGGACAAACAGCAGTGTCTCTATCTATTGATTCTTATGCACTGGCCCAGATTGAGGTAAATGGTCCAGAAAATATGTGCTTTATATTACCAGAAGGACAAACAGTTATAAATCCTGATTGCGCTGGAATATTGAAAGGCGCTCCGAATCTTAAAAACGCTCAAATGTTTATTGAATTTCTTTTATCTGACCAATGTCAGAAACTTTTGATGTATCCAAAAAATTCTCCTGGAGGACCAAAGAAGTATTCTCTGAACAGGTTAAGCATAAAACCACGTGTGTATGAAAATTGTTCTGAGATTACAGTTAATCCATACAAAAAAGAAATGGATTTTAGTTTTGATTTTAAGCTTGCATCAAGAAGATGGTCGCTTCTTAATGACCTTATTGGTGTTTTTTCCATTGATTGTGCAGGACTTGCAAGAAAAGCATATAAAAAGGTTATTGAAGACCCTTCAAGAAAAGACATTTTCTTTATGATCCCTGTAAAGGAGGACGAGCAGGATTTTCTTATTGAACACTGGAAAGATCCTGTTTTCAGGAATAAACATCTGAACAAATACTTGAACTTTTCTACTCAAAAGTATAAACTATGCATAATGCACGGTTCAAAGAAAAAATGAAAGGGATGCGAGGACATTTACTTTTACATTTTGGATCGAATTTTAAGGATGGAAACACCCTGTGTGTATGAGATACCCCTAATCTTTCCCTCTTTGAAAAGTCCTCCCCCTAATTCCCCCTTTTATAAAGGGGGCGAGGCGGATTTTAATTCCCCTCTTTTAGAGGGGTGTCTCGTAGAGACAGGGCATTCAATCATCAAAACCCATCTACTGAGGGACTTTAGTCCTGTGTCTTTTTTGCAACAGCATAAATAATGAAAATCATTTCTCATCCTTTACGAAAGGAGGGAGAACGAAAAATACCACTTTCATATTTTATGAAAGGAAATAGGAACAATGGTAATTCTTTTACACAAGCGATTCTTAGAAGATGTGGGTAAGGGATAAAAAGGGGCGAGGCGGATTTAGAAGGGAGGGATATAAAAACTTTTGAAACTATTGAAAAATAAACAAGGAGGAAAAATGGCAAAGATTGGGCTTCAACTTTATTCAGTAAGGACAGATTGTGAAAAGGACCTTGTTGGTACACTTTCAAAGGTCTCAAAGATTGGGTATGAAGGTGTGGAATTTGCTGGATACTATGGAAGAGATGCAAAAGAATTGAGAAAAATACTTGAGGACCTTAATCTTGTTTGTTGTGGTACGCATATCGGTTTGAACACTTTGATAGGAGATGAACTCCTTAAAACAGTTGAGTTTAATGCAGTTCTCGGCAATAAGTATCTTATAGTCCCAGGCCTTCCAGAGGAGTATCGTAATTCCATTCAGGCATGGAAAAATACAGCAAGAATATTCAATGAAATTGCTGATCGATTAAAACCATATGGAATGAAAACTGGATATCACAACCACTGGATAGAATTTCAGCCACTGGAAGGAGAAAAACCTATGGATGTTTTCTTTTCCTCTACATCAAAGGATGTAATCATGCAGTTTGATACTGGAAATGCCCTGCATGGAGGAGGAAATGTTATTGACTACCTTAAAAAGTTTCCTGGTAGATCTGATACAATTCATATAAAAGAATTTTCTTCCACAAACGATAAGGCAATAATTGGAGAAGGTGACATACCTTGGAAATCCGTAATTGAAATATGCTCAACATCTGGAAATACTGAGTGGTATATTATTGAACAGGAAAGTTACGCCTATGCACCTATCGAGTGTGTTGAAAGGTGCTTTATCAATTTCAAGAAAATTCTTCTTAATAAATAATCCAACCCTTCCTTGGAAGGGAGGAATTTCTACTTCCGGGGACAGCGATGGAAAAAGTCCAGCAAAATAAAGTGATTGAGTTTTGCTTTACTTCAAAACAAAAGATAGGCCAGCCAGAGGATATAGATTTTTCTGCAAATTTTGTTTCTCCTTCAGGAAAAATCAGGAAGGTTCCTGGATTCTGGGATGGTGGAGATGTCTGGAAGATACGATATTCTTCGACTGAAGAAGGAATTCATTCCCTTGAAACAGAATGCCAACAGGGTATTAAGGGCCTTTCTGATAGTAAATCTGATTTCAGGGTTATCCACGCAAAACATAAAAATCAACTCTATAAATATGGTTTTCCTGTTGCTCGCAATGGGAATATAACATACTTAAATGGAAAGGAATTTTTCTGGCTCGGCGATACATGGTGGATGGGATTGTGTAAAAGATTAACCAGGGATGATTTTAGGATACTCTCAAAGGATAGAGCGAAAAAAGGTTTTACTATTGTTCAGATTGTTGCAGGCCTTTATCCTGATATGGTCTGGTATGATCCGCGGGGTAAGGGCGAAAAGGGATTTCCATACACAAGAGATTTTTCAAGAATGCTGCCTGGCTATTTCAAAGCCGCTGACTGGAGGATTCAATACCTTGTTGAATTAGGCATTGTTCCATGCATTGTTGGTGCCTGGGGATACTATATCAACTGGACAGGCACAGAAAAAATGAAAAAACACTGGAGGAATATTATTGCAAGATGGTCTGCTTATCCTGTTATATGGTGTGTTGCTGGAGAAACCACAATGCCCTATTATTTATCAACAACCAGAGAGGATGATCAGCGGTTTCAGAAAAAAGCATGGACTGAAGTTGCAAGATATATCAAAGAAATAGATTCTTTTAACCATCCCCTTACAACACACCCAACCCGGCTTGGGCATGAAATGCTTGAAGACCCTGAACTTCTTGATATCAACATGCTGCAAACAGGCCACGGAAGTCATACCTCATTTGACAATACCTGGACATCAATAAAAGAAGCACGAGAAAAGTTTCCTGATAAACCTGTTGTTATAGGAGAATTAAACTATGAAGGAATAGGACAGGCATGCAGACAGGAGATTCAGAGGGTTTGTTTCTGGGGAAGTATTCTTTCAGGTGCACAGGGTTATACATATGGGGCAAATGGGATATGGCAGGTAAACACAAGAGAAAAACCTTATGGACCATCTCCTCATGGAAGAAGTTGGGGAGATACTCCCTGGGAAGATGCATATAAACTACCAGGTTGCTTGAATATATCAATCGGGAAGAGATTTTTATCAAAAATAGGCGTACAGAAGATTGTCCCCTGCCAAGATAAACTAATGCTCGAGGACAAAAAAAGTTGCATCTTTGCAGCAGAAATTCCTGACCAACTGATGCTCGTATATGTTGGACCTCCTTGTTTTAGCGCTGGTATAAATGCAATTTCAGGATTAAAACCAATGCAAAAGTATATTGTTTCACTTATAGATCCAGAAGACGGAAAAATAAAAAAAACTGGTATGCTTAATACAGATAAAAATGGTCTATGGACACTAAAAAAACACTTCTGGGCAAGTGTTCCTGTATGGCGGGACTGGTTAATTCTCATAAGACCCGAGAAATAAGGCGTAATTGCGAGAAGCAAGAGATTAAGGGTTCATGGACAATCAGGGAAAAATATATGACAGGAAAGGAAAAAATCAGGGCGGCTTTTACTAAGGAAGGGGCTTTAGAAGTTCCTGTTGTTATACCCTATGAGGGTATTCTTATAAGAGACCATTGGGAGAAATTAACAAATCAGCCGTGGTATGCAATGCATCTACCTGATATTATGGCACAGGTACAGTGGTACACTGATGTTCTGACAAAAATTAATCAGGACTGGTTTGTTGTGTATCCTTTTTACAGTAAGAAGGAGCGCGAATCAATCAGAATAGAATTGTTCCCTGAGAAAATCTGCCTTATTGATACGCAAACAAATAAAAGAAAAGAATATTTCAAGCCAAGAGTTGCAGGATGGTCTATTTCAGGACAGATTCAATCAGTTAAGGTCAATAAATTACCTGAAACGATCTCAGAACTTGAAGTGACACTTCCTGAGAAACCACAGAAATTTGACAGACAAAAATTTTATGCCGAGGGCAGGCACGAACTTGCAGAAATTCTTATAAAGAAGTTTAGTGACAGGATGCCAATATGTCATGTGTCCTCTCCTCTGTGGAAACTCTATGGTGTTTTTGGTTTTGAAGGAATGATGACCATGATAGCAGAAAACCCTGATTTTGTTGTTTATGCCTGTGAAAGGTTTCTTGAGATAAGCATAGATTTATCGCAGCAGTTTATCGCTGCTGGAGCAGAAGTTCTGTGGATAGAAGAGTGTCTGACTGATATGATAAGTCCCTCTGCTTTTGAAAGGTTTAATGTGCCTTTCATGAAGAAACTCGTATCTGCAATAAGGGAGTGCGGCGGTAAAAGCATATACTATTATTGCGGGAATCCCTGGGATAGAATTAATAGCATCCTTTCAGTTGGGACAGATGCAATCTCTTTTGAAGAAGGAAAAAAGGGATTTGAAATAAACATAGAGGATGTCGTCGAGGCAGCCAAAGGTAGATGCGTTGTATTTGGAAATCTTGACGCAATCAATCTTTTGCCGTATGCTGATAGAGACACACTAAAAAAAGAGATTAAAAGACAGATTCAGGCAGGAATAAAGAATAAACGCAGATTCATAATGTCCCTCGGTAGTCCTGTTACCCCTGGTACATCAATTGAACAAGTACAGAATTATTGCAATATATCAAGGGAATTAGGACAATCTGGCTAACTGCACTTTTTTGATGGATCAACCACCAACTACGAGGTTATCTATGATAAAAAATTTTCTATGTAAGATGTTCGGCCTATTATATTTTGCTTCTTCTTTGTGCTTTGCTGAAACACTGTATCTCGATGCAAACACTTTTTCTGTTTCTGGAAATGGCTGGAAACCAAATCAAACAGGATATATAGCAAGGCAGGCAACATGGATGAAGGTCCTGCATGGTGCAGATGGGGAGTTTGATTCAACTGCTTCAAAAGAATTTGAGATAAAAAAACCTGGCACTTACAAAATCTGGGTCAGGTATCTCCAGTCATACTATTATAGAGGGCCATTTCATATCAGCATTTTCTCTGGAGAAAACAAGATTGCTGGCTATGATTTTGATATACAGAGAAAAGGCGAGTATGTTGACATTGATTATGTTTGGGATGGTTTTGATGTACATCTCGATCAGGGCACTTATAAGATTGTTATAAGCAAAATAGATAAAAACGCAAGGTATTATTTCTATACAAGAGCCATTGACTGCATTCTTATAACTGATGGACTGAATGAACAACCTGATAATTCTCCCTTTGGTCCCCAGTTATATGTCAGGATAGAGTTTGGATCAGGGCATGAAAAACCTTTTTATGTCCATATCTTTGGAAACTACTATCGTGCGCCATGGTATGGTCATTTTGCACTCTCAAACTCTGGTCTTGAACAAACACTTCAGCCTTCGCAGGGTGAAAAGGTTTTTTTTAAAAGCAACCAGAAAACACCCTGGTTGAATATAACAAAACTTATGTATTTTGATTCAGGGGTCAATCTTACTCTTTCAGCAAGATACTCATACTATGATATAGCACCAAGGTTAAATGCAACCTTTTACTTTGCCTATGCACCTGATGAAAAAGCAATAGTAAAAATAATTAGAAGGGATGTTATGGGTTCAATGAGAATTATTATCCCACCTGATTTTAAGGAACAAGAAAATGCAGAAAAGTTTACAACTGACCTTGAACTCGCTGAAAAATATGGCACCATAGCAGATGCTGCAAAATGGCCGGAAATAGGTAGGAAACCTCAGATTTTTCCTTTTTTTGTCTCTGCAAATATTCCCACAGTTAATCAGGAATACCCTGCTATAGCAAAGATTGATCAGAAAACATTTGATAGAGAATGGAAAACACTCGATTATTTTGGGTTCTCGAATAAGGAAAAAATAATACTTTCTTCAAATGTCTGGAATGCAGGTCTGCGAAAAGACTACCTCTGCTATTGTGGTGTAAATGTTTCTGAGGTAGAAAATACTGCAAAGGTCGAGGCAGAACAATTCAAGAAACAAGGAAAAAACCCTGAAAAAATTTCCTACTGTATGACTATGGACGAGCCAGGGGGGCTCTCTGTTGAACATCTTCTAAAATGCCAGATATGTACACAAAAATTCAGACAGTACCTTCAGGAAATGAAACTTACCCCTGAAAATTTTGGCGTAAATAACTGGGATCTGGTTAATCCGGTTGACTCAACGCAAAAGGATACACAGCCAGAGATTTTCTATTACACACAAAAGTTCAGAACATTTGCTTTAAGTAAATTGCTTCGTCTCCAGAGGGAATCTCTCGAAAATGCCTACGGCACAAAATTTCCTGTAAACGTTAATTTTTCTGATGGTGTTGTTTATATCGCGAATTTTGGCTGCATCGGTGTTGACTATTTTGATCTTCTCGATTCTGATGATAACAATTCAATCTGGAGCGAGGACTGGGCAAATGGATCTTCCACAAGGCAATGTACTGCTTATAACTCAGAGATTATGCGCTCTGCTGCTATGAAAAACAATCAGGTTCCTGGTCATTATCTTATAGGTTACGCTGGTAGATCTCCCTGGACTATGAAAACATATACAGCAAGCCATGTTGCAAGAGACAACAAAATCCTCAATGCTTACTGGTATGGACCTATATGGTCAGCACATGAGGCGGGCCCTCCATGGAATAATCACTCAATCCAGGCAAGAACCGATATGTGGTATTCTCTCGCTGAAATCATAAGAGAAATAGGAGCATCTGAAGATCTTCTTTATCCTGCGAAAAAACGCAAAAGTCAGGTTGCGATATGCTATTGTTCATCTTCTGATATATGGGAAATTGGTGAAAACTATGCCTATGGCTTTGAAAGAATGCATACATGGCTTGCGCTTGCCCATAATCAGATACCTGTTGATTTTCTATCTGAGAAAATGATTGAACAAGGTAATCTATCGCAATATAAGGTTGCCTATCTATCGGGTACCTGTATATCAGAAAACTCAGCAGAACAGATAAAACGATGGGTTCAAAAAGGAGGAACTCTTGTACTCACTGCTAATGCAGCATTAAAAAACCAGTTTAATAGACCACTGACTGTTTTTGATGAGATGCTGCCAGTAAAAAGAATATCCTCTTTTGAAATTTCAAAATTTCTTAATAGCGGTCGATATCTTGACTCTCTTAAGGTTGAGGATATTGTCACAACAAACACAGGCGCAAGGTTGGATGTTATTTCTGTAAAACAAAAGATGGTCGTCAAACCAAAATCTATGGTGCTGGGTACATTTTCTGATTCGAGTCCTGCTGTAGTATATGGCAGATATGGAAAGGGTTCTGTTTATTGTGAAGGATTTCTTCCTGCAATTGCATATATAAGAAATGCCTTGATTGAAAGAAACAGGGTAATGGAAAAAATCCAGGATGTCAATGCATTGCCTGAACCAGAACCATACGAGGTTGTTTCTGATGATTTGCTGATAAAAAGGGCATTCGAGCCCTGGAAATACCCTGCTGAATACAGAGATTTTATATGCCTTCCTATGGTGAACGCAAAATTGGATATGCCTGTCAAGTGCTCTGTGCCTCTTGTGGATGCAGTTATCATGGACAGTAAAAAGGGTAGTGTGCTTGTTCTTTCAAACTATACATTCCAGCCAATTAAGGATGTTATTTTAGATGTTAAGGTAAACCAAAGAGTGCTACGTGTGGAAAGTGTTCATAGTGGCCAACTCAAATTTAGAAAATCTGGTTTTAATAGAATTTCTTTCTCAGTACCACTAATAGAAACTGATTTTATAAAAATCTATTATCGTTGAGGATTTATCTATAAAATTTAATATCCTTAAGCATTTTTCCTGTTCTTTCTTTAAGGCGCTGGATGAGGTCCTTTTTATTTTTCTTCATTTCGAGCAGCCATGCTGAATTTTTTACACATACATAAAGTACATCCTTATCCATTTTGCGCACATAACTAAAACGTTTTCCTTCCCCAGAAACCTCAGCCCATATCTTGTCCCAATCAACTATGCCAGATCGGCTTATATCTGGTGTTGTTCCAATTCCACTTAAGACACTCGAAAGAATCTCTGATATTCTTTTTTCTGTCATGGCCTTATTGGCATCACAACATATACGTAGTCTGGATTTTCCTTCTCACATAATTTTGCTGGTTTTACAGGATCCTGGAATGAAAATTCAACAGACTCTGTTGTTACGGTTCTAAGAAACTGTATTAGATAATCAGGGTTAAAAATAATGGTATTTTCTGTCCCTGAATAATCAATAGTAAGTTTTTCTTCACCATATCCACTGTCAGGACTTTCAATGCTTAACAAGAGTATATTTTTTCTGAAGTTCATCTTCATAGAGCGGAAACTTTCACTTGACATAAGAGAGAGTCTGTCTAGACTTTCAAGGAAAAGCGCTGTGTTTATAGTTGCACAATTTAATTTGTCTGATTGTGGAATAACCTTTTCATAATCAGGAAAATCACCTTCTAACAATTGTGATGTTAATGTTGTCCTTTCTGATTGTAAAACAACCTGGTTTTTAGAGAAAAACATAGTAATTTCTGATTCCTTAAAGATAAGAGGCAGAACATCAGTAAGACGTAACGGCAAAATAAGTTTAATTTCAATATCCCCGTCTATCTGTTTTCTAACAAATGAAAGTCGTCTTGTATCAGTACCTACCATACAAAACAATCCATTCTTTACATCAATAAGAACACCTCTAAAAAACATTCTTGGTTCAATAGGATTTACACAATAACTTGTTTTTTTAATCATTTCAAAAAGGTCAGAGGTTGAAATAGACATTTTTCCAGAACCTGAAAGTGTTTCGACTTCTGATGGAAGTTTTGGGTATTCATCAACATTCATCAGAAGAAATTTATACTGAAATGATTTATTGTCTATTATTGCGTGAGTTTCTGTTTGCACTATTTTAACCTTATCTTCTGGTATTTTTTTTATTAGGGAAATAAAATTTTTACCTGGAACAAGCATTGTTCCTCTATCTTTAACGCTTGCTTCTGCAAATATTTTAATTGTTAGCTGCAAATCAGTAGCCGTAAAGGTTATTCCCTCTTTTTTTGCTTCTATAAGTATGCCACCTGTTGAATTTATAACAGGTTTTTGAGGTAAAACCTTCCCTATTTTTTCAAGCGCGCTAACAAGCGTTTGTTTTTCTATAATTATTTCCATATTATCTCCTTTTTTCGTAATAAAAATAACAATATCTGTGAATTATATGTAAATTTATGTTAATCATATACTTGGGTTGTTAATAATATGTTTATAATTATGATTTAAGTGTGTTAATAATCTTGTCAACAATAGAACGAATGTTTTCATTGTTTTCTATTTCACTACTTATTTTTTTACAGGCATGAATTACTGTTGTATGGTCTTTTCCCCCAAATTCTTCAGCGATAGATGTCAGGGAACTACCTGTTAATGTTCTTGAAAGATGCATGGCTATCTGGCGGGGAATAACGAGATTTTTTATTCTTCTCTGACTTTTCAGGTCATGTATACTTATTCTGAAGTATTCTGCAACAACCTCCTGTATTCTTTGTACTGTGATTATCTTTTTCTGAGAGATTAACATCTCTTTAAGATATTCCTTTGTTGTGTCAATAGTTAATTCTTTCTCAAAGAGCAATGAAACAGCAACAAGTCGATTAAGAGCGCCCTCGAGCATTCTAATATTTCCAATGATATTATCAGCAATGTAAAATATTACATCATCACTCAAAGTAATATTCTTTGTTTCACACTTTTTCTTTAATATAGCAACACGTGTTTCAAAATCAGGTGGTTGAAGGTCAACAACAAGCCCCCATTCAAATCGTGAAACAAGCCTTTTTTCAAGAGAGGCAATCTCCTTTGGGGGTCTATCACTCGATAAAACGATTTGTTTTCTCTGGTCATAGAGCGCGTTAAATGTATGAAAAAACTCTTCCTGTGTCCCTTCTTTTCCAGCAAGAAAGTGTATATCATCTATCAAAAGGATGTCTGTGTTTCTAAACTTATTTCTGAATAGATGTGTTGTTTTGGTCTGGATACTATGAATAAACTGGTTAACAAAAATTTCACAGGATAAATATACAACCTGAGCATGTGTAACGGATTTTGCAAGATGACCAATTGCCTGCATTAGGTGCGTTTTGCCAAGCCCAACGTCTCCATAAATAAATAAAGGGTTATAAGCAACTCCAGGTGCCTGTCCTATTGCTAAACTTGCAGCATGCGCGAGACGATTGCAAGGTCCAACAACAAAGGTCTCGAATACATAATCAGGGTTAAGGTTTTCTTCAGATTCTTTTGTATTTGTATAAGAAAGATCACCTGTTTTTTGCTCCTGATATGTTTCTGTTCCTGGCATCATCCATCGTATATCTGGTTCAAAACTAAAAACCTCTGTGAGTATATTCTTGAAACTATCCAGAAAAGGAATAAGACCTTTATAAAATAGTTGATTTGGGATTTCTATATAAAGAATATTTCCATCTATCTTATTGATTTTCAATGGTTTAAACCAGATATCAATAACCCTATCGTTCTTTAGTTCTTCTCTAAGTTTTATTAACACGCTTTCCCACTGTTTCCACAAGTTATCCACAGCTTTCTCCATTACTTATTCGCTCCACAACAACGTTTATATTTTTTTCCACTTCCGCATGGGCATGGTTCATTTCTTCCGATTTTTCTACCATTTCTTTTTATAGGCATCTGTTTTACAGGTACAGGTGAGGATGCTGGTTCATTTTTGACAGAATCAAACTGATTCATTTCTTGATGGGAATATTGTCCAGAGACAACCGAGGGAACAGGTACTCTTGCAATGGTTTTTTCAGTTACCTTGACCCTGAAGATATGTGTTAAGACCGCCTGTCTTATTGATTTAAGCATATCTTCAAATAAGATAAATGCCTCCTGTTTATAGGCAACCAGAACATCCCGCTGGCCATAGGCGCGAAGCCCTATACCTTCCCTTAATTCATCTATAGAACGAAGGTGTGATTTCCATCTATGGTCTATTGCTTGCAGGAAAACAAATCGCAGAATTTCGTAAAATAGGTCTCCGAGGGCTTGCTTTTGATCCTGAAGAGAACTGTTAACCCAATTTTTTATATTGTCCTCTATATCATTTCGCCATATCTGGATATCTCTTATTTTCTCTGGTAGAGAAATGTCCATAGAAACATTAAAGATATTCTTCAAGTATGTTGATAGTCCTTCAAGATTCCATGTATCTGGTTTTGCTTGTTCATTAAGGTGTTCATTTATTGCCTGTGATATTTCCTCTTCCATAAAATCCGAAAGATACCTGTCCATATTGTTTCCTGAAAGAACATCCTGTCTTATACCATATATAACCTTTCTTTGCTGATTTAAAACATCATCAAACTCAAGAAGTTGTTTTCTTATCTCGAAATTCCTCGCTTCAACCTTTTTCTGTGCGTTACTTATCATCTTTGTAATCAAAGGATGCTTGATCTTCTCTCCCTCAGGAAGTTGACTCATAATTCCCTTCAGACGATCTGAACCAAAGATTCTGAGAAGATCATCCTCGAGAGAAAGATAAAACCGTGCTGAACCAGGATCTCCCTGCCTTCCTGCTCTTCCCCTTAGCTGGTTATCTATTCTTCTTGCCTCGTGTCTTTCTGTTCCAATTACGTGCAACCCGCAATCAATGGAAGGACTTGTTTTACACTCTGAAAACTTCCTTTCCTTAAAACAACTCGAACAATCATCCTCACAAAGAATACAACATTTGCTTTGGCCTGTTTCAGGAGATATACAACGGTTGTCAACAACGTCTTTCCCGAGAACAATATCTGTTCCCCTGCCAGCCATATTGGTTGCAATTGTAACAGCAAACTTCTGGCCTGCTTTCGCAATTATTTCTGCTTCTTTTTCATGGTGTTTTGCATTCAATACCTGATGAGGAATGTTCTTCCTTAAAAGAATTCTACTGAGTCGCTCTGATTTTTCTATAGATGTTGTACCAACCAGGACTGGTCTACCCTTTTTATGGAGATTTTCTATTTCTGTTGCCACTGCATCAAACTTATCTTTTTCTGCTTTGTATATCTCATCGTCAAACTCTCTCCTGTTTAAGGGTTTATTCGTGGGAATAACAAAAACATCCATCTTGTATATTGTTTTAATCTCAATTGCCTCTGTAAGGGCTGTTCCTGTCATTCCCGCAAGTTTCTCGTAAAGACGGAAATAATTCTGAAAAGATATTGTTGCAAGTGTCTGGTTTTCGCTTTCTATTGGTACATTTTCTTTTGCTTCAACTGCCTGATGGAGTCCATCTGACCATCTTCTGCCAGGCATCAGTCTACCTGTGAACTCATCCACAATAATAACCTTACCCTCTTTAACTATGTATTGATCATCTTTTTGATAGAAGTTGTGAGCTCTTAATGACTGGACTATATGATGAACTATTTCTGTGTTTGAGATGTCATAGAGATTTTTTACGTTTAACATCTTTTCGCATTTTGCGACACCTGCATCTGTAAGGCTTGCTGTTTGACTTTCCTCGTCCACAGTGTAGTCCTCATCTTTTTTCAGTCGTCTTACGACTCTATCAATATCATAGTAAAGAGATACTGACTCTTCTGAAGGACCAGAAATAATTAAAGGGGTTCTTGCTTCATCTATCAGGATACTATCCACCTCATCAACAATTGCGTAATTAAGAGGTCTCTGGACCTGATCTTCCGGCCTCCACGCCATATTGTCCCTGAGATAATCAAAACCAAATTCATTGTTTGTTCCATATGTTATGTCTGCCTGGTAGGCTTTTTTTCTTTCCTGTGGCTGCATATCATGCTGTATAAGTCCAACACTCAAGCCCAGTGTTTCAAAAACAGGACCCATCCAGAATCTGTCTCTTTTTGCAAGGTAATCATTTACTGTGACGAGGTGACAACCTTTTCCTGTAAGGGCATTAAGATATAAAGGAAGTGTTGCAACAAGGGTTTTTCCTTCTCCTGTTGCCATCTCTGCAATATGTCCCTTATGAAGCACAATTCCACCGATAATCTGTACATCAAAGTGCCTCATATTAAGAACTCTTTTTGCAGATTCTCTTACAACTGCAAATGCCTCTGGCAGAATTGAATCCAGGGGTTCGCCTTTTGAGATTCTCTCACGAAAATAGTCGGTCTTTGCTCTTAATTGGTCTGCTGTGAGGGTTTGTATTTCTGGTTCAAGGGCATTGACCTTTTGCAGAAGTTCGATAACCTCGTTCATAAACAGAAATTTGTTTCTGTTTAGAACTCTATTAATCCAGAGTCGTGTTCCTGGATTAAGAGCCGTCAATTTTTTTAGAAGGTTTTGATAGTATTCCATAGGGACCATCTCATATGCCGGGGGGCAGAATCGAACTGCCCACGCCAGCCTTTTCAGGGCTGCGCTCTACCACTGAGCTACCCCGGCTTTGAGGATATTATTTGTAATGATTCAACGCTATGTGTCTTTAACGAGCATCTGACACGATCTTTGTTACTGCTGTCTATTCAGGGTTAACCATTGTTTAGTATATGCACAATAATTATATTAAATCAGTTTCTCATGATTCTGATAAAAAGTCAAGTGATTGTACAGGTAGGGTACATAGGTAACACTTTTTGTTCTGAAAAAAGAAATCAAAAGGTGTCTGGTATTTTAATGATTCATGAGGTCTTTTGAAATTATATTCTATAAGCCACTCTGTAAGCAAGGGATTAAGTATTTCGTGAAAATATATCTCTTTTCTGGATTACACCAGATTACCTTTGTAGACATTTGAAATAATAAATCCTTAATTGCCTTTTTCTGCAACTCTGTTATCCGTTTCTTCTTCTTCTTCTTCTTCTTCACCCATAAGAACTTTCATATTGGATCTTACGGAATATACCAGATATTTTTTCTATCACTTGCTGTTCTTTATCTTATGATTCTCGGACTTATATTAAAGATGAAACCAATCAAAGAAAAACCTGTGGGAGAAATCTTCAGAGATGTAATTACAGAAAATCTTATGAAATTAAGAGACCTTATCGCAAGCCCACCCTGATCTTCCACACCAAAAATCCTTTTTTCTTTATCATTAAATCATTAATAGGAAATTTGCAGGGCTTCTTTTTGTTGGAGTTTTATTTTTTCAGTTTTTTCGAGCAACCTTTTCTTTCCTTTCTCAATAACATATATCTTTGTATCAGGCGGTATTCCCAGTAGATCCCTTAAAAGTGCATCATCAACCTCTTCAAGCCCTGTGTAAAATATTCCATCAGGATGTTTTATTTGAAACTTTGGATACTGCACCTCAAAATTTTTCTTCAAGGGTAAATCTTTATATATTTGTTCAAACCTAACCCAGCACCTCAATACATCGTTTACCCTCCAAACAACCTCATCCTCTGCTGATGATGCATCCTTCATTGCTTCAGAAAGAATTTTCCTTAATTTTTCCATATCTTTTTTTGTGTATACATCCTGTATTTTTGGCGGTGTCCAGTTTACGCTATGTACAGGACATCTATTCAAAATATCTGATAACTCAAGATAAAACTCTGTCATCGGTTGACTGGCTGGACCAAAAAGTTTTTTACACGCCTCCTGCACCAATGACTTATATGTAACATAAGGATTTTCCATTCCTTTTGCTATTGTGTAGTACATTGGCCATCTTATCGGATAGTTTTCCTCTTTTTCTCCATGCCAGCTTTCATAATGCACCCACTCTACCCCATATGATTTCCATAAACGAAGGTCTATAAGGGCTGATTCTCCTGGCAAAAAAGGAGTGTCTCCCCATTCTTTTACATTACATCCAGGAATATACCATTCATATATCGCAAGCCCTGCGCCTGTATCCTTCCATTTAAGGAAATTTTTTATCCAGTTTGCCTTTCCTGGACAATTATTATCTCTTAATGAATGGGCTTTACAGGTATTATTTATAACCATAGTAAAGACACCTGGTTCTGCCTTTATATTTTCTGGTGCTTTTGCTGTAAACCAGTATGCATAAAATATCACATTTTTATCAGGATGTGTCTTATGAAGTTCTTTTGCTATGATGTTGGCAAAAGATAAACTTTGTTCTGATGGATTTTTACCAAGTTTCTTACATTCATCGCACTCACAAAATCCTCCACAATCATTTGCTGATAAACTGAACATAACCTGTGATGGATCTTTATCAAAGTGTTGTTTTGCTTTTTCAATTATTATTCTCTGTACTTCAGGATTTGAAAAACATATCTGAGCATTTTTTTCCTGTCGTTTACCATTGACAAGAGCAAAATACTCAGGATGATCCTTAAAATATGTCTTTGGAGGAATTAATGAGTAATAAATGTGAGTGTAGTGTCTAGGAACTCCTCCAAGTCCCCATGCTTCCCCATCAAAATTTTTTCTCTCCCATGGCCACCCTATATTTCTATGACTGAACGCAGGAATTAATGAAATATCAAGATTTCCAATTGATACATTTTTTACCTTTGGAATAACCATCCAGTGTTTTGCAGGTGCATAAAATCCACATCCTAATTGTTCTAACAATAAGTATGCTGCTCGAACTGTCCCACTGTACGCACCTGCATCATTACCTGCTACATAAACAATAGCACCATTTCTCCTTACAACCGCTTTTTCTTTTTCTGGATAATTTGCCTGTCTTATTTTTAGGGTATCCTGTGTTAAATCTGTACTTCCTATTGAAATCAAGGTTCCTTTTAATTCAGGACTATATTTTACTATTGGTAAACCTGCCTTTGTCATTTGGTATATGTATTCCTGTATTATCTGGCTTGCTCTGATTTCTTTTTCTGTTGGATTTTCTGGGACTACTATCTTTGCACATGCTTTTCCATCCTTTACGAGAAAAAGTTTGTCTTTTTCAACAATTGATGGCATCTCTTTTTCCATTGAAACAAATCCAGGTATACCCCAGAATTCTACCTCATCTATGTAAAATCCCCATTCCTTTATCCTAAATATTAACCTAATATCTTTTGCAATAACGGGCTGGGCAAATTCATATTCATACCATTGTTTATCCTGGTTTATTTCTATCTTTCCTACCTCTACCCATTCACTCCCTTCCTGTATCCTGCTGTATATTTCTACTAATTTTGGCCTTGCTGGCCTTGCCATCTTTATCTTAATAAGCCCTATTCTGTGTTGTTCTGGCCAGGTAAAATCTACTGTCAAATCTTTATAATTTATACCTATACAATCCCACCAATTCTTCCATGGCTCTCCATTCAATAGTCGATTGCCAAATGTATCCGGTTGATCCTTAAATCTATCAGATGGATTGGTTGGTTTATCAAATGGATAACTATAGGTTAACCCGAGATCCTGTCCTTTCCCTCCATTATTGCTCAAAAGAACATACACATCCTTCCCATTACAAAAACCTTGCTTAACAAAAATTAAAGAACATAAGATAATCGCAAAAAACAACATTCTTTTCATAAAAATCCTCTTGTTAGATTAAAACCTGCAGGAAATCATCTATCTCTTTGTTCTTTTTTAATCGCTTACTCAGACAAATCAATCATAATACCCCTGTTTTCCTTTCTCTTCACATCCTTGGTCCTTTCTTATTTTACTAATATCTGATACCTTTTCCAAGATCATTGAGGTGTTATCTATATATCTCAAATTCTTCACCTTCCAGCATATACTGATAGAAATAAACCAATGTTTTTCGTCTTATTTTCATCAAAATTGTTGAACCTTCTTATTACCAGTGATTGACACCATAATAAATTTGGTATCTTGGTGTTAACTGACTGACACTTTTCCATTCAGCATGTCCATCTACATAAACAATATTTTCTCCATCAGGATGATTATTCCTTACATAACCAACCCCATAAGTGTAGGCACTTCCATCCACAGGCCTCCAGATATCTATTATCATTGGTTGGTTTGATGGAGTATCAACATATATAGGCCCATACCAATCAGATGCCCAGTTATATTTTGTTATTGTTTTCCCACAAAACTTTATATTTGGCACCGGTGCCCTCGGATATTCAGGTGTTGAGCCATGATACAAAATACGGCCATAAAAAGAACTGGCGGCCGTCAGTGGATAATTCCCAATACCAGCAATCAGGATGTAGCTTGTGTAGTAATGTCTACTGGAAGAATTCCAATACATAACATCAGAAGCAAGCCCATAACCGGTATGATTTTTCCATCTTAAATCTGCAGAAGGACAGCAAAGAATATTAGGATTGCTTAGATAACTACGTAATCCATCCTGGTTCTTGGGAAACCATATGTTCCAGCCAGTATTCCATCCACCGAACACAAGGATATTGCTTTCTCCCCAGGTCACACAAGGAAACCATCCATCATAATCATCTGAATACATAATCAAACCAAGAGAAAGTTGCCTTAGATTATTCATACAAACTGCCTTTCTCGCCTGTTCCCTTGCTTTGCTTAACACAGGAAGCAGCATCGCAGCAAGTATCGCTATTATCGCTATCACCACAAGCAATTCAATTAGAGTAAATCCTTTATTCTTCATTTTACACCTCCTTTAAAGGTGAACTTTTTCTCTATTTCATCAGACCCGGGGTTATTCCCTTTGTAAAACATTGGTCTGTAAATCACCTTTCTATAAATAATTTATGTGCTTCTCCTTATTACAACAACAGGTTTAATAACTATATCCTGAATCCCCTGTACCTCTTTCTCCATGATCTTCATCGCAAGAACTACTGCATTCTTTCCAACTTCATCTAATCTCGTATCAACAGTTGTCAACCCGGGATTTGTAAATTCACCCTCTGGTATATTATCAAATCCACATATTCCTATTTCTTCTGGAACCTTTATCCCTTTCTTAGAACAATACTCGAGAATGTGTATCGCCCTATTGTCATTCGCACACATAACTGCATCAGGACTATCTTTCATTCGCAGCAATTCCTGAAAAGCATTACAGTTTTCTTCTCTGTCATAATCTGATGTCTGTTTAATAAAATTAACATCTATACCAAGTCCATATTCCTTTAATGCCTCAAGATAACCCTGAAATCTCGCTATATACCAGTCATAGAACAATCCACCAATGAATCCTATCTTTCTATAACCTTTCTCTATTAAATGTTTGGTCGCAAGATAAGCACCTTCAAATAATCCATGCCTGACTGTATGAAAATTATTTATCTTCTTTGGAGAATGAACAAAAATAATTGTTGATGCAGAATTATTGATTATATCTCGTATATCATTGAATAAATCATACAGGACAAGTATAACCTGCTCTGGGTTTGAAAGCAGTTCACAATTGCTTATAAATTTAACCTGAAGACCATAATTCCTTGCTTCTTGCTGAATAGAGGAGATAATCTTGAAAATTAAAAATGGGGTTGCTACAGTATCTTCACAAAATTTTTCAGGCAGGAAAACAGGTATTTCTTTTACGTGGGTACTCCTCGCAATTATTGAACCACATCTTGGTTTATTTATTACTGATCCTTCTTTTGCAAGTTCTTGCAAAACTCGCCTTCCAACAATATCACTAACATTAAACCTTCTTGATATCTCTTCAATTGTTATAAATCTATCTCCCTTCTTGAAATCTCCACAGGCTATCTCCTGCCTCAGAATACCAACAATTGAAGACCATTTATTATTTCTTTCTCTGGCTTTCATATCTGGCAGTATTATATACATAACTAAATTTCTTTGTCAAGTGCTATACGAAATACATGGAAGGCCATAAATCTGTATACTTTATCAGACTAGATTTGAGTCACTCAAGAAACAACAGTTGCGTGTTTTCTATAACAATATTTCTGATGAATAATTTGCCACTCTGGTCTTGTTGTAGAACTGGACCAGTATATCCAGAAGGAAAAGAAACTGCTTATAATAAACCAAGGTTGCACCTGATAAAGGTAAAGGACCCGGCATCTCTCAACTCCCTATAAAAAGGAGGTGA